>JGI24021J15306_10006104_pt1 | contig 14425 bp, 6 predicted proteins | sample Ectturendosymbi1_FD_15306 | JGI IMG/M metagenome (IMG submission 15306) | reverse complement strand
TGTCTGATTGGTAGGGATGCTTGTGACCAGTTTTCTTCTCCAAAAGACACATTGCATATTTTTTCCATGTTGGTTTTTATGGCTGTGTCAAACGCCTCCAGTTCCTCTTTGCACTTGAAGCATGGATGGTGCACTTCGTAGTAGGTATATGAGTTTGGGGATTGAGAGGTAGTTTTTCAATATGAAAAATGCTTGATGTGGCTCTATTAGCTCAAGGTTTTGAATGATGTTGTCAAGCATGTAAATTTTTCCCTCTAGATGTAGTGGGGCGGAATCCTGATACAGAGGGGATCCTAATAACTGCCATAGATTGGGAGCAGGGACTGCAATGGATGGGAATATATCCTGGAAAAGCTTAGTTGTTTGGGACCGCTCTTGGCTGTTTGTGTAGTTGACAATGAGCAGCTCACATTTAGAGTTATTTATTTCTAGGCCAACTGAGGATAGTCCATTCCTAATGATGGCGGCATTACTGAGCACGGTCTGTGGGTCTCTATCGATACATCCATCATCAAGTTACCAAACATTTAAGTCTGATTTGACCTTGGATGTAACTCTGTGAATGGCGAGGGCAAAAAGAGCCGGACCGAGAGGGTCCCCTTGTTTCACCCCAGTGGCTGAGTCAAGGCAGAACTCTCCATGAAAGAGAGATGTTTTTGAAGAATAGCAGTCCCATATGAAAGGATAGATTTCTGGGAGGTGTATTTGAGCTGCTTGAAGAACTGTGTCTCGGTGAATGCTATTGAAGGCATTTTTAACATAAAATTTTAGTAAAACTTTTTCACCCTGCATTTGCGCCATGAAAGAGCGTGTGGCATGGACAGCGGCTTCACTGCCCTGGGGGATGCCTACCCCAACCTGGGAGGGTTGGAGTAACTCACACAGCCTTGAGATATAAGGTCTCAAGCAGACCTTTGCAGCCAGGTGTCGGTAGGTGCACCCTACAGCGATTGGTCTCAGGTCTCCATTGTTTTTGCACAGTCCGTGTAATTGTGCACCATAGTGGAAAGGTCTGAGGGCAGTTGGTAGATGTCCATTCGTGAGGTGGTTAACTAATTCGGTTAGGCTGGTGAGGAGGGAAGTGCTGGCATCACCTGCAGAGATTGATATGCAGTCTCTTTCAAATGCTGTGGTCTCAGACCTTCTGGGCCTGCCCCAGAGCCATGGCGTAAGGAAGAGATTGCAGCATGTATTCGGATTTGACTGAAGTATGTTGGTGGAGTGGCAGCGCTTGGGGAAGGGGCTAGCATAAGGTTAGGTGGGGCCTGGGGGTGTTTTTGCTGAAGGATATCAAGGGATTCTTTGCTGGGGTTAAGAAAAGACTTATCACCTGACAGTATTTGTAAGGCACCTTTGATATTGAAGTCGGGCAGTTTTTGGTTCACCAGACTTTTCATATTTGTGGCTGTGTCCCTGTGGGCATTGTTTGATTGTGGGGTTGCGTGTCTGGGAGAGGCTTTAGGCTTGGGGAGGCTGTCGGATTCCAGGTATGCGTTGATTCTTGACTTTATGGAACTGGTCAAGGAAATTCCCTTGGGTCCAGGACCTGATGACAAGACAGAGAGGGAAGCATAGTAGACGATGCCAGTCCAGTAGTGTGTTTGAAGATATGGCTTTATTGATGAGTTTGCTGAGTCCTAAGGAGAAAGAGGGGCGTGCTCCCTTGGGGATGCGGTGGATGGGATGGTTGTGGGATCTTGGGCCTTGAATGAGAGCTTCAAAGGATGGGGAATCAACCGGGTGGGTGTTCGATGTTAAGGTTTTTAAAGAAAGTTGTGGGTTAATTGTGGGGTCACAGGTGTTGTAATACCAACCAGGGAGTGAGTCAGCCTGATGTTTTGACATTTTTATGCAGGAAAGATAGAAGGACCGGTTATACTGTTGGGCTATTATTATGACAAATTATACTGTTGGGATATTATTGTTGCTGTTGGGATATTATTACAAAATATACTGTTCGGATATTATTATGTGACAAATTATACTGTTGGGATATTATTAAATGGCTAAACTTTTATTTCAGAATTAACCTTTACTTATATTTTTACCACAAATCATTGTGGTTGTGGATTGAATCAAGGTGTTCAAACCTATGTAATGTAAGTGTGTTAGTTGCTTTTTCATTCATGGTTGGTATACAGTCTTTTCTCAAAACAGAACATCAGTGATTTTTGTATAACAAATGGATGAAACGGCAAGTTTTACACATGTGATCACACAGGTGAGAATGCATTGTGATTTGTAGTATTCCAAGATTTAAATTCAACTGCATTGTTTGCAATGAATGTAAGAAAATGTACTGAAAGGAAGATTATCCAAAATAGAAAAGCAGATGTTCATGCATTTTTTTAAATCTTATTTTATAATGAGTAAACTAAATGCACCACATGGATTCAAACATTGCAAGTAGTCTGGGATTACTTCAGTGACCTGTTGTTAGAGCTTTTTACAAATACAAACCAAGTGTTTTTTTTCCCTACATTATTGCAATCGATGAAAACAAATAATTTTCACCCATATTTTCAATTCAGTCAGTTATGTTTCAAGTGTAGCCTGTTTGTTTCCAAAAAGTGTGTAGAGTCACTTTCTTTGCTTGTAACCAAATGCAGCTATGTTTTCGGCTGAGTAAGACCACTACTTTTTCACAGGTACCATTTTTAGTGCATGTGAACTATTTTTAACAAACCTTAGGCACACTACATTTTTCCATCCATGTTTTAATGATACTAAACTAGGGAAGTATGATAAAAAAATTTTTAAGCCTAATTTTCATCTTCCACAAAAATGTGCAGATGGTTGGATCTTTAAAAAAATTTAAATACTACATGCATCTGAAGAAACTAGTAATTAACACTTGTCATGCTATGCAATGCTGTTCTATACTTTTGGTGAAAGCAATGAATGAATATAGACAGTGTTGATCAACATTTCAGTTGCAATCATTGTGAACTTGCGTGATATGACTGTGGTTGCTTCAGCTGCTTTTGATGTGCTTGCAATGTTCAACAGTCTTGTATGATTTTATTGATGACTTCACATAATCCCAATGGTCATGGCTGTGAGTGGCACAAAACTTTGGCTGCCTTTGCTTTGGTGTGTCTATGAATTTTGTGACTATTTGAGACAACTGCAGTTGACTTCAGTACCTGGTGAATTTTTTTCTGGCCTGGCCAATTGAAAATAAATGTGTCAACAATATGCAGGTTTGTATAGTGACATTAAAAGATTGTAAATTTTTTAAAATCTTTCAATATTTTAATACTGATTTTTGAAAAAATATTATGCTTTAGTCAAATATAAAAACCTAAATAAATTTGGTGAAAAACTTTTTTTTAATGTTGGATGTTTTCATGTTTTTGTTGCTTCTATTTAGATGCACATTAACAAAACATGTCTAACAAACATACAAATTTTGTCTACTGATTTTGATGCATGTTCAGGTCATACGCAAAAAAGTCAGGTACTTTTAGCTAGAGATCGACTGATATGGCTTTTTTGGGGCCAGTACCGATATATCGGCCATTCATGGACCGATAAACAATATTTCAAAAATTTTTAGCTGTTTTCTGCTTCATTATCAGAAATATTGTGTATTCTATGCCTTACCTTTTTTTCAAAAATCAAGATTTATGAATTAAAAATATTTTGCAATGATTTTTAATTAATCTGATTACTGATGATGGTTTTGTTTTGGCTGTGACGGCCAATGCGTACTCCATGATTCGTCTTGTCTGTTTGTTTATGAAAACGCACCTGCTAATGTTGCTGCAAGATACTGTCTTGACTTGCTTTGTTGTGCTTTCTTGCGCAAGTTGTCTGCTTGAGTGAGGAATATAACAGAGCTTTGTCAATACCTACTGAGGCCGATAAGATTGGCCATTTTGGCTGATACCGATATATCAGCCAATTATATCGGTCTATCTCTATGAGCTCTTGTAAGTCCAACAACACGCTCACTCAGGGTTAATTAGAAAACGCAAGGGACATGTGCAGGCTGGATGCTCCCTATAGATGATATATCACTAGCAGAGCATTTGCAGCAAAAGTTGCTGTGTCTCGTGTAGCAGTTCAAGTAAACAGAGACGAATGCCCATGGACTATGTCATACTTAATTGGAAGCTCCAGTAAATATATTATAAAATTTATATTTGCTCATTTTTCAGTTTTCTTTAAGCATAAAAACAGTTCCTTAGAAAAGACAAAAATGTTCATAAAATTATTATGGTTGAAATAACTAATCTCTGCAAAGGTGACGGTTTAAATAAATCAGCAATTTTTTTAAAATATGAAATTGATTTCAGGTAACACAACGCATCCTCAGTTGTAAAATCATATTCAAATGAAATCTTTGAAAAACATGAAGTAGAACAATTGCTTATACAGGTTTGAAGAAAATGTGCACATAGGTAAAAAAAACTTAAAATTATACTTGCATAGAGAATTATTTTTAAATACTGCACTGGATACAACCTGAAATTTTTATTATCAAAATGCGTTGTCTTGTACCATATGCAGCCATTTTGATGTATATTATGCTTCAATTATTTGGTAGGTTGCATGTGTCTAGAAAAGTAAATTTTTAACGTAAAAATCATTGTAGCAAAACATGCTCAAAACTTAAATGTATTAATTGCCATCAAGACATGCCTTTCAATAACAACTATGTCCAACATTCACTTATGAAATGAGAATTACTGTGAAAATACACATGATTTAGTGCTGAAACAATAACAGTCAGGGCTCTATGCTAGTCTTGCAAAACTAAGGTGGTGGTTGTGAAGAGCATTAAAAAAACATTAGTCATTATGATAATTGTTTCAAGTTTGTGCAATAGGAGACAAAGATTTTATCACATTGCAAATTTAATTTAAACAAAACATGCACCCTAATTTACAACGCAAAATTTGTGTCTAGCTGCACATTGTACTCTGTACTTCACAGGTTAACCAAGTTCATATACCTACCACCACAATGTTATCCCTGTGATGTTATAAGAGCAGTTCCTACCTTCCTTACTGGCCAGGTTAGTTGCATGCCAATTGTTCCATGCCAACCTGTTTCAATTGTCCAGTCATAGCGCAAGTTGGCCATGTGAACCGCAGTGTTTGTTGTGTGGGTAGCTGTAACCAAGCAAACGTTTCACTGAGACTATCTTTGCAAAGTTGTAGCTTAGGGTTTCATTTCTACTGTTTTTCATGTGCGAACAAGCACCAGGATAAACAAAAACATTTAACACAAACTAAAGTTCTGCTTCCAATGGTAATCGTGGCTACATCACAATCATTTGGCAAAAGCTTTTTTGTTCTGTAGAAAGGAATTGGCATACGTATATATTTGGATTTCTAAGAGCAGATGGTTGCTACTGGTAGGCAACCGTTGGTATCTGATTGTAACAAAGCGAATTCATGTATGCCTATCAGCAACTGACGGCACAAGGGTACATGAATTCATGTGCACTGGTAAGGAAGTTGTGATGGTGAAAACCCAGAGCAAATCATATATTCTTACTTCTGAAAAGCTGACATACTCTTCTATATACAGTGTAGCCTAGCAACATAGTCTGTCACAGTTACTGACTGTTCCACCAGCCAATGTCAAATACTTATTACCAAGTCTGAGAAGAACTGAAATAGGATGATTCTGTACCACCCTATGTATCTTTACATACTTGGTATTTACAGGGCAGACACAGGTTATGCATCAATACTGGTGTGGCGTCTACTGGATGGTGGCTGTCATAATTTTCTCTCTTGAAATTTTGTATATATGCATAATATGGAAATCAAAACTATGAAAGAAGTACTGGATTTAACAATTGAAGCCCTTGTTTGGGTTTCAATTACAAGGTGTTCTATGAAACTGACATAGACATGGCAAACTCTCAGCATCCAGCCCATTTTTTAGAAAAAATACCTGATACTAAATGTGTTCAGTTACTTTGCAAGCTACTGGCTTTCTAAAATGTTTAGGCACCAATGCCTAATGTGTATTATTGTTTAGGTAGAATGGCTAGAAGAGAAGCCTCTTATGGTGGCTTTACTGAGCCTGTATGTGACATGCTGTGCTTTGACCATCATCACATGGAAACATATCAATTTCCAAGCTCTCTATTTCCTGATGTTATGTGAGTATGAAGAATTTTTGGTTGCTGATTTTTTGTTTATAATTTTTTGCCTTGCAATGAGTCATATATGGTTTCCTTCTTGTAACACTGAGATTTTATGTGGCTTCCATTTTGGTTGGTATTTGCGGTAGTGTATATATAAATTTTCCTTAGAAATTGTTTCACCTCTACATAGACTAATTCTGTTACATATATGTTTACAGCTAAACTTAGGCGAAAGTTGCTTATTAATAAGTGTGTCTGAAAATTTTGCAAATGGCCAATCTAGTTTGCATTGTGATTTTCAGAATTAATCTGCATTATTTTTATATTTGTTGTTTTTCATGCTTCTGGCACCACTGTGAGTCATAGCTACAAGAACAGAATGTGCAAAGTGGTGATAGACATTGCATGCTTAAACATGATGTAAGTTTTTCAAAACGTATTGAAAATGTCCATGTGTGGAGGCCCTATACCCCCATATGCTGTTACGAGAATGCATTCATCATTGATCAAACCATTTGTCACAGCCTAAAAGCATGAAAAAAAGATCTGCTGTGATAGCTTTTTTGGTGATTTGAGTACTCTGCAGCATGATGTTGAACCATATTGCTGCCACAAATGACAGGCAGCTCAACTACTGCTATCAGGCAAGGGTCATCACACAGGCTTCACTCTTGTGTGCCAGTATATCTCACACTGTGCTAGATTGAGCGCATGAATGTCAAAACAATGTTGTTTGTAAATTCACGGAACTTATGGTATTCCATCTACTTCTTATATAACTCAATCATGATGTCTTCAAAAATGGTTCTGCTCATTCCTTGAAATTGAGCTTTTATTTGTATTTGCGCAACGTTTGTTTGTTTCATACTTATGAGTTTATGACATGTTTTCACTAATGAACAAATGTTGCTTAATTTGAGAATTGCAGGTGCTTCTGAAGGGCGCTTGTATCAGATATAGTCATTGTGTTTTTAGATGATAATATTGTCTTCTGTTTTTTCTCAGGTGCCAGTATTTATTGGGCAGAAAGTTTGAACAGATTTCTTGCAAAAAATATTGAGCTATTTTCAGCCAAACACCAGTATTTTGATGCAAATGGATTGTTTATTTCTGTTGTGTATTCCACTCCCTTGCTGCTTAATCTTCTTGTTCTGTTGGTAAGTTTCAAATAGCTTTAGCAGATTAGTGATACTATTTATATTGGAGTAATTTTTAAGGAAAGCTGCCAAGCAAGTGTGCTCAGCTATTTACGTTTCTTACACAGTATATAATATACAGTTGAAATTTCATCTGCCAGAAATGTCAGTTAAAGAAGCGATTTCCATGACTTGTCTGTTTTCCAATGCTGTGGAAATTGTAGGAAACATAAACTTTTGTAGGACTAAAATGCGTAATGTTATGTGAAATCGAATTCCTATAAAAACAATGTGCTGATTGATTCAAACTCTCCACCTGTGTGGAGACTAGTTATTTTAATATTTTGGTTGTGTTTTCATGGAGTTGGTCGTACGTATTCCCAAAAAACATGATTTGCAAAGCAGTTGCTGTGTGCATAGAAGTTGTAGACTTCAATTCTCAATGTGTCAGTGCAAAGCAGTGTTTTCCAACATTTTTAGGTTTGCGGCACCCCACAGGAAAAAAATAAAATTTTGCCGCAGTCACCCATAGCAATTTGCTTTTAGATTTAATGATATTTTGAAAATGTATTTGTAATGATGTATTGGAAAACGTCTTTTTTCGGGCCACCATGGCACCCCTTAGTATTGTAAACGGCACCCTAGGGTGGCATGGCACCCCGGTTGGGAAACACTGGTGTAAAGTTTTGTCAGTGCTTAATTTTGCTACTGTTCATTTTCGTCACTTGTTGTTTTTAGCAAAGATTCTGAATATCTTCGAATCAGCTGTTACTATGCCTGACATTTATATTAATTTTTTGTTGGCTGGTGTTAACAGTTCCACTGGATAAGAACTGCTGCTTCCAGCTTGATCCTTGTCAAGAGGCACGAGATACGACAGAGAGTTCGGGAAAAAGAAAAGAAAGATGAATAAATGGCTGGTAAGTGCACAGAAAAGACATTATTACCAATGTTTGTTGTATGATTGCCTATGGTTTCTTTTATGCTGCTACAAGATTGATTCTTGTATGGTAACAATGTTTGATGTTGCACTGAAAACAAATCTCATATGTAATGAACTCATCGTATTTGTCATTTGAACTTAAAAAGAAAATCGTTGTTCATGACAGGACAGTGAATGGATTGAAATGCTGTTTATCTTTGGGTTTTTAGATATGTGGGCAAAATTCAGATTTCTTGTTTAAATTCCAAAAGCCCTTGAGGTCCCAGGTAACTGTACTTGTGTCAGGCCGACCATCAAAAGCTGTTGGTCAGTTGGGAAATGTAAACCTACCTCCGCCATCACCATCGTGCTGTTGATCAATCTGTTTTTAGTTAGCTAAGATCAAAGTAAATCATTTAATGTGTGGCCTTCACTAAGATAATGACATGATTTTGAACTCAGCAAGGATTTTTGGTTGGACATTGCTGGTCTAGTTGTTTAATTCCGATGTATCTGCCTCTGTGCATAAGTTAAAGATATGGGACCAGTTCGTGATCTGCTGATTTTTATGAGTATGACATGATGACTACTTTTCGTTACAGCTGAATCAAGTGGTTGCCTGAGCCGTGCCCTAGCCTAGTGCATGGACTAACGGTCAAAGACTTTTGGGGTCATGTCTTGTGTCCACTGAACAGATTTTTTGAAGTCAAAAACCTTTCATATTTACCTTGCTATGTCAAGCTGACCTCTCACTAATGTGAGAAGCATGTTTATTGCTATAAAATTTCTTTCCTTGTCCATGCCAAGTTTATGCCCCATCCCGTTTAGTTTCATGCAAACATGGGACGTTTTAACCATGGGGCAGTAACTGCCGTGAGATATGCTGCAATGTATACAATACACAGTTCTTGTATATAAAATATCGTAAGTGCAGGGTTGGAAACTTGGCCTTCAGATGTGGTTTGGCTGCAGATAGTTTCTTAGGTCTTTTGGCTTTTTCTGAGTATTTTTGGAAACTTGGCCGAATTTTGGCCTAATTTGTATGTGGTGCCACATTCTGAAAATTCAACAAACAAAATCTCTCCATGTGCACTCCACAAGCACGCTTCACTTCCTGGCAATTGAAGTTGGCAAGTTTAACATTCCAAACACAGAATAGAGGTAGTAATGACGCATAATGATCATTGTTATTAGTGATGGGATTCAAAATTTTTAAGAAGAGGATCTCTCACTCCAGGACTCACTAACAACAACAGGTTCTCTCAATATCACAGTCTCCAGGGGCAAACCATGCTGGATGGCCCGATATAAGGGCAAAGGTTGACCTTTGTGTTGCCACTGGTACAGACTAGCAGGGAAATTATAGATTTTAGTTATTTTCCCAAATTTCAGTCGTGTTCTTCACTAGTTAGTAACAGGTCCATGAGAGGTTTGCCAAAATAAGTTATATAACTAGTTATACAACTAGGTAAAAGGTGTTCATGGGGAAAAATTGAGAACCCCTGACTTAAGCCTACAACCAGTTCTCGGGATTGAAGAAATTCCAAGAACAGGTTCTTGCGAACCAGTCAAATCCCATCACTGATTGTTATGTAATCAATCATACGAACTACTAAGTTGCGGTTAATTTCCTGAACGCGCTAGCTGAAGCTGCTCACACTGAGCAGAATAGTAAGTTGTTGGTGGGTTGTTAGACACAGTGAAATCAGTCGACCCGTTGGTGTCTGATATATTTAGACCAGGTATTGACGATGGCTTTGTGGAATTGCTTTAAGAAAAGTATTTGTTCATAAAAATAAATAAAAACCACGTTTGGCCTTGAAACACGAAGCTTTGGCCGTTTATGAGAGTTCACCTGGTTCAGGGTCCGGCAACCTGCGGCTCTTTAGTGGGTCTCTCTGGATTTAACAAAACGTGGAATTTAAATCTGCATTTGATCATGATTACTAAGGAAGCAAATTTTTTGACCTAAAAATTGAAAGTTTTGACTTTATTTTGACCTATAAATTTCTTGCTTTTGCAATTGCAAAAATATTCAGCCTTAGGTCTTGTTAAATCAGAAGCATATGCATGCACTAAACTTTGAAATACTGTATTTGGATGTTTAACTTTAGGGATGATATATTGATAAGTACATTAATAATTACAGTAGAGTCAAACCTGAGAACATCATAAATAAACACTATATGCATATTGGATTGAGTATTTACCAACCAAGTACTGTAAGACCACGTTTCTTGCCTTACCGCACCTATCCTACATAATATTCAATCGTCCAGTAGTGGGCAAAACAACATTATTACGCCAGAATTCGCAACAGATCCACCATTATTACAGAATTGCAACTAAACTTGCAAAAGCATATCAATATCTGTTGTTGTAGATTCAATAAAGTATCGATGAAGAGAAAAAAACTGCTGCAAGATAAGTTTAACCTAACGATAAATTTTGACTTTTTTGGCCTAATAACTTGTGAGTGGCTCATATGGTATGAGCGTGAAATTTGGTTTGTGGACGTTTTCCTAAACTAAAAACGCAGAAAAATTGTGACTTTATTGACCTTTGGTTGCCTTAATGATTACTGTTAGAATTAAATTGAGTATAATTTAGCTTGTGTCCATATGAAGTTGCATGAAAAATAGAACGGCATTAACGTTTTGAGTGTTGTGCAGCCCAGTAAAAAGTGCTGAAAGGCCCACAATTGGGCCACTGCCCATAGGTGGCTGGCCGCTAACTTAAAGCAATCGAATAAAGCTGGTTAGTTGCAGCTTTTAAAAACCGTCATTAAAAATTGTTTTTTTACAGAAAGAATTGGAAAACTGTAATGTTTGAAAATGGATCTGTTCCGTTGAACACCAATAAAGAGTAGATGCGCAGTTGAAGGGCACCGCAATTAGTTGCAGTTCGATTTTCAACCGCACTTTCGTCATTTCCTCCTCGTGACGCGACCTTCGTGTTTCGTGCAACGTCTCTGCTCGTGAGTTAAAGGACTTGTGGCCGCAAAGCGTTTTTATGAATTTATTGATTGCTAATGAAGCCATTTGTATAACGAGAAACCGGGTAGTTGTCTCTTTATCGCAAGCGTCATGTGTCGTGTACCAAGGTGTTTATTTTCCACCCGCTGTGCAACCGTGTGTTGGTGTCTTGATCACAATTGCTTTCGTCGCTCGTCCTGGAGATCAAGCACTTCTCTGTCAGGCAAGGGTGCTGGTTGCCATTCTGTGTCATAAAAAAGGATATCAATAAAATTGAGCTGCGGTGTTTTGCTTCATGCAAGTGTGCTTGTTGCTGTGGAAACCAAGCAGCCAACGGAGGACCAGAAGTGTAAATGAAATGTGAGAACTTTTGCTGTGAAACAAAAACACAGTTGTTGTGGAACAAAAAAAATCTTCGTTGTGAAACAAAACGTCGAGGATATGAAGGATTTCTCCGAAGTTTTTTCACGAACCTCGCATTCGGTTTCAGACAATGACCAAACCTCGCATCCGGTTTCAGACAATGACTGAGCAAAAGTCATGAACACTTCCAGCAGATCTGCGAAGGTGAGAGCAGGCTCCTGCCGGTGGAACAATGTAGGTGGGTGGGGGGTCGGCAAACCAGGTCCGTGACATCGGGAAGAGGATTGGCTCAAGGGCCTGTGTTGGCCTCTGCTCGCGGCCTGCCCCTTGTGCGCTTCGGCCAGCGTCGAACAGGCAGCTTTGAACTGGTGCGGCCCAGGGGTGGGTGGGCATGTGCGGGCCAGTGGCCCGGGGGGTTGATTGATTAAAGCGCAGCATCACGATGGCCGTCACCTGGTGTGGGCGCAATGTGATTTCTTCCCAGTGCTCTGAATGTCAAAGTGAAGAAATCGAAATAAACACAGATGAGCGACAGGAACGACTCTTTGTCTCTCGTATTTTTTGATGTAGTGCATTGGACGGTCGTTAAAAGTCTCGATCCGGAACTTGCATGTGGGACTCCAACAACGCCTGAAGATCCTTGTATCTGGTGTTGCAACCTCTCCGTCGGCGTTGAGTTGAATGTGCGATTCACCACAAACGGGATGTGGGCGTAGAACAACACCCATATGTGACACGAACATGCAATGATACAGTGATCGCTATTGTTGCTTGCTCTCACAGTGTAAAGCTTTGCTCACTTGCCACTCGGGATTTCGGATCGCAACACTGGGTTAGAAGTCTTTTTCAGAGTTTAATCCGCGGAACCTTGCAACGTTGCGTCTGCACGACGATGGCAGAAACAGAAAATGGGCGGTTAATTCTGAAGATTTTCTTAAACGCAACAGGGGTGGGCGCAACCATCACCTGGGGTGATGTTTTTTGCTACAAATACCTAGGTCTGCAAATTCGCTCCTATGTCAAATGCCTCATATCCGACACACTGGCAAAACGTTTGCCGTATTTAACCAGAGCACCATTGAAACGCAGTAGATAGAGAGAATCAACTTTGTGCGCTGCTGTTCAGTGCAGTTTTTGCGGATACTATACGTAGAGATATTTAAGACTGCATGATTGCTAAATGTTGTCGTGTAACCTCTTTGCACCATTTTCATACTTCTGCATCATTTATTTCCGTTGTTAAGCTTCGTGTCGTTTCTACAAATATCGGTTAACCTGTTTGTAACTCGAGACCTTACTTTCCTCACCTTCTCGTTGATATAAAGCTGAACTTGCCTATGGCTAGAGCTTTTCGCTTTGCTTCACTTTGACTTAGTTTTTAGTTCAGCCAGCACATTTGTTATATGTCTGTCAGTCGGTGCTTGAAAATTGAGCGCCAAATATATCCATCGGTACGACCTTTCGTTTGTGGTGCCAGTGCTAGTGCTTTATGACGCGCTGCTGAAGGCGAATGCCAGGTTGTCCTTACTTTCTATCTCCATCATATATCAAGCCGATTGGATGCTACACGTCTGCCCCAAAATCCCCGACTTGCATTGCGATTTTATTTAACTCCTTTAATGCAGGGGTTAATGGAGGTGGCGAGGACAAAAAACAGCCAAATTCCTTGTCCTAATTAGCGACTCGTATGAATGGATTGACAAGACCCAAGTAGTTCCACTTATCAAATTACCTCAAAACTCTGGAAATCTCTTGTGCAGTAGTTTCTGAATGACGCCAAATATATCGGGAAGAACCAGAATCCACCCCTTCGTCGACTGCTGTGAGAATTCTGTCCGAAATGAATTGATGTTTTTTTTAACCGAACTGGATCGTGAGAAATATTTTTGTTTATAAGTTTTGCGAAGCGCATCGTGAACATTGGTGGAACCATGCCTTGGTTTCCTGGTGAAACTCTGCTGAATGTGTTGCTGTTGCGCCATGCGCGCATTAACCTGGAGCCTTTAAAGCACAATGTACCTGACCTTGCAAAGCATTAACTTGCACCAAAACTTGCGGTGGCTCTTTCTCATTGTGATGTACTGTGTATGTTCGTTCAGGACCGTAGCCGGGTTTTAAGGTTTTCGTGGGGCAAAGTGCATTTTTAGGAGGGCAATATTTTTGTTTTTATTAGATGTTTAAAACTAATTTTCCTGGGCACAACGCAATATGGGGGGGCGTGGAATTTTATTGGTTAAGATAGCTACCCTGCTAGGAATTTCCATGTCAATCACTGACATTCCAAAATACCTCAACATATTTTAGAGCACTTTCCAGTTTCCACAGAGATGCATAAAACAACCAGGGGAAGGAAAGGTTTTTTGTTCTGCGTTGGTCAGAATCAAGTCGTTTGACTGCAAGCTACGCTTCCTCGGGCTTCACCAGAAACTACCGCCTTTGCCCCAAAAGCTTAATTTGTGATTCAAAAATGCTCTTGATTCACTTATGGNCATCGACTCTATAACCTTCCCGTTCCTTCAATGCCCTGGCGTCCTTGCACTAATTTGTGGTTTTTCTTGCTGAATATTAATTATCGCCAAATAAAATCAACTCAATTTGGAGAACTTCGTCCCTTTGAATCCTGAAGCTTTTTACTTCAGGTGATACCTGGCTGATCTGACGTTAGGCATTGCTTTTATCAAAACACAACTGACAACCATTACTGTACTTTTAAGGTAGAGATGATTTAGACACGTCACTACAAGGTCAAATTTTATAATCTTTGCACAGTAGGCCATAATGTTTTTACTTGGCACCCAGGGGTGGAGACAGACATTTTGATTTGGGGGGGCCACTGGAGGGGCCAGTTTTGCAACAAGGGGAGCTGTCAATGGTCTGTGTAGGACTTTCAGAAAGAAACCTGAAAAATTCTGGGGGGGCC
>JGI24021J15306_10006097_pt1 | contig 14430 bp, 11 predicted proteins | sample Ectturendosymbi1_FD_15306 | JGI IMG/M metagenome (IMG submission 15306) | reverse complement strand
ATCAAAAGACTCTGATTGTAGCCTAGTTTCCAGTAAAAACTTCAGCGAAATACTACCACCTAACGGTTGGTGCCCAGGGCCAGGCAAAGTGGGCCAAGGTGCCTAAAAGTCCTCCACTTATGACATCACTCACAAAAAACCTGCACCCCAAGCAAAAATTTTTTTCGAGTGCAGGCTAGAAGACTTGCTGCGTCTTTTGAGACTTTTACTGGTTCTGTAGAGCATACCAGACCGGAGAAATTCCCACGCAAAGCCACGTGCGTTTAGGCGTTTGCAATAGCATTTTAAGTTTTATGAAAACATTTGAAAAAGAAATATGAGTGCATAATTTGGTTAAAATTTGTGCATTTTTTGCTTTCACAATATCAACATTAGCATCCAAAATTAAGAAGTTAGAATACTTCAGAATTCATACAAAAGAAACTTTTTTGATTTGCATTGTGCAGTACAGTGCAGCATATAGAGCACTGCTTGAAATGTAAACATAGTTTACTTGCCAACTCAAAACTGGTACTTTACATACTTGTTTATTTGCAGAAAAATATGGAGATTGATGAATTTCCTGTGTCTCCACATGTGGAGGGGAAAAAGAGGCTTTCTGTTGAAAGAATTTATCAAAAAAAAACACAGCTAGAACATATTTTGCTACGTCCTGACACTTACATTGGTTCTGTTGAACCTGTAACCCAGGTTGGTGTTTTCAGTTCAGTCAATCACCGGTTTATAGATTTGACTTTTTAAACTTGGTGTCCATTCTTAACTAAGGTTATTTGACTAAGACTAATTTTGTTGCAAATACTTTATTTGATAGTTTTACGATATATATTTCTTGTAATGCTGATGAAAAAGGTTTAAAAGCAACGTTTTGACATCACTTGCTTTGACATACTGGTGTCCCACCATTGCTACTCCACTGGTATCTTCTTAGAACTCTGCTGCCATAGGACAAAGTGTATCCAAGAAGCTTTTTGGCTTCCATAACGTCCCAAGGTTACTTGCACATAGAGTAGCTAATATTCTTCTTGGTGTGATAATTTTGCTTTGATTGTAACAGGCTATGTGGGTATGGGACGAAGGAGTTGGAATGGTGAATCGGGAAATAACATACGTTCCTGGTTTGTACAAGATTTTTGATGAAATTCTTGTGAATGCTGCTGACAACAAACAAAGAGATCCAAAGATGTCAACTATAAAGATTGATATTGATTCGTAAGAACATAACATTTGTTGTGTATAATCATTTAACTATCTCAAAATTACGCAGTCAATTATCTGCACATGACAGTCGTGTGGATTTGGATGAATGCGTTACATTGTTCGAAGATTTTACAAAACGTTAAGTGATGACTTTGATTTGTGCAACCGATTACACCACATTTACTTCTAAATTGCTATATGCTATATTTTACATGGCCTTCAACAAAAAATTCTTGAGAAACTGAGTAGATATTTGAGTAAAACAAATTCTCTCAATGTTTATTTTGCATTGACTTTAATCAGATCTGGTGTGAATACCAGAAACATATTTTTTGTCTGTGAAAAGAAACACTGGTAGTGCATCTTTCAACAACAACAGTAAATTACAGTATGTCAAATACTTGCACCTGAGCTTAATTTGCTGCATTACTTATGTCATTTTGGAAAAATGTATAATGTTAGTTGAAGTCCCACATGATGCTTGGTTTATGATGTGTTCTGTTATTTTCTGTAGACAAGCTTGTGTTTGAATTTTGAAGCAAACCTTGATTGTCACTTAAGTTTTTATAGTGACTAAACATTATTTTTTTGACAAAATGAATGAAGTTGTGTAAAAATGTATCGCTTACTCTAGTTGTCTGTACTGTACAGGTGGCAAGGTAGATGGTGGTCAGTGATCACTACCTGCTAGCACAGAATATCAGCTGAAGTCTAATCTTATGGTGGGAGTCACTCTTATCCGCAGATCCTCTTGCTAGTCTCATGCCAAAATGATTATGCATTGATACAACTCTGAAGAAATAATGATAAGGAAGATCACATAAACTTAAATTTCAAGATTTTAGCAAAGCTGAACCCCCCCCTTTCATTTATTGGTCTTTCCATGATTGCATATAGCTTTTGTTTGTTTTTATTCTCACAAACACAATTAATTCCTTCTAAAAGCATGCACATTGGACAGTTTAATGGCAAAGCAATTATGAAAAACTTAATGTAGCTATCACTTCTTGTAACCACACCCAATTCCTTAAACAGTTGGTGACAAAAAAGTGTTTTTAAAGGCACTTTTCCAGTATGTCACATTTTGTTGGTTGTGTGTATTGCGTAAAAATTAATGCTGATACAGGTTACAATAACTGTGATAGTAAACTCTTGGTTTGCTGCAAGGTTACGATGAATCAGCAGACTGACACTGGTCAGTTGGCTGATTGACACAGGCATTGCTTCATGACAACTGCAGTTTACATGCTATGCTTCGTTTTTTTTGGATTTGGTCACTAGTGCATAAGAAAATGTTCCTGGTCTTTCTTTGAATGACTTTGAGTTGATTTGATGCGGCTTGTTTGCAAATTTTGGAGTTTGCCAAACTCTACAATGTTTTTTTCCACAGCAAAAGTAATTAAAAGGGTTCCCACGCAGTACTGAATTGTGAAATCAGTTTTCAAGACCTTGAAAAAGTATTGAATTTGGCCAAAATATTCATAGAGTAGTGAAAAAGTATTGAAATTCCAAATTCAGCAAGTTATTTATTCAGACGTTTTTTGCATCATATTCCATGCATAAATTTTGTAAAAATGAAGATAGTAATGGTATTAATGTTTTTTGATATAGTATTGAAAAAGTATGGAAAATGGGTTTTGAAAATGTGTGGGAACCCTGTTAAATTGAAACAGTCATTTCAAATTTTACGTAAATCAAAGATGGCATGCAGGTCAGTTATTGCATTGCTTTAAAAGTGTTAGTGTCTACTTCTTCACACGAAGGTTTGCATTTCACGCATTGCTCTGAATGTCTTACAACTTGCACTGTGTACATTGTATGACATTGCATATGGCATGCCAAAAATATTTTAGGGAGAACAACAGGATATCTGTGTGGAATGACGGAAAAGGAATTCCTATTGTGGAGCATAAGGTGGAAAAAATGTATGTCCCTGAGATGATTTTCGGACATCTACTAACATCCAGTAATTACAGTGACGAAGAAAAGAAAGTAACTGGTTCGTATTCTTAAAGCTCTGCTTCTTGCCCACCGAAGTTTTCCCTTGCTTCTTGCACAATATTTGATTTGTTTTTTCACGATAGCTTCTAGCTTTGAATGAATTGCTTTACATTAATCATCGTCTGAGTTTCGAATTGTTTTGTGCTAGTTCCGTATTGCTCATTACTCTCAACTTTGAAATGAATTGTGACTGATTGCATTTACTTAGGTATGACTACTTTGCTACTCTAGCTTTCCCTATCTTTTCGCGACATCTTTATGATGCCTGGGAAACCTGCTGATAGGTACTGTGATCTGTTTTGCATTTTTTATCGTGGCTTTGTCAAACTACATATTTCTGTCAAACTTTCGTTTCTTTGTATTTGTATAATGTAGGTGGCAGAAATGGCTATGGGGCTAAGCTTTGCAACATTTTCAGCACCAAGTTTACTGTGGAAACTGCTTCGAAAGAATATCGCAAGAAATTTAAGCAGGTTTGCAATTATTTATGATCGTTGATTGAAAGCCCATTTTTATTTTAAAAAGCCATTTTACGTGTATTTCTTAATTTGATAGACATGGACGAATAACATGGGCAAGGCCCATGAGCGAAAATTAGTTTCCTATGACAAGCCAGACTTCACATGCGTCACCTTCCATGTAAGTACACCAATAAATTTGCAAAATATCAATTCAAAGTTCCAAGCATAGTAAATGCAACAAACACTGATACTTGATCATCTAGAAACAAGCTTTGATTTGTAATTTATTTTAACCGACGCTTTCATGTAGTCACGAGAGCGTTAGTTCCTTTTATGGTAATGTCAGTATTCCTCAATATATACATTATATTGTATTTGATCTATGTTCTTGCTTTTAGCCCGACTTGTCCAAGTTTCATATGACATCACTGGACAAAGACACGGTTGCACTTCTGTCACGCAGAGCTTACGACGTTGCTGGATCCACTTCCGGTGTCAAAGTTTATTTGAACGGCAGCAGGTTGCCGGTGGGTGCGACTTCCGGTAGTGGTTAAATTCTTGATGGCGATCGATTTTGGGCGTCAACGACCTAGGTCAGAGGTACCCAAATGCGGTGTCGCGAGTCGCGACGCCCTGGCGCGTCGTTTCCACATGTCAAGGTCGTCACAAGCTTACTGCCGCCTTCAAAAATTTCAGGGCTACCCCGTACTTGTGCTAATCCGGCGTTTCCGCTGATGCGGCAATAAAAAACAAAGTGCGGTATCGCTCGAAGATGGATATCTAAAGAGAAACGTGCTCAGTCGTTTCAAACGTAACGCTGCGTTTTGATGTGCCCTGTCACAAAAAAGCAAGTTAATAAATCGTATTAAAAAACAACTTGAGTATATTTTGTGCAGTGCGTCGCGAGTTTATACAAGATAGGAGTTTTGGCGATATCAGCATATTTTTTTCTCGAATTATCTGCAAGTTTAGATGCAGGGTGGTGATTTTCGTGCTCAACTCGATGAGATGCTGGTGATATTGTTATCAACTAATAAATTTGTTTGCACAGATAAAGTCGTTCAAGGACTATGTCCAACTCTACACGCAGTTGTTTAAGAACGACCAAGGCGAGCCGTTAAAAGTCATCCACGAAGTGGTTGGACCTCGGTGGGAGGTAAATTTTATAAGCTTGATCAACGTGTTGTTCATTTAGATGAAAAACCAAGACATTTGTGTCTTGTGTGGTTGTACGTGTTCAAAATTAGTACTGCTTTCGAGTATTTTTATTGCGTCAAAGCGGCACACTGGATGCAGCACGCGCCCATCAAGCTAGAGAAGCGGGTTCGATTCCCGGTCCGGTCATACCGAAGACAGAAAACGATTCGCGCTCGACGTTAATTGGATGGTTGCGAATTGCGAGGCAAAGCTTCAAGCGCAGCCTTGCCATTAACTTGCCACCAGTGCAACATTCACCACAAAAGTAGCCGTGCGGTCCCCGGCGTAGGCAAGCGGAGGTGGGCGCCGCAAACCACACGGCTCTAAACCAAAGGGATTGGAAAGCGAGTATAGTAAAACTGAGACATTGTAGCTTTTTCTGAACCACTTGCAGGCAAAAATTACCTGCTCCTTTTGTCAAACGCTTTTCTGTAATTCACATTGTGTGTATTTGAACAGTAATAAAAGTTTCATGTGCATGGTTTTTTTGTGACGGTATCGTGTGAATTGAAAGACGAAACACATGGGAAATTTTGCATCTTACTGATTGCAGACAGATTTGCAATATGGAAGAAAGATTGTTCGTGTGTTCATTAAAATTTATGAACGGCCAAGTGGTAGGTTGTATGGTTTTGTAAAGGGCAGAGTACAAATGACCAGTCGGAGTTGAGTTTTAATCTCCATCTTTCAGCTAAGTTGATGAGTGGGTCATGTCGACGTAGTATAGAAACTACGTTGTGTTTGTTTGCAAAGCCACCAAATGTTTTTTCAACCGGAGCTTCGCACAACGCTAGATTTTAACAGGTTGCCTTCGAATGTGCTCGAACTTGTGTTTCTGGTTGTTGCGAGTATATTTTGTATTTTGTGAAAATGCTAGCTGAGCAAAATGCAAGTTTAAGTTTGTTCTTGCAGATTTGCTTGACCTCTTCTGACAAAGGATTCCAACAATTCTCGTTCGTTAACAGCATTGCAACTACTAAAGGTGGAAGGCACGTTGATCACGTCATGGAACAGGTACCTTAGTCCATCTCCTGCTTCCTTAAATCTTTTGCGCCTCCCATTGTTCAAGCAGCGCTTGAAGCATTCTCTTGAGAAAAAAAAGTAACACTATCTGTTTTGCTGACTTGTCTTGTGAATGTATTGCATCTTGCACGCACTTCTAAGTTGAGAATAGAACTGCATCGCGTAATCATGTGTGGTTTGCACTTACAGTATTACTGTTCCAAGCCACTTTGTTATAACTTAGCTCTGCAGTTCTGTTGACCTTGGGTTATTCGCAAACGTTACAGCGAACAAGAGCAGGTTTTTTGCAAAGTAGTTGTGTTAATATTGAAGCTTGGTGTTCATTCTTTAGGTGACAAAAAAACTTGCTGAAGTTGTAAAGAAGAAGAACAAAGGGGGCGTGGATGTCAAACCATTCCAGGTGTGTTGAATGCCGTAATCTTAGTTATTGTATGATCATTGGGTAGAGGTGTAAGATGCAAAGTGTTTTGGGTGGTCGCTAACCCGAGAACTTAAAGCGTGACACATGGGTTGTACATGATTCGCGAGCCTATATTGAGCTCTCCGCGAAATACTTCAAAAGCATATTTATATTTTCCGTATACGAAAATGTATTTTTCTTTTTTGGAGAATAAAGTATTTTACAAGATCTTTATCAAACAATATTTTGTAGCGGTATTGTCAGAGTAGTGGGACGATAAAAATCATCGTTACTTTATCGACTGCACCTCATCTAACGGACAGCTGCCATTTCTTGTAGCACTGCTACTGGCCTGATTTTTTTCACGATGTTGGGTAGTTTTCAAAAAATACAGAAAAATAAAAAGAAAGCCGAGGCATTGCAGTGACATCAAGGCGCGAAACACAACCAGACCGCAAATGTGAAAGTACGTTAAGAAGCTTTTCGTTTTAAAAAACACACAATAAGACTTTAGTTCTGCGTTTTTTACAGATAAAAAACCACTGCTGGTTGTTTGTTAACTGCCTCATTGAAAACCCAACCTTTGGTTCTCAAACGAAGGAGGACATGACTTTGCAAGCAAAGAAGTTTGGATCGCAATGCCATTTGACTGAGAAGTTTCTTAAGCTGGTTTGTGTTACTCTTTTCCTTGCCTTTCGGAGCGGTTTCAATGTAATGTACAGTGATTACGGGTTTGGGGGAACTCTAATGATATTAGCAAATTTAATCAAAACATACGCGCCGCAGTAACAGTCATCTGACTGATCGCTTTCATGCCGGGAAGAGTTTCTGCGTTTGCCGACTTCGCTCTTGCTCAAAAGCTTAGCGTGTGAACTCATCATCGAATGTTGCTCTGCAACAACGTGCGATGTTTTTTGTCACATACCCAGGGTACCTGCGCAGTCTCAAAAAATGTAGAAAAGTATGGAAAATTTTTTGTCATTTTTAAAGTGTGGAAAAAAGTTTTTGGTCTGTTAGTATATGGAAAAAGAAAATAATTTTCCAGATTTGATCTTTTGACATACATTTTCTTATAGTTTATTCAAAGTTTGATATAACTTTCATCATGTTAAATATTGCACTGCTTGTATTTGACATGAGTAGGTCATACGGAAATGTTAGGTCTGTAAAAAGTCTGGAGATTTATTTTCAAAATTGCGTAGTAACCCTGCATACCTCTGTGTGTGTACAGATGAGGGGCTGTGTGCATGTACCTGAAAGCAGTTCTAACTTTCACTTGCCGCGAAACTGCGATAGAAACATCATCAGTTCTTCATTTTGATACGCATTTGGATGTAAATAATTTCCAAATTTTTCCTCACCCGATGCTTTAACCAAAGAATTGCGGGATTGGTATTTAAAAGCATTAAGTGCTTAGAACCTTCGTGTATAATCGTCATGTCCTTTCGAAGGGTTTGTCTGAAGGTCATCGAACCGGTGGTTCCATCAAAACTTTGTTTTGTCTGTAGTTACTTTTTTGGATTTTTTTCCATGCGTGTATTTTTCTATCTTAGGCTTTTATTCAGTATGCAGAGCATGTGCTGATCAATGATTTGTTACCCTCTTTTGAATCAGTAATAACATTTTTGCAGGCTGGCAACAGTGGTATTGTCGATAACATTATGAACTGGGTCAGATTCAAAGCTCAGAGCCAGCTGCAAAAAAAGTCGGCCACCAAGTCAAACAAACTGAAAGGTACGGCGTGTAGGCAGTGACGGGGGCGGGCTTGTACGAAGGCAATGTGTTGAAATCGTTTATTTACTGTTAGCTGTCAACCAACGTGCTGCTTCGCTCACGTGTCATCGCAATTTCCGTGCAATATGCATCGCTTGCCGGACCTGCTTTCGCAGTTCATATATATTTTTGCGCAGGCGTTCCAAAGCTCGATGATGCCAACGACGCTGGAACAAAGAACTCTTTGGAATGTACGTTAATCCTGACGGAAGGAGACTCGGCTAAAACTTTGGCTGTGTCGGGTCTGTCTGTTGTTGGTCGCGACAGATACGGGGTTTTCCCTTTGCGTGGAAAGCTCCTGAATGTTAGAGATGCTTCACATACGCAAGTAAGACCTGCATTTGTTGCGTCACTGGCACTGGGTGGTTGTTCGAAATGTCGTTGCCAATACGCTGCTGTCATTATTGGGCAAGTTGACACAACACCGAGCTTTCTGTGGGAATTTTATTTTAAGCGACTTCTTGACGCCGCAAATACAGACATACTTAGAAATTATTTTGAGAAGTTGAAGAAAAAGTTGGTTAAAAATCTACGCCAACAATGGCAGCTGAAACTTCGGTCATTTTGTGTTTTTACATAAAATCATTGTCAATTCGCTACGTCATCGATCAGAGAGATGGAAATTATTATGATAACTACACGTTTATATGATGTTGTAAAGTTGCCGGCTATGTACTGGAATTCTATTGCAATGGATTATTTAGATACCACCATTCAGATGTAAAATGTGAGTACACCGAAGCATAACTAGAATATTCAAGGCCTTATCTACACAAAGAACTACCTATCTTATTTTATACCAACTGGAATTTTGCTCCTATTCAAACAGCAATTCCTTTCAGTTAACGTGCCCCCTGCATTTTATTGCAAAAAATCCAATTTAAAATTTTCTTCCGTTTGATGAAGGATCCTAGTGATTTAAATTTTCTCAAGAGGCACCAACAGGCTGCAGAGCATTGTCAGCAAAATGACATTAATTTTTGACTCAAATCCAGTTCCTCGCAACTAGGTCTGCTCAGCGTCACTCACAAACACAGCACATGCCTGGTGCAAGCAACCAAAGACCATCACAATTCCACACAAATCGTAAGGGCCTGAAGTAGATTCGCAAAATCTTTTTCAGTGATCAGACCAGTCCCGTCGCCACGGGGGGCTTTGGTGGGCTTTGCCCCTCTCAAACAAAGCTCCAAGTTCCCCCAAAATTGAAACGTGAAACACTATCATCTGTGGAGTTTTTTTTAATTTTTACAATGTCAAGCCCCACCGCAAAAAGGCAAAGCGTCAACGCAGAACCGGAAAGCACCCCTGCTGAGAAAACTTTCTGGCGACGGTTCTGGGTTAGACTCGTGAAAAATTGGCGAAGGGAATACTACAATTTAGACTAGGATGCAGCTCAGGCAGGTCATGCAACTTACTTTGACTAACTCCTAAACTTCTGCATAAAAGTCAAGTCCTTAATTGACGTCTTATTTCCGTTTTGTTTGGGGTTGATAGGTCATGTGTAGTGACTAATTAATTGTTGGTATTAAATGCTTTTATCCTGTTAACACATTTTTTCTTCCACACGTTTTCGCGAGTTTTTGGCTGGGCTTATACTCAGGGGCGTAACGAGGTTAGATGGCGCTCGGAGCAAAAGACAAGTTTGGCGCCCCCTTGGTCGAACCGGCGCCCCATGGTCGAAGTTTGGCTCCCCTATGGTGGAACCTGAGCTCTTTCGAAAGCAAATTTGCTGTATTGAACAAAGTACTTGTGACATTGTTGGGACTTTTCGGCGACTCCCGCAGTGATTCGGCGCCCCCCCATAGTCAATTGGCTCCCGGGGAATTTGCCCCCCCTTCGTTACACCTCTGCTTATACTGCATAGTTTATGGTCAGTAAACATCCAGATTCAATTTGCGGCATGCAGAACACTCCTCACAAATACATGAAAATGACATTTGCTGGTGCAGGCAGTGTTCCAGTTCGTTTGTAGCGTGGTCTTGCAAAGCGTGCAAAACATAGAATTGCAGCTGGTTGAAATTCAAATATCTGCCTTGTGAAAACAAGTTAATAGCACTGAATCGACACAGCGAACTCTCATTTCAGGTTGCAGTTACATACACAAGCCTGAGGTGTGTTCCACAGAATCACTCATTTCAACTCAGTTGCATGTACCAAAAAAAATTGAGTTCCGAAGCTCGATCTATTGCTTGGCAACCTTGGCTAAAGCATGGTTGTCTCCATCTTTGTTCCCTGGCATCATCAGTACTGTATTGTCAGCAAGTGTACGGGATATTTCGTTCCCATCGTTGATGAGTGTTGTAGATCCGGATAGCGCAGTGGGCCAATAATAAATTTTTGGTTTCCAAAACAATCTGTGTTCAAACAACCAACGTTCGAGTTAGCACTGAAGATCTCTTTCATTCGACGTAGTGTTACGTCCTCTTGTGTTTTCACACTACTTATCACTATGTTCCGTTTCAGATCATGGGCAACGCAGAAATTGGGAATATTGTGAAAATCATGGGCCTGAAATACGGGAAAAAGTACGAAACGGATGATGAAGTAAAGACACTGCGATACGGAAGACTGATGATTATGACAGATCAGGTTGTGTGATATGTGAAGCGTGACATACGCTCTTTGTATGGACGCATTGTCAACGACGTGTGACTTAGCATGTCGCAAGATTTCACGCTCGTAATGTTGCGAGCTCCTGTGTTGCAGGATCACGACGGCTCGCACATCAAAGGCCTGCTTATCAACTTCATTCATAGCAACTGGCCAAACATGCTGCAAAGGAGGTGCGTACGGTTTTCTGTCACAGAATATTAGAAACTTTTGATTTCGACCATGATTCAGCCGCACTGAATAGTTAGTACCTTTACTACTCTTCGTTCAAAGCACAGTATTAGTTTCTGCGCAGAGGTGTTGTTCCCGTTTACTTGTTGTCAACCAATCAATGCGTCTCTAACGTTCTCGCCTGCACAACGTTCGCTTTTTGTGTACGAGATTGCTCAGCATGGGTGTGATGACAATTTGAAACGTGAATGCTGTTGACATACTGACGCCTATGTATTCATACTGTCTGACCCTGCTGCAAACCGCTGCCAATTCAATTCACAATTAAAAACTAGTGTTTTGCGGCCTCCCTAACTTTCATGTTTCAGTGGTTTTGCTTCTGTAGGTTGTCTCACGACACTTGGTAAGGATTCGCTTACCTTTCTTGTTAACTTGGTTGCAGGGTTATGGAAGAATTCATCACTCCGATCGTCAAAGTTACGAAAGGAACACAAGTCCTGTCGTTTTACACGATACCTGAGTTCGAGGAGTGGAAATCGTCAGTTGATACAGCCAAGTCGTGGAAGATCAAGTACTACAAAGGTTATTTATTTCGTCGCTTTTCATGTATATTTACGAGGTGTGGTAACCTCTGTGGTGTTGGCGGTCATGCCAAGTTATGTTACAAGCGTTTCTGTCTTGATATGTGGCGCGAAATCGTTGAAAATACTTGCAACGAGCATATTTCAAGAAACTGCTTTTTATCCGCTGTTTTGGTTCAGGTACAGTTTGAGATCAGCATTGTACCCTTCTCAGGACGCCTATAGCAACCACAAAAGTTGTTTTTTGGTTCATATTTGTATTCGTTTCCAGACGCTGATAGGAGATACAAGCTTTTTTGGGTCATTTTTGTACCCCTTTTACGACGTTGATATGACCCACTTTTTACGTTGCGTCATTGTTTTTTCAAAATGACCACTGTGGCTGTTCCCGCTGTTTACTGCTGTTCAAGGCATAGTTGATAATCTCACTTTACAGTTACCGGTACTCATTGTTTTTCCTTGAAAAGTTCTAGAATGTTCGTACGGCTACGAACCTTAAAGCTTCCTTATCGTTTCGTCGTTTGCTGTTTAAGCGCACATCTAGAACATGGAGGATTACGTGTTGTTCTCCAAGAGTTCATAAACCATCTGTCAGAAAGAAGCCACTGAAATTATTTTCAAAAGATGCTTCGAAGAAGATAAAGTTGCAATTAAGCGGGAACTTAGTTTGCTGTATCAAAGAAGTCCTGTATATGAAGAAAAGTGATATTATTTTCGAACTGACTCCACAGCTAAAAAGACCGGAAAATGAGTCATCACTTGGCAGCAAGTTGTGGCTCAATTTTGACTTGACGTGAAACTTCTAGCCATGGTTGGAACTCGATTCGTTTGCCAGACTAAAGTTTCTTTCGTGTCCATCTTCATTTAATGAACGCCAAAATTGATTTCGCTGACCTGTGCCGCAGACGCTCGTGACGCCACTGCTCCAAAAACGTCACAATAAAAATCTTTCGCTTCAAGACCAACCAGCATAACATGCACTCAGCTTGTTGTTGCCTCGAAGGTCTTAAAAATTTGCAGATGCTGCGAAAAGTAGTCTCACTCATACATCATGTTTGTTCACCACCCGCCCTTGCGATTGCAATAGCGATTGCTGTTGGTTGGATGCTCAAGCTATTTACGCGCTTATTCGCCTGTCCTTGAACGCTTGGCGCAGGTTTGGGTACGTCCACGTCCAAAGAGGCGAAGTCGTACTTTGCTGACATGACGCGACACCGGGTGCGATTCAAATATTCGGGGCCTGAAGATGACGGCTGCATTGACATGGTGAGTAGTGAGCGGTTTGTTTTTGCTGCTGAGTTCACTGAAATGTTGCAGAAGACAATGAGTAGGCAGTTGCACATAAAACAGAAACCTATTTATTGTTGCTTCATATTGTGTCTTTCACAAATGTACCCACCAAACGATGAGCATTCACTTTCGCACAACACAAACTGTCCATATATCTGCATTGTGTAGTTCTAGTTACAGCTATAACTGAGGCGGAATGCACGCCTTATCGCACTGTTTAACTACGCATGAGGTATCCGCTTGCTCTGCATGTTCAAAGAAGTTCCAATGCTTTGCTGAGGTCGTGTTCTGAACAATTTTCGAATTATAAAAATGAACCTAATGATTTTTTAGATGCCAATAGCATTTTCATAAACAAGTAAACCAAGTCGACAAAAATCAGGTCGAGTCTCATGACTCATTACGAGGGACCCTGAAATTTACGTGGGAAATCTTTTCGACATTAAATTTTTGAGGCGTTTGCTGAAAAACGTTATGCTTGTTTATGGTTTTTGCGCGTTTTGTATTAAAAATTGCAATAAAATCTGTTTAGCCCAAGGATCCAAATCCACTATCCGCCATTTGCTTCCGTTACGTTTTTCCTACTTCTCTGTATTCAGTCGCATTTGTCACCTCAGGCATTCAACAAAAAACGGGCTGACGACAGAAAAGAGTGGCTGACGCAGTTCATGGAAGAAAGGAGACGGTGTCGCGTCGACGAGCGACCCGAGCCTGGGTCGACTCTTTACTCAGCCAGTACTCGACATCTCTCGTACAAAGACTTCATCAACAAAGAGTTGGTCATGTATTCGTGCGCGGATCTGGAGCGTTCGGTTCCTTCACTGGTTGACGGTAATATGTCTCGAATTAGCGGCAAGCGTCGATTTCGGCGCGTTTATCTACTATTGGTGTGAATGTAACAACGTGAACAGTGGTTTCGAATTTGTTTCACGCAGTTGTGGCTGGTGTTGCCTCCGTGGATAGTTTGTTTTCATCATTAGTGACGTCGCTTCGATTCGACTGCTAATCCGTTAATTCATAGCTTCCCAACCTTTCTGAAGCTGGTACCCCTTTCATAAAAATAAAGTGACGCTTGTACCCCCTCGTATTAAACAAGCTCCAAAGTCAGAAGTAGTCCGATTTTGCAGTATCTTTATTTTCAAATTATTACTTGTAATACATACTGACAATGCAACCGAACACACTCAGTCGTATTGTTTAGCTTTCATACATTACTGTTCATTAAAAACAAACCTCGTGAATTTTTTGTTTCTGTTTCTCTGAAATTATCCGCCCATACCTTGGGCACACAGCTACTCAGAGCCACAAGCAAATTGTCCGAGGGGTTCATTATTGTTTTTCAAACGAAAAAAAACAAGTGAGCAAAATCCGGATTCGCAGAAATATGTTTTTGCAAAGGGCACTGGAATAGACAAAGCTTTTGTACACAATTTCTAGCAACTTTGCATGGTTATACATCAGAAACTTTCGAGTTATGTAGCATCAAACAACAATCTTGCCATAATTGCGCCATAAACATTCACAAGGCACAATGCATGTACAATCACATCACAGGCCAACTTCGGCGTGGTAACCGCAGCATGAAGAAATAGTAATACACGCATTTAACAATTGTAATTGTTAAATTAGTGACCTAAGCTGGAATAATTATGCTGGGTATTCTTCTCTTGAGTAATTGCAATTGCAAGCTTTTACAAATCTCGTTTTTTTTTTTTTTTTTAAAAAA
>JGI24021J15306_10006096_pt1 | contig 14431 bp, 9 predicted proteins | sample Ectturendosymbi1_FD_15306 | JGI IMG/M metagenome (IMG submission 15306) | reverse complement strand
TTGCCGCTGAGACCGGGCGTTCCGACCAGGCCGCCGTGAAGTATTTTGACCTGCATCGCGCAAAAGTAAGTCACCAGCCATGGCTCACCAAAGAAAGCCTGCAACTTGCTTGCATGTGCCATGTTAAAACTCGATATTATCAAAACTTGAAATATGGTGTTCGAGATGCTTGGCATTTTCCAAATATATTGTTATTGTTGTTTCAGAACAAACGAAATGTTTGAAAAATGCAGTTACAACCAAAATAGAGTTTTTGTTTCTGTAGCAAAGTGCTATAAATTTTCTTGATCTCCTAATAATTTTCTAAGACTTTTTCAAACCGACGTTGGATGTTTAAAGCAGTTTTGCGAAAATCATACTACTGCTACGCATTTTATTTCTGATTTTTAGTATAATGAGTATCTCCATAAGGACCGCAAAAGACGGTATGTCGTCTTGGGGCTATTTCAGCCATAACTCGCCAGCTGATAGAGCTAGAGAGGTTTCAAACCCTCAAATGATGCGAAAGGTCTTGTAGCTTCGATTTAAAAAAAGTTGGGAAGTTTTGGATTTGAGTATTTTTGTGGATTACGTCATAATAGGGGTAGGTTCAGGTCTTTTTGGCCAACACAAAATAAACATAAATAATTAATTTATCTATAGTGTTTATTTTGTGTTTTTTTCATAACTTGCTAACATAAAAACGCTAGAAAACCTATCAAGTACTCCAAAGATGGAGATTTTTGCCTAGTTTTTTTCAAAAAGAAGCACAAAGCTCCCTCTTGCGGTTAGGCTCAGGGCCAGATCAAGTGGGCCAAAAAACTAAACCTACCCTTATTATGACGTAACCCAAAAAAAACTCAAATCCAAAACTTCCCAACTTTTTTTTAATTGACACTAGAAGACTTTCCGCATCTTTTGGGGGTTTGAACACCTCTCTAGCTCTATCGGCTGGCGAGTTATACCTGAAATAGTCCCAGACTTTTACTGACCCTAAATGACTTTCAAGTCAAACTACTCAGATTTTATGCACAAGGATTGCAAAGGGACAGCAACAGCGAGAATATTTTTGTTAATAATGACAGCCGTATGCTAGAATGCCAAAACTGGCAAAAATTGTCAAAGCCTAGAATCAAAATTATTTTGAAAAGAATATATATTTGTGCGCAAAAAGTCTGGGAGATTTTTCAGCCCAGAGGTTTGCTGAATTTGGAACATTGTTGTCATGCAAATGCTTTAAAAATAAGTCTTACACCGTGCCATGAAACACTAAACTTTGGAAAACATTTTAAACTTTGCAAGAAGAGATTTGCCACATTCATTTCCAATTTGCCAAATCTATTTGTTAGCAAATAGAGACTGGAGAAGTACCACGAGCGGATAACACCACAATCTTTTGTCTAAAATTGTGTCGATGATAGCAAAGAACAACAACAAAACTATTATTTCGTTATCCATGCCATTCAAGTTTTGCAAACTAATTTTTAAAAAATCACCAAACCTGATGGACGACTTCTTTTCTCTGAGCACGTCTTGCAAATAATGAAGCCTGATATGAGAATAGTTACGGCAACAACGACGATTATCACAATCCAAGCCCTTCGAAGAAAATACATATATATAAATTACACCATCTCTCACCAAATAGCATGACTTTGTTGCAAGAACAATTCATTACTTGCTATCATTTCACCACATAAATTTTAGTCAAGGTTTAGTGCAAGAGCAGCCTATCTGCCACCAGGCCCGTAACCAGCTTGGGCCACCAGGAGGGGCGAAGAGTTTTCTGAGAGGGGCCCAAATTTTTTGAACCATGTCCAATAATTTTAATCGATGTCCAATACATTTTTCCAGGGGAGGCGAAAAATTTTCTAGGGGGGCTTCTCCCCCCTTGCGCCCCCTGGTTACGGTCCTGTCTGCCACAGACAGCTTATACGTGTTGAATTGTCAGAGGTTCAGCAAATTCAGTCAAAAATTACACTTACATTGATACTTGCACAATAATATATGATTCACGTCAGCCTCGTGGATTTCCAATTAAAATAACCAGAAACTGAGGCCTGCCTGAATCTTGGAGACCAAGATTCCAGACCTGAAAATTTTGTGATGAAAACTGATACCCGCTTCCATCACGTATGCTTCAGGAAATAACTGCGTGATTCTTGGATTTTCTTGCGAGCAGGATGTTGTCATTTTGCAGCTCATGACCCAAGTAGCTACGAGCAAAAGGTTTATACAAGACACTGCAGGCTTTGTGTGTCATCAATCGGTTTTCCCAACCACGTTTGATATTCCGCACATAGTTTTAGGTCACGAAAAACCATTGTAAGTTTCATGACGAACGGTCCATGATGGAGACCTGCATCCTATGAGAACGAGTCTCACAAAAACGAGTCTCGAGGCCGAAACCAAAACTCTGATCGAACAGGAGACAAAATCAGCAATAGCAGCACCTATAGCGTCACATTAAAAACCAATCGTTGATGTTTAAAACATCGTTGCAATCTTTAGCCACAGCAAAGTACAGTAGATTGTGGACTCAAACCCTATTACTAAAATTGTGTTTGTTTACTCTCAAACAGTGGCGTAGCCCGACCAAAAATTTGGGGTGGGGCCAAAATGTTTGATTTCAGGCGAATTGTTTGGAAAAACGTCTTTCAATGCACAAAATAACTATATATTCTAAAATTTGGGGAAGCATAGCTTCCGAACCCCCCTAGCTACGCCTATGGTCTCAGACACACCTTTAAATAGTGTACAAAAAGTGTCAGACTGTAGGCTCAATGTTTCGAAGTATTTGCATAGAGTTGAAACAGGAGAGCGCTTCAAACACAACCGTTACTGCAAGTTAGCAAGATATTAACACAAGTAGCAAGAATACCTAAAAAGTCATTCAAAGTTAATTTTTTTCGCTGATGAGAATGATGTTGAGGTTGCTGTAAGGAATGCAATGAAAGGATTTTTGACCGATGCAGAAATATGATATAAATAAATCCATCTCCGCAACACTCACATAAGCTGTGAATGTTGTATGATAAACCTTATGTTAAAATTGTTTTCGCGCATTGTTACGCATGGCATTCACATGCAAAACAGTGGTTTTTCAACTCCATTCCTCCAGTACTCTCAAGACAGTTTGTCGCGCACTTTTAAAGACTTTTATTGGAAGCTGTTTCCAGCTTCTGCATGTTAATCTTCTCCTTGGCATCAACTTTAAGTTTTATTATTTTTCATAAACATTTTCGCTGATTTTCTAATATACGTTGTTTTTTCTTCAACGTATTGTTTGCAAACTCTCAAAGCGAAACTTTTGGTTACTCACACGAAGGATACATCTTGTTTGTCCTCCGGTAGTTCGGTTGTAGTTGTGGTAGTTGTTGTGATCAGATGAAGTGGGGTTGGAAGAAACATTAGTTCAAAGTTAGTAGACAGAAGATCAAGTTAAAATGACGTCTTTACTCAATGATTTTCTAACGAGCCTCAGAAATATGCAGAAATTTACAAACAACGTTGTGAAAATTGAAAATCTGCGTCAAATTGCAGTCTGCAAAACACAAGTAAAAATTTTGCAACACAATTTTCTAAATATGTGTAGTTGTTTAACACCAGGCTTTTTTACAGATAGCGTTACAATCGTTTGAAACGAAAATTAAACAGGTTGACCTACACTTAATTTTTGCTGAAATGCTTGGCAAGCAATCATGGCAATCTTAGTTTTTGTTGAAATGAAGTATGGAACTAAATTCATCCAGAACATTTAGGAGAGCAAAACAGCCATTATTAAATGAGGCTAAATTACCAAAAAATACGTCTCCAAAATGTTTTAAGCAACGAATGAAAAATAAAAACACACTTTCTGTAAAAATAAACGCCCTGAAATTATTCCTTCGCATAAAAATGGGGTTGCTGCTTTTGCCAAGTTCATTTTCACACCTCCTGTTCCCCTCGGGAAGGTTGCTGCTGGACAGAAGCCTCAGGAGGTCTCGAAATACCTCACGGTTTTCAGCAACCTCTGACTTTGCCAGTAAAGTTCGAAATTCTAAACAATATCTTCATATGATTTCTGCTACCTTGTTTTTTTTACTCAGAGCTTTTTTTTATTTCGAACTGCCACCAAGCTCACACGATATTTCTGCGTGCGATCGGAGTCACAGTCATAGCTCATTGATTGGTGCATGCAGCGTTATCATGAAAAGTAACTGTACGTCGCATAGAAGGTGAAAACTTGAAAAGAGAGTCAGTTTGTTTCGAAAACTCTTAGCAGGAACAGAAATAAAAAAAAATGGGTGCAAGCGCCTATTTTCAAGCAGCACCCATGCCATGTTGTTAGACTGTTTCGTAATTGAAATTATCAGCGTTACGATTACATACGAGCGACAAGCACACTGTAGAAAAAACATTTTGAAGGTACTGAATCTGCAGACAGGTCGTGTAATTTAATTACGTATTGCTTTGTTTGCGTCTGCCACAGCTGATGTCAAGTAACATGTATATGATTTTCAGGCTTTGAGTGAAGCGATGCGGTTTGCTGATTGTTCGACTTTATTCTAAGTTAAACTATCACTCAAGAACAAATGAACCTTCACTTCCACCCTTTTGAAAATCAGTATTATTGTTGCACAGTGACGATGCAATTTATTTAGCTGTTAAATGTCTGGCTTTAACGCTTGTAGAGGAGATTGCTTGTTTCTTTGCAATGGCTTCGAAAGGAACAACGTGAAATATAGTGCAAGTGTTTCATTTTCAAACAGTCCAGCTGAATAGTACATCAGTACACTTGTTGCTAATTGCTCGATCGAAGTGAGCCTATTCTACGCTGATTTTGGACTGTTTCCAAATGTTAGAATCACTGCATAACAGCACTACAGTAAAGACACTCCTGCCCTGATGTTTGTTTTGACAGGCAATATTCCAATATTTCCAAAGAACTCTACTTTAGCATGCTTTACACTAAACGCTTTTCGAGCGTGGATCAGTTTTTTGCCAAGAAAACTAATGCTCACAAAAAGTAGAGCGGCAAAGTCTGTGTTCGTGGAAAACACCGATTGAATAAAGAAACTAGCAACTGAATTTTCTAGAGGGCTTGAGGAAGCTATTTTTAAATAATCACTCTGGAAAGCACCACCTGGCCGTGATTAGATGGAAATAGCATTTGACTGCCGACTCGAACAGAAAACTCATACAATAAACTGCATAAACGTTTATGTATGCTTTCATAAAACTTTCCCATAACTTATTCTTGGCTTCACAGCTTCATCTTGTTTATAAACGCTATTAAATATAGTAGCTGGTTACTTGAAGCACACAATGCCAGAAAGTTAAACAAAAACTTTGAAAAATCCTTTTATGGCTTGCAGCCTCAGTAGTCATTTTTGGTGATTGATGGGATGTAGTGAACGAAAGTCGTTAGTACTATTGTGAAATGTTTTGTTCATAGAACATTATGAACATGCGTTGGGCTAATCCTTCTTGTAATTTGGAAAAATGCATTAAAAACTTACGTTCCTTGCGGTGAAAAGAAGAAGGAATTTAATTGCTAGTAAAAATATTCGACAGGCAAATAGCTTTTCAATTCAGTTCACCATTATTACTGCCCATGGACGTACGAAAAGGGGATCGGATGACCCTAAGCGGCGTGGAAAGTTATCAAGTTCTGTCGAATCAGGGCAGAGTCGTTCAATTATCGGAGCAAAAAATGTTGCCCAAAAAAGGCGACTAAGATTTTTTTTAGGAAAATAAGAAAACATTGTCCTAAAGGTAATGCATGGTAAGGAATGAAACGATTTAAATTTAGAGCAATCCGCTTTTTCAAAGAAATGACGGTACTGAGTGGAAAACTGACGTGCTGGGCGTTTAGAGGGGTTGAACTAATGCGCGAAGAAACCAATGGTTGATTTACCTTCTCTGTGAGAACGAATGAATTTTTTCTCCTTTAAAATGTTTTGAAACAAGAGACTGACCTTCGCACACCAGTCTCAGACCATTGAATGTCGTTCAGGGTAAACAGGTTTTATCCTGTAAGTTGCCTTGCCGTGTGCATATGCCGTTGCTAAACAGTACCAACAAAGCATGTTCCGACTTCCAAGTGTCACAATATCCTTCGTTGTCCTTTATCCAGATGTAGCTTCTGTAGGAAAATTTCGATTGTCACATTTTGCTTAATTGATGCTTGGTCACGAGATCACAATACCCCAGGAAAGATTGGTGAGGCAGGTCCTGCCTGCTACACCCACAGGAAAGCGGCCCAGAGTTCGACCAAGGACCAAGTGCCGTGCTCGGTCCCATCATCTTGTGAAGCCAGTAGAACTATCAAGGATTTCTGAAAACCGCGAGGTATTTCGAGCCTTCCTGGGGCTGCTGCCTACGCGGCCTTCTCCAGAGGAAATGCGGGTTTGCTTAATTGATGCGATTCACTTGTTTTGTTTATCAGAGGTCCAATCCTAAACCACAATATTGCATTATATATGCACTGCAACACTCAATCAGGCTCTCCTGGCGGTAAAACATAAAACAGTTGGCTGGTTTTTAACACGTTTTTATGTTTCACCGCCGGTAGAGCCTGGTTAAATTTTTTTATCGAAGTTCTAGCGTCTCCGAAGCAGCAAATGCGGCAATCTTTCTAATGACCTCAAACTAAAACAAGCATAGCTAAATGTTACATGGTTGCGAGTGACGTTTTCATAAAAATACCCCTTGTTTTAAGTTTAGGAGACCTGCGTTGTAAAATGCGTTTTTCAGTTTCATATAGTTATCTCGGTTGAAGGTGTGTTAAGAGGAAGTACGTGATTTACCCATTTCGTGTTCAGTAAATGCCCGCCTTTGCAATAGTGCAGATTTTGATTTATAAGCCACAGCTTACAAAAAACTTTGTGCAAAGCTTGATCTGCATGTTTTTTAGTTTTATTAGAAAATTACTGTCTGCGTTTCTGTATAAAAATTTCTCTCATTTTATTTCTGAATATGTCTTTACACTTTTGTACTATCTGAACGATTTTTTGTCTGAAACATTGCAAACATTTGAAAAAATCTGCAAAAAGTTGTGAAGGACGATGAAATCCAATCTGTTCATCAACACAATCAAGTCAAGTTTGAAGCTATACTTTTCTGACAAGATATAGAATAGAACACATTTCTTTGATGTCAAAATTCGACCTTCTTTACCAACTCTCATGCTCCGCAAAAGAACTTTTTAAAAGCGTTCTCTAACATGTAATTGCAAGTTGATACATGGGTGAAGCAGCCCTGCTGAAAGATGCCCCGCTATGTCCTGTTGAAGAAAACTTGAGCAGCTCCCGGCTGAACTTTGAAAAATCACGACAACGCAAACCGAAGATCCTTACAACGGAGTTGGCAGACTAATAAGTTGAAAAGATGTTTTTGAGGTTCCGCCATCAGTGGTCACCATGTTTAACCATGAAAGAAAACCTTTTCTCTACAAAACGTTGGCAGCTTTTTTTAAAAAGTAAGGGCGTCTGCAGAGCATTAGAAACGAGCTCTAATTTTCACTGTCTTAAAACGGCTGAAAAACACTGAGATAACATAAAGATTAACTGTTCAAAACCTTTTTCAAAACCCTACTGAAAAACTGGATGAGCATGGAACATTTTCTGATAATATGCATACGGAAAATAAAAGAGCCAAACATTGCATAAGTATGCCTTTACTTACAAGCGAAGGTTAAGGAAAGTGTTCTAAAAATCTTTAGACAGCACTGTCTTTTGCCTCGAACAAGCTATTTTCCCTCGATTTCATATCTCGCAGCTTTTGTGACAAGAGCGAGACCTATCTGAAGCTTAGTCTGAGCGTACGCCGCACTTCAAGCGTTCAGTGTGATCCATACAGAATAATTGTCTCGTAAAACAAACAGAATTCAGTGTGTACAATAGCTTGGAAGTTTGTTAATAGGAAACATTTTCCTCGTGACTTGCGGAAGCCCAGCAAAGTAAATATAATGTAGGCTCGTAGTGTATTTTATACCTAATAAAACGTACATGATGGCTCATACAGTTGATGTGACTGCAAGAGAACAGTTATAACAGAATATGAAAGCAACGGTTTTAGGCATGGGAATTTAGAGGTAACATGTTGTGTTCAGCAAAGTAACATTTTTTAAAATTACTCATAATCCCTGGAGTTGGGCGTGGATTTTTTGGTTGGTTAAATCAGCTATTGCCTTTAATTACAGTCCATCATTTACACTGCGAATATGTCCAGAAATCAATCCTTTTCTAAAGCACTTTTCATCAGCACTCATTAAGCCGCTGATCACTACTCAACAAAAACACACTGCTGTTTAGTAATAGCGATGGAATGTTGCCTAACTGTGCAGTTTTTTCTTTATTTTGCTCATTGAACGTGTTAAGAACATCACTAAATTGGCCAAAACTAATAATGTTAGCATGCTGTAAGTGTTGCTTCGTTTATATAGCTGCCTCCTGAACACTCAGTTTTTTTCTAAGATCGCTGTGTGATTTAAATACAATATATGCATTTTTATTAATAGATGTACAGCATATGCCGCTTTATCTGGAAATTATTCATAGGTATTTCTTATAAAATATTTGAATAAGAAACACTATTCAAGTGAAAATGGTATCCTTTTTAATCAGGCAGATTGCGCATGCTGTACATAGAATCGACCAACCCATTTTTTAATAAAGTTAAATATCATGCTCTTGAGAACCGGACAATCAGATTAAATTCATTTTCAGGGGCATATAACTTAATATTATGATTTGCTAAATTTAATAAAAAATTCACAAATTCTGAAAATCCTTGCACCAAAAGTGTGGTGCTTGAGCCTCCAATGTCTCTGTTGTCTGCAGTGATGAAAAATGGCGGTAATTTATTTCATAAATCAAAAAAAATAGCCATATGGTATACAATGCTAGTTCTTAATGCAAGTCTACTGTTTTTGCTTGTAAAAATTGTTATCTCCTTTTCTAAAAATACTTGAAAAGAAGTTACGTTGAACAATAGTCAAATCTGATGACCAAAGAAAGAATGGCGATAATTCGAAAGAAATTAATGTTTTCCTTGCACAGACGCAAGCATAGAGGTTTGAGGGGCTCAAAAGCCCCACGTTTGAGCAATAAATTCTGCTGTTCTTTGATTAGGACAAAAAAACAATTCATAAAGAATTATAATATTTGAATATTAAAACCACTTTCTCTGCAGTGTTTCAGAAGTTATGAAGTAAATTCGAAAGACATTTTCTTTTCAACTTACTGTTGGCAATACACTAGCACAAAACGCATTATTGCAATTATATCCAATGCTCAGTAAACAGATCGTATTTACTCCATTATACGCCGGTGATATAAAGCTTTTTTTCATCATTTGTGCGGCTTCCATTCATAGGCGACTTCCATTTTTTACCACACCAATGTTGTATCTAACGCGTATCGACCAAACTCCCTTTCGTTTTCGCTCATCTCATGCGTATCGATTACGTCAACAGATGTTTCGCTTTCCCAAATTACAGTTATTTGCCTGTCTCGCTAACCAGATCAACAGATGCCTGAACGAGATGCACAGAGATAATGCGCCTTTCCCAGCATGAATGTAAGACAGTAGCGGCATCGGTTTTATTTGATGAATGCAGTAGAAAGCATGGTCGTCGGAAGGATATTTTCCAGGGGGGGAACAGTGAATTTATCCAGGGGTCAAAAGGATTTTTTCCAGGGGGACCAACAGTGATGGAATTTCATGTTACCAACTTCGAAACTAAGATAAAAACAATTTTCTATTAAAAGTTAACAGCAAAATATCAAATTTCAAAATCCAATGCGGTCCTTGACCCTCTGCTCCGCCTTCCAACGCCCATGGTAGAAAGTACCGGTAGGCGGTAACCTTTATGACTTAATCGATAATGATTATGACAATCACAACGATGAATGCGTACATTGAAATGAATGCATGAACAGTTTCATTTTGTCTGCTGTTTCTGATATTGCCGTAGACTTTATTGCGGGACCTCATTGGGTCTTTTATTCAAGGACGGCTTACTCAATTTGAAGCTTGTCACAACTTTACTGTTCTCTTTGCAACAGTTTGCCGAATTCGATACATTTACAAATGTTCTAAAGTATGGGTTTAGCTGCCATTTTGCGAGAGGGCCACATTCGCTACAACAGCTCGAGGGCCGGGCACCTTGCTTAATGTGATTGTTTCGGATATGTTACACCAGGGCCGCAACCAGAGGGGGGCAATCGGGCAATTGCCGCTCCCCCGAAATTTTTAAAAACGTTTGTATTTGTTGATCATTTTGCCCCCCCCCCCACAAAAAATATCAGTTGGTTGTGGGCCTGTGTTACACTCTACCAAATCAACATATTTTTCGTAAATATATTATTTTTTCATTATTGACAAATGTCTTTGCGGCCGGATGGAATGGTTTCGCGGGCCGGATTGGGCCCGCGGGCTGTAGCTTGGGGACTCCTGGTGTAGAGGGTGAGTCGAAGTAAGGGATGAAGAAAATAAGTTTACGTTACACACGCGCCGCTGTGTACATGCAAACATACCACGCAGATGCATTCCCAAGCACCTAAATACATTTCAAATTTCGTATGCCTCTTGAGAGAACTTTTTTGATTTGCTTGCTATAACCACAACAATATATCCAGGTAAGTTTTGACATAATGAGGGAGAAACGTATAAATTACCACGAAGCTTCCTGTTTCCAGAAAATATAGCAAACAACAAAAAAGGTAAATATTTTCTACAACGTGTTAGAAAAAAATTTGAACTCCTAAAAATCTCGAAAGGAATGAGGTTTTTACTCGTCCTTATGGCGTGTGGAGGTTCTCATTAACGCGACCCCGGCCCGTTGGGGATGTTCGGGACGCGCTTGCTGGATCTCTGACTGCATCAAAACTATAAATGTTTGTTTTGATTTGCAAATACAACGAGAATTTTTATGTAAAGTTGACCTTGACGTTCCAGAAAATCTAACGGTAGGTTTTTGCTGCCCTGTTCTTTAATCAACTCACAATTGTACTGATGTATGACTGGCTGACATCGACATGCAGTATTTTATCGGCACCTGGACATCAGCGCAGTACCACTGCAGTCTAGTAATAGAAACTTTATTTCAATTTCATTTATACTGGTAGCCCTTTCGGGAGTGTCACCAGCGGTCTGCGACGCCGATCTCCACTTGCTTGCGCTGGGGACCACGGGGCTGCGGCCTGAAAATGTTTTCCGCCAATATCAGAAAGAATCAAGTACAAAATGTTGGACTGTTTTCTACATAGTTACAAGAAATTGGCGCAGTGTGTAGAAGTCTGAACGTCTGTTTTGTTTTATTGCACAAGTTTGGAAATACTTTAGTTGGAAAACTTCGTTCATGTTCTGTGGGAAATTCAAGACTTTATTTTGTTGCACGCAACATGAACAACATTTCTCACAAGCTACACCTAAAACTATTGCATCAGATTCTACAGCACATTTGCTTTGCTCTGTGTACACAAGCCACGAGGAAAATAAATCGTTCGAGCAAACTTTCATGTAGTTGTGCACACTAATTAATGATTGCAGACACGGCAATATTCTTCGGGACGACTTATAAACGAATTGCATTAACACTAAAGTACGACATGTTCTCAGACAAAGCATGAGGCAGGTCCCGCTCTCTCGCAAATGCTGCGAGATCACAGGGTTAAACATCTTGTGCAATGCCAAAAGACTGTGCTGTTTAACACCTTTGAGGAAATCAGCTTTGGTTGACGTTTTTGTGTGAGGCATAGATTTTCTCATTCAATTTTAGCATTTCATATTCTCTGGGCATATTCTCCGAGAGGCTCTATGCTCTGTGCAATGTTTTTGAAAGGTCTGTGAACTGTGAATATTTGGGACTCTCAGTAATTAGCAGTTTAGGCAGTTCTTTGAAGGGTATAAGGAGTTGATAAATAAGTTAAAGTTTTGATATTGGGAATATCATGAAAGAATATGGTTTTCAACTGTACTGGAGAGCGGTCTTTTCCTAAGTTGTGTAGAATTAAGAATTAATTTTGAAGTTCAGTTGGGCAAGAAAAACTAAGCATGCTGTTTCTAATGAGCATGGAGCATGAGATTCTTGGAAATACGGACCTGGAGACAATCATCAACGATTTCGTGTGCAAAGCATGCGGCGTCATGAAACATTTTGTAGCTCACTTTTTTTTAAAAAGCACACATTGACAGAGGGACAGAGACCAGGGTCACTTCAACAAGTTCATTACTGAGTATTCTTCGCAATCTAACGCCTTTCCAATTACCGTATAGTGCACTAACGTAACACATAGTTGCGAAGTGCTATTCGTGATCGTGAGTGTATCAGTCTTGGATCAAACAAAGCGCTGTTGTCCACCAGTTCACGGAACAGTTAATAGGTGTAACTACTGTAAAGCTTCCATGGCAAAACTTCAGTCAAGTAGTACGGTTCAAGTTGCTTTTGCGTGATATTTCCTTGAGAACTTTTTTTTTAAACGGTGTACGTTTTGATCTGCGAGAGAGTACAAACATATCTTTCCTCAGTACATGTGTGACTGGACGATTTGTGCAGTGAAGATGGCCAGAGAGTCTATATGACAAAAAATATTGTTCTGTATTTTCACGGTATAGCAAAAAGATCGTTTTTTTGTGATATAACTTTCTGTTGAACAAATTAACCACATACGAACCGCCGTACATGGTCACCCCCAATTGTCTCTGAAGTGTAGGCTGCCAAATCGTGTCAGCTTTGACGTTTTCGAGCGGTGCTTCTGCGAAGTTGAAATGATGGCATGTGAAACGCTCTGCAGTTGCGCTAAGCGGTTAGGGGGCCTCGCGGGCACGAGTTTGCCCGGGGCCTTACGTTCATTTAATCCGGCCATGGTGCTACTTTAGAACCAAGGTTTGGACAATTGTGAAGGCCGAATGTGTACAAGAAACTTTTAAATAAAACCTTTCTGCTCAGCGCTGTTTCTACCTAGGTAACCATTTGAAAACAAAAGGGCTCTCTAGTTCCACAACGTACAGCAACTAGTATCAAGTCCAGGGCTTTCTTTACGGAAACACTGCTTGCCACAGTGCATGATTCAGCAAAGTAAGCACACTTGCTGTATTTTTCAGAGTTAGCACAATGATTGCCGCGGTACATATTATGTAATTTTGTGGTATTCAGCTAGACCTTTCCAAGAATAACATGGAGAATTACCACAAGACAAAACTGAGGAATCAAGCATGTAATATAATTTTTAAATCAAGTTATAATGTACAATTAATGATTTTTGCAGTTGAAACGAGTCTAGTTAATAATGTTTGGTATGGGTTATAAATAGGGCAACCAAAAATCAACAAAATTTTTCTGCCGTTATGAAAGTTCATGAAACGTCCACAAACCAAATTTCACGCTCATACCTTGAGGGAATCCCAAGTTATTAGGTCAAAAAAAGTCAAAATTCATCATTAGGTAAAAATTTAGCGTTAGGTCAAAATTTTCTTGCAGCAGAGTTTTTTCTCTTCATCGATACTTTATTGAAACTACAACAACAGGTATTAATATGCTTTTGCAAGTTTAGTTGCAATTGTGCAATAATAGTGGGTTTGTTGGGACATCTGGCGTAATAATGCTCTTTTGCCCACTATACGACGATTGAATAGCATGTAGGATAGGCACGGTAAGGCAAGAAACGTGGTCTTACAATACTTGGCTTGGTAAATGCTCAATCCATTATGCATATAAAGTTTCAACTTTGTGATGTTCTCAGGTTTGACTCTACTGTAGTTATTTATGTAGTTATCAATATTTCATCGCCAAAATTAAACAACCAAATATTTTAAAATTTCGAAGCATACAGTGCATGAATATGCTTCTGGGTTAACCTCAACACCTAAGGCTGAATTATTCTGCAGTTGCAAACGCAGAAAATTTGTAGGTCAAAATAAAGTCAAAATTTTTAAAGTATAAAGTCAAAATTTTAAGTTTTTAGGTCAAAAAATTGGTTGCCCTAGTTATAAATAACCAGTGAAAATAGTTTTTTGACTTTTGGCTTTTAATTTGAGAATGTGCACATTTCTTTAGTTTAGATGAAGCAGGAAAGTCAGGCATTTGAATCCTACCGTAACAACATAAACGCAGGCGCTTTTATTGCTGAAAACAATTTTGAGGTTATTTTTACGTGTGTTATCCACTTTGCCGAATGCTAGTGATATTTACTGCACACATCAAGTTTCAACCGGTGTACATAAACAGTAACAAGTGGTTTTTGACAAGCAACAGAATATAATTATTGAATCTACCGCAATGAACAAAATGGCCTTGAATCATTGTGAGGTACATGTTACCAACTCTTAATAACCCGCTGCGCCATTTGGATATTATGCCCCAACCAGTGGCGTAGCCAGCCCAAAAATTTTGGGGGCCAAAAAATTGGGGGGGGGGCAAAATCTCAAAGCACAAAATGACTATATTTTCTAAAAATTTGGGGGG
>JGI24021J15306_10006095_pt1 | contig 14433 bp, 7 predicted proteins | sample Ectturendosymbi1_FD_15306 | JGI IMG/M metagenome (IMG submission 15306) | reverse complement strand
TGACGTCACGGATTATTTATAGAAACCTGTCAAAACATGTCAAAACAACCTGTGGTTTTGTAAACATAGCCAGAAAGGCCGAAATCGCACGGCGAAAAGCTTTTTTTTTTCAGCCTAAACTACAAGTCTTTCCCCATTCAGACCGGATTTGAACAGCTCTTTAGCTCGATCCGCTGGCGAGTGATGGCCATTTGGAAAAGGGGTGTTTTCCAGCCTACACTGGGGTTTGTGGGTGCTGAAAATTTCACCAATTTTTGATGTTTTGTCCATAATTTCGGTTACAGATATGCTAGAAAATCATTCAAGGGCTCTAAAGACACGGATTTTGGCCTAGTTTCCGAAAAAATCTTGAACCATAATAATGGCCCAATAGGTTAGGGCCCAGGGCAAAAATGCTCTTTTGCGGCAACGGATTTACCCCATACGGTGTATCCCAAGCTAACACGTTAGGCATACCTCAATTAAGTTGATAATAGCGAACATCCAACTGAAAGTCGATCTTTTGGTTGTTGTATTGGCATTAATCATCAAAGGAACGAACAACCAAGCAGAGAATGTGAAAATGACGAGCAAGATGCAAATCCACCAGGCATGAGGAACTTCTTTCAGGAGCTGACGAGATTCTTCTTGCTACAATGAAGCGTATGGTAAGAATATATTAGCCGTGTTTTTTAAATCACATCCCCTGAAATTGATTTGCTTTAAATCACTGTCAAGATTCGGGATCGTCAATGTAATGAATCTACAAAGGTGGGAATTAGGTTAAGTAGTCGAGGAGATCTGCTATTCCTAATGCATTGACTGCAAATGATTTTGACTGTTCAGTCGGTAAAAAATTGAGATCGAAAAGTCGTCACACAAAGGAAATAACAAAATAACATGGGGGTCCAAATAACATGGGGGTCCAAAAGTCGTCACACAAAGGAAATAACAAAATAACATGGGGGTTCGTGATCACACAAAGGAATAACAAAATGATGAGTGCAATCATCAATTGTTTTTTTTAGTTACTATTTACAGTAACAACCGTGTTAGAACAAGTTGTTCATGTTTCTTGCACTTGTTGGAACATACGTTGTAGAGTGAAATAATAGACATTCGCACACTCAAACGCAACTTTTTAATGAACGACGTACCATCTTTTTGCGGGTACTTAAGGCAATTCTCGTGAGAAGGAGCATCAGTAAGGTCGAGAAAGCTAGTATGCAGATGGGAATGGTTAATCCCACATGCAGAGAAAGTTCCCGTGGAAAACAAGCGTGACGTTCTCTATACTCCGATTCAAACAAATGATCTGAAAGTTAATACAGCACATTATTTCAAAACAACCTCAAAACATAGCTGCTTCATTTGTGGGCAATTTCATCACCCGTGCTTAACATTTAAATCAATTATTTTGGGAGAGGCATCAGAATGCAGAGGCTGAATGAACGCGACGTTGACAATCAGCCAGCTGTGGCAAAACTGCGGAAAGGTTTTTACGTCCCAGTTTCTCCCAAGATATGGTGCAAGATATTGACATCTAGGTGGAAACCAAGTTACATCTACCCACAGTAAAAGACAATTGCATCACAACAGGTCAGGCAACATCATTTCCTTCATTGCTGAAACTTAGCCAAAATACACGAAGTTGAAACCAAAGGCAATGGTTTCCTGCAAATGACCGGCAACAATTGGTTCTCAAATTACAGATTGTGAAACTTAGCGCGAAGAAATATTTCTTTGCAGAGACTGGTTCATAGCAATCGTTTCGTCAATGTGCACTTTGTGGCGATTTTGTTCGCGATCAAACATCGATGGTTGAATGCGCTAAATTCTTAAAAACACCAAATAAAAGTTTAGGCTCAAGGGAGGCTAATTTGTTCCAACTACGGGCTTTACATGGCCAATTTCTTCGTTTGTAATAAGCAATAAGTAAGACAAAAGCTAAACAAATTCTCCAACTCCCTGCAATCAGTGCCGTTTCAGACCAACTCTGCCCCCACCAAAGTGCTTACAGGTCCCCCCTAATGCTCGTTTATAAAAAAAAGTTATACTACATCTCGTGGCCGAAAGGCCTTCAAAACAAAATATGCTAATTGCAGACACAATTTTGGCAGAACCAGGCCCGTAGCCAGGCTTTAAGTGTTGTGGGTGCAAACTACATTTTTAGGGGAAATATTTTTATTTTTATCATATGTTTAAAACAAATTTTTCTGAGCACAAGAAAATTTGGGAACCACGAAAACGATTTGGGAGTAACTGCCCCCGAATGCCCCATCGTATCCGCGGGGCTGGACAGAACCATAGCCAGAAAGTCTTCCATTGGGAGCCTTCATGTTTGTGCAAGGGGGCTAGACATTCTGAAAAATTTTATTTGATTCACAACATGAACAGCATTTGTAGATGGTGCAAATTACATCAGAAATATTTTCCAGCAAATACCCGTAATAGGCTCGTAGCTTCCAACTAAAATTTTTTTGAACGAGCTTAACAAAAAGAATTGCGTCGTAAATCATTCTCATTTAATTGACGGCGATTATTTAGAGAAGTCGCAATGGAATGCAAATGTAAAAAAATTGCCGGAAAGCAGAACCAATCCTATCGTTCAGTTATCAAAACATTACCTGAGGAGCAAACATGAGGCCGGTCAAAGTATGTGCGGCGCGATGAACGTTTTCTTCCATCAGCGCAAATTGATAAACTTTACCATGTGCTTAAGTGAAATATGCTTATAAAGCGTGCGCATTGGGCTTATTACTGGCCGAAACACGCATGTATAAACCTTGCTGATGTCTGGACTGTTAATCTACTGGTGCATGGTACATGTTTAGATTGATAACATTTTGTATGTCAAATCGCCTACAAATGTTGACAAATATAGACTAAAGCCTGCGTGCAGGCAACGGTTAACGTTCATAATCCACTAACTGCAATATTCTGTTTTGGGACAAACTTCAAATGAGACTCTTCTAACTACGCAATTAACTCCATCTGGCTGTCTGAACACCAGGCTGCGCAAATGTGTAACTTTGGTCGTAGCACCAAAGGTATCTTGCTGCTCTGCAATACAAAATAAGAGGAGACTACCTGGGCTAGACATAGTAGCCTACATTTTTTGCAACAATCACCACACAATATACATTGATCTAGTGGAAGTCTGACTTCTGGACGTGTAGAACTAGGCATGTAGGCAGGGCCAGATAAACGAACGCGAGGCCAATCAGCGCAAACCAGGCCCGCAACCAACTTGGGACTCCAGGTGGAGCGATGAGTTTTCTGAGAGGGGCCCAAATTTTTTAAACTATGCCCAACACATCTTTCCAGATGGGCGAAAAAAATTTTAAGGGGCTTTGCCCCTCCTGGTTACGGGCCTGGGGCAAAGTCGTGACCGCGAGGCCCCCGACACGTTTAACGGAAGTGCGTAGTTCGCTCCTTTGCCTGCAGAGGCAGGTTGCGAAACTTTCTAGCGAACTTATGTGCTCCTGGTCTTTGTTGCTTAACAATAACACGGCAATAAATCTTCAAATGTTCACTTCAAGTTACGGTAGCAGGCGTTTTGCCGCATGTGGCCAGGACTCCCGCTGAGAGTTTTTTTCACCCAGATCGGTTGTTTTAGTGGACCTGTGTGTTTAGGTTTAATTATCAAAAATCGCGTGAAATCTGTTTTTGAAGTGATAAACTCATCAGCAACTTCAATGTGTTCAATAATATAAAGATAAATTTAAATTACAGTGTTTACATGCGCACATCAGGTGAGAAAGTGCGCGTAACGGATGAAGTAGAATGTGTTCAATCGGTTTTAGATTCTCATATAAGATCATTGTCGTGGTGTGTTTGAGGGAAGGCAAGTGAGGCACGTGCCTCGTGCCCCCATTTGCAACTGCAATGTGTAAAAAGTACTTTGCTTTCAAAGGGGCCCAACAGCAACTGCAATGTATAAATAGGCTACTTTGCTTTCAAAAGGGCCCCCAACAGCAGTTGCAATGTGTAAATACCTTGGTTGCAAAGGGACCCAAAGTCACTGTAATGCATGAGCACTTTTCGTTCAAAGGACCCCTAACTTCACTGATTTCTGGTGCTTCAAATTTCAATTTGAAGATCGAAGCTTTCTCTGCCGGCTAAGTGGTGACGGGACTGAATTTTGGGACCTCCTGTGACAGCGTGACCCCCGATTGGGGTGTATGGAGTGTGGTTGATACGGCTCTGCCTGCAATACTTGTGGGATGATTTGGATTTCCTATTGATGCTAATGCCGATAATGTTAATGCAGCCCTATTGAAACATTTGTGTAAGCACCATGATTTGATCGAAAATCAGCTATTTCGCAATGTTTTGTGGTTGCGTTAGTAGAGCAACCCAAAGCTGCACATTTCGATAAGTGTGAGGATGAATGTTTTCACAAAATCCACGCATAATTTAACTAAAAAATGATTTTGTCCCCTCCACGTGCTTGTGATTTTCCGATTTCGGTTTCTCTTGATGCGTGACTTCTCGATCCACATACTAGCATTTTCGTATCTTTCTGGTGCAGGGCTGTATCTTGTTTTCCAATTTTGGCGCTGTTACCGTGATGCACGTCATTGCTGGAGGTAACTTAGCAGTGTATGGTATATGCCCAAGTCTGTTTTTGAAACGTTTTGCCTGCTAAAGTGCCGACCCGTAGCTCTTTATGAAAACTGCCGACCCGCAGCTTTTCACTAATCAGGTTTCGTTATTTTGTTTGCTGATTTTACGTTTTTCCTGTGTTGAACTGACGAAGCTTTGTTGAGCGAAACTAATATTGCGGTTTCAGTAAGCTGTGGCCTTGGTTTTTGAGGTAAGCTTATGTGAGGCTATTGCGCAATCTGAAAATTGTATGATAAAAAACGAGGGACACCAACCAAGTGACAATGTTGTTTTAAGTTATTTTTCGGTAGGGAAACTTCTTAATAGTTTGTTAAAAATATGTTTGCACAATACATAATAATTTGAAGCAACAAACTTTTTGAGAATGAAAGTTAATACAAGAATGCTACATAAAATTTTCCAATACATTCAAGATTAATCTACTTGACAAAATTTTCAGAGATGGATCTAAGCTTCTGCAAATAAATTGTATCCATTGTTACAACGAAAACGAAAACATTTTAAAATAGAGCTTACTTTAACACTGAAATTAATGTTACTTTATTTTCTCTTCAGTAAACTCGTCACATAATGAAAGATTAATGCTGAGCTATCAAGAAAACTTACTCCATTCCTGACCAGATTTATTTGCCACAAATGATGCCGCCAAAGTATTTATCAAAACTATCACAAATGATACAACGTAGCCAAGTATAAGTTGAGGAATAGCACTCCATCTTGTGTATGAATCCCCACTCTGCAATACAATTATATGCAGTTTACTGAAATACACTTGCACAAGAAAGCGCGAATGAAAATATGCTTTACAATGATGATGGAAAAGATTACAAATGAAGGTCAACTGAATCATTTAAAAATCATCGAAACTACTATTTTTGCGATTGCAATGCAATTTTCAAAATCATTGCTGCTGGGTACATTGACCATCATAGCGACAGCCTGACAAAAGTTAATGACCCTTTGGCTGTCAGAAAACCTGGCGGGTACTTCTATGCCACAAATTACTTGGTTTGAAATTGCTTGATTAAAAGTTGTATAATTTTATATTGCCTAACAAACAAAGTGGTATTTTTTGAAATTTATGTTCGGATTCATCGCTCAATAGTTTCGTTTATAATATTTACGTGTTGTTGTGAGCGGTTTAAATACCTTCACTTTTGTTTCGTTTATAATATTTACGTCTTTGGTTTCGTTTGTAATATTTACGTGTTGTTGCTTTACAACCTCAACTATAGCATTAAGAAAAAAAATTGACACTGACAATTATTGCTGCGCTGTGGTTTGTCAAATATGAAGGTAGAAACGTCAAAGAAGTAATGAAATTAGTTGAATTTTGTATATAGTCCCACAAACCAGATAAAAATCCTAATGTTTTGTTGCAAAACACTTTAACACATTTAGAGATTTGTTTTATTCCACTTTTTGACAAAGAATGCAACTTTTGTGCCTAACCAGAAACCTTTCCCACATTTGATGGGCAAATAGTCATTGAGGATGAATTTGATTGTCATTATCTCGTTTTTGGTGAAACAACAGCAGCACGTTTGTAGCAATTTGAAAAAAACAGAAAAACCAAAAGTTTTCAATGGATTTGCAATTTTAACAATGTGAAACTCGAATGGATCATCAGATCACATGGTATGCAAGTTCGTTTTTTAAAAGCGGATGGGTATATTACTGATGTGTGTTGAACTGGCCAAAGCAGTTACATTTACCCAAAAAAGTTTCAAACCTTACTTTGACTGAGCAAACAAATGGAGGACCACAAAGCAATACCACGTTTAAAAGTCGAGCTTAAAGAATCTGTGCACTTTACCTTCTCCACAAAACGCTTCAAGTCGTTTGCCATGAGGCAGAACCAGAACCATGTACTAAGAAACATCCAGTGCCACAAAAATGTTAAGAAGTTGCAAATTCCATGGTGAGCGACTTGTTCACTTCCGGCGCCCAAGACTAGGTTACTCATAGCAAGACAAAACGCGCTGGACATGATGGCAAGCGAGGGTTTGTGTCGTCGCAGCGATCTGTCAATAAAAATATTACGACGCTGCTTTGAGGTCCGAAATGAGATTTTGGCTACCTGCTCCAATTTTAGAGTCCTAGATTCTTGAAAGACATCTATGTTCGACAGAAAAACAGTACTGTACCATGGCGCAGAGTTGAACATTTGTAATCACTCACTGCGACAAGCAATTTCGGCAATATTTACAATCTATTCAAATCAAATTAGAAAGCAAACGTATTGTAGAAAAGCAAAGGTTAACGATCATGAGAATCTGCGTAATATAATATTTTTTAATGTTAGCGTGTCCTCTGTAATCTAATGTATTGCAATATTTTCTTTGCATATTTTTGCTCGTGTTTGTGCATGAATGGTTATGTCTTGATTCGCATCAACTCAAGACTAGATTGATCACCTCACCAGCGCACAAATAAGCGAGTTTGGTTCCAGTAGCCTAAAAATGTCGCAAAATGTGTCCAAGAATTGGTATTTCGATTTGTTGAATGTGAGAACATTTGATAAATTCACCAGGAAAAGAAACTATGGTGGAAGTATTCAGTTTTGTCGGGAGAGACAGAAGTGGTTGCAGTCAGTGATTCTGGTTTTGAGTAAGAATGATAGATTATTTAGTTATGTTTTCTTTATAAATTAGCAATGACGTTAGTTATTTTTAAAATACCCGAATTATTCCATAAATATACTGATGCAGCCTAAGTGTCTGTTTAGCAAGCGAAATGCTCATCAACTTTAACGTGCGAAAGTAACTCTACGTTGCTTAAAACTTTTCTATATCTTGTAGTTTTGATGATCGAACGTTTGGAACGTGGTCACAGATTACCCATAAAAACATATCAAATGTAAATAGCAAAACTGTAGTAATTATAGTGGTGATAATTCGATTGCGTCTTTTAGAATGGAAGTAAGAGGACCGAGCATACGATTGCTGATCCCACTCATTGAAAGACAAAAGTTATGTTTTGCACGGTTAAACCACCGGACTCTTGTTTGCTAGCATGAACTAATAACGAAAAATTGATTATATGTTTGAAAAAACAATGTCGAAATGAACGCATCAATAATAAAGCACTTATCATTGTCAATGAAATGGGAAAGTCATGAAAAGTTTTCAAATAACTTGACAATAATATCGAACCCTCTGCAGATTAACAAAAAAAAAAGGATAATAGCGGGGTTCTAATTGGTAACTTCCCTTACTTGATGCATATATAGAGAAACATTATTAGCAGATAAAGAATCGTTGTCAGCGCGCACGAAATCTCACTCTCTGGTGGAAGGTCGAAGATCTGGATGTCGACGTGTTTCCACTGAAAATGAAAGAGACAAGATTCTACGCCAGTGTTTTTGAACCGGGGTTCCACGGAACCTTAGGGTTCCGCGAGAGGCTGCCAGGGTTTCCGCCGAAACAGACTGAGTCTGCCTGGGACGAAATTCGCAACCACAGTTCTACTGTATGTGTTTGTAGCAACATAGACACTTGGATCATTGCGTAGGGTTCCTGAGTAATCCAAAGAATTACGAAAGGTTAAGCTGCAGCAAAAAGGTTGAAAAACACTGTTCTACGATTTTAAATTCTAGGCTATCAAGAAATTATGGACAGAGATTTGACACAAGAAATAGTTGAACAGGTGTTAGCTACTAAATTTTGGCAGCCAGCAACTGTCAACACTTTCAAAATGAGTTTGATCTGCCTTCGCTGATGCTGATAGGTGCAGGATCAGGCTATTTGCGGAGTTTCAAAGTTTTTTTGCCTAAATTTCCCCAAACTCTTCCCATAGCAATTTTATGTAGCTGTTGGCACAAATATTTTTTCTTTTCTATGTTACCATGCACATTTCACTCCTCAGATGGCAACCGCAGAAGTCACGATCGTGCCAGTCACATCAGAGAAACATGTAATTTAAATCTTATTGCAAACAACAGAAAGAACGTCTAATTTCTTGTGAATCAACTCACCTCAGCGAACAGTAATGTTAGTGATGTGAACCTTTCAAAATACTGCACGTTATAGTGACTAACCAAACATTTCGTTGATAATTGCGTTGCTTTTCAGGAAGTCAGTAAAAATCACATTTACTAGATATCAGCACTTTTAAAGGTAAATTTGGCAAATTTAAAATTGTTCGAATTACAGCAATCATTCCAAATGTTCCCAATGAGTTGCATCTGCAGATGATGTTTCCAGGAGAGGTTCCGCTCAACCAACACAATCCAGAAGACCCAGAAACCCAAGACGAGCCATTCCATGAAGCGCACATTGGAGATATAAGACACACCTACAAACAGCAAAATGCTAAAATTTCATTTTCATGCAGAACAAACTCTAGCTAAGTTTTCTCAGCTTCGCAATGAAAAACTAAGAGCATGTTTGAACAGAGTCTCTGCTTCATATCAATTAATCATCGTTCGTTAGAAAAATGTTCAGGTTATCTTAGTGAAAAGTATATAAAACTAGTAGTTATAATAAAAAAATTCTGAATCAAAATCCTACTACCCTGCATCTGAATCTAGGCGGCGAATTTTCCAATGGAACATTTGATATCTGCACTCTTTTAGAAATTGCCAGCATCGAGTTAAGTTATAGGGTTTAAAATTGATTTTCAGCAATTTTTGCAAAACACGTTTTTCATCAAAAATATTGTTGACATGATGAAACACTAGTGTTTATGGTATCAACATGAAAACATATCAGATTGATGAAGCCGCCCACAATATTCACAAACACGTAACCCACAGCACAAACACACAGATATACCCAACAGGCAATGTAATCCATGCCGTACTATGGGATCTACAACGTCATCTTCAGTTTGTTCACACCAATACGAACTCATGTGGTTTGTAACGAATGGGGTGGCTTGCTTGAGGTTACAATAGATCGGTTGGTACGTACACTTTGTATTGCAACAGGCGAAGTGAGATTTCAGAAGTGCCTTTGCATATAGGTTTATCCAGGAGTTTTCATGGAGGGGTAGAGTCGAGTTTTAATCAAGTGTTTCTTGATCGTGTAGCGTCGAAATCACGCCGAGCCTTTCACCACGAGGTGGTTTAGTTGGGTTTTTCATCCGCAAAATATTCCAAAATACAGTAAAGGTGATTTGGTACATTCTGACATGAAGTCTATAGTAGAGCATTCTCCTTGGAAATGCTAATGTAGTTGTGTCATTCCAGCAGAAAGGATTCAGCTTTTTAAATCTGTATAAGTGAATACGTTGTCGCAGCACAGTTAATATTTGTAAAGTACTAACTGCAATACGTTATCGGGAAGAACTTAACAGTGATTTTTAAACGAACTTCGCTAACTGCTCTGTGGTATTAAAGCCACTTTGCTGTCTGAGCAATTGGTTCCGCAAAATTGTAACTGTGCTTGGTGAACACTAAACAGGTTTCACTTACATGCAAAACAAATACGAGAAATCTGTCTTAAGCAACCCATAATAAGCTTTGCTTCAAACAACCATTGTTCGGATACGTTCATCAAAGGCAAGTCTCAGTTCTGGATGTTACGTTTGAAACTCTAAGCACTCTGCGATGATGACATATTGTAATGAAACTTTGCAATGCAGATTTGCACTGAATCGTGTATTTTTAGTACAGGTCCTTTTCGCTGAAGCGTGGTTTTTACACAAAATGGCATCGTGAATAATCAGATGATGCTATTTCAGGTGACAACGGTAAAGTTTGCTGTGAATCAATGAAAAACCTTGCCTTGTCTTCCATTTCATTTTTTACCAAACGCGACTGTATCACAGTAACACAACATTTCAAAGAAGTTGAAAAATAATTTACAAGGGGCAGCACCCTTTAAAGGACCGCAAAGCCACTATAGTGCCAATGACTTTTGAGTCATAACTTTCTGACCGATAAAGATTAGAGAGATATTCAAACTCTCCAGAGATTCGGAAAATCTTCTAGTTTCGAATAAAAAAATTGGGAAATTTTGGATTTGAATTTTTTTGTGAGCAACGGCGTAATAAGGATAGGTATAGTTTTTTGGCTTGCGTCGTCGGGCCTTGGGCCCCAACCAAAGAGCAATTTTTCGTTTCTTATGTAAAAGAAAGCAGGCGAAAATCCGCAGTATTAAAGCCTTTGATTTGTCTTCTAGTGTTTTCAGGTTGGAGGTTATAGCCTAAAAACAACAAATCATTTACGAATAATTTTTCCCCTGAGGAATAATTAATTATTAATTAAATACTCTGTGGTTTTAAGGCTATAACATCTTAAACGCAAACGCTAACAAGGAGCGATAAAAATGTAAATTCGTAGTGAACCTTTGTACAAGAGCTGTTGCTAGCTAGTTTTAATGGTAATAACTGTTAAACCATTTTTATTCCTCATCTAATCATTTGATGTAAATCAGGGTTCTCACACCGGCGGCCCGCGGACCAAATCCGGCCCGCCATGCCCAGTTTTGCAGCCCAATCATGCCAGTTTTGTGCTTGCATTAGATCTGTCAGAGCCACGTTTATTATTATGTCATAGCTGAGTTACGTTTTTTGTTTATAGTAATAACGCAAAATCACGGTTTAATAGTTAAGGTAAACCAATGGCAACAATTCGTCAGTTCAAAATCATGTCTTTGTGCAGATTCCATAATGATTCGAAAAATTTCTAACGCATTCGAAGAAAGATTTTCTGATTTCAAAGATCTGGAAAGGGATTTTGCTGTTTTCAGTAACCCTTTTTCTGTCAATTTGAAAAGGTGCCACAAAAATATCAAATGGAACTGATTACGTTTCAGTGCAACAGTGTTCTTAAAGCTAAATTTAAAAATGTTGACATCAAAACCTTACGAGACCATCTTATCGCAAAATGGCATCGAAGATCATGTCAATAGTCGCCAGGAATATCTAGGAGTTTCTAAATATCCCTGATGTTCGCTGCACTTATGTCTGCGAACAACTGTTCTCTTTGAACTACTGTAAGTCTCGATTCCGACAGAGTTGATGGATGCGTATCTCAACATTAAAGTTGCAACTGCACAATCCTTGGTACCAGATATTAATATGCTTGTCACTGTCAAAGCATGCCATGTTTCTTCGAATTGCAGTGCAATGAACAAATAGCAAAAAATCTAAATGCATGAATATGGCTCACAGCATCAAATGAGCTTGACACACCTTTATGTAAATAATGTAACGGGTGGTGATGTCACTAGCAAGTGCGACAGACAGCGATTTGCGTCATGGCGCCGCACGTGGTGGGACACGAGGCGCTAGACCAGTGGTCCTTCACCGGGGACGCGCGCCCCCTTAGGCGGCGTCAAGAAATTTCTGGGGATGCCCGAACCGTTACATGCTCTACAACATGGAAAGTTATTGAAAGGGAATGAGTCCCTTCCAAACGTCACGCCAGTGCTAATTTTACGCCGCTACATGTTATTTGTTTTTTTTCCGGCAGAGACGGAAGTGGGGGTTTAGTTTCTTGATATTTTGTAGGCCAATATCGAACGTGCATACAAACATCCAGGGGCGCAACTAGGGGACTGTTCAGTCGATATGCCTTGCCACGTCCGTTGTCCATTTTACAATAACATCTGTGCTGTTCTCGCATTTGAGAACGGCATGGTCACATATAATTTCAAGGTATCCGGCTGAATGGCAGAGCAACTCTCCTAATTCCAGATAAACATGAATGCATACACTTTGCACAGCTCCACGCAGCGTGTGATACTGGTATGGCCTTCTGTAATTCCATGAGCTTTCTACAATGTTGCCGTACACCTGCATGATACAAGTTTTCTACAGTTTTCCCGCCGTGTTCTTCTGTGATGCGACAATATATATTTATGACGATTCGACTGCATCTGAGCCACACTCGTTTTGAATGTGAGACTAAGTTTTTAAATGCGGCTTGGCAGCTACAGGCCACCATACGATGTCGACTTCTCGGCCAAAGATAGTAACTTTGCTTTCTGGTCATCCCAATGGCGACACTTAGCTGCTTAATCTCGGAACCGTGTCGTGCACTCACACTCAGCTGCGCGGTGCAAGTGTTTCAGTTTACAAATACAAATAACATTTCTATTGGAATATCCGGTTTATGCGATTAACCATACAATGTTTTTCCATGTGGATGGTTCTGGTTTGAGATTCTGGAATCGTATGCGAAAACACGGTTATAGCGCTTAACCGATATACAATTAGTCCGAGTAATCTGTTTTCATTCTGCGAAGTAGTGTGCGGTTGCAAAGCTATGTAGAGTGAATACAACAAAGAATTTGAAAAAATTCGCGAAAGTCTAACAAGCAATTGCAACACGTTAAGCATGCCGTCTAGAGTGGGACATGCAAATCACTGAGCATCGATAAATCTTGCGCAATGTCGCTTAGAAGAAAGCGCTTTCCATCTAATGCTGCAAAATAATGTTTCATCAAATATTGGCCAAACATTGTCAAGTACTCAGCCGCCTATAATCTTTGGTGCAGGGCTCTACACAACCTGCCGTGGCGAGCGAGTGTTACTTGTAATCAGGTTCAATGCAACATTCCTACCTTCGGGGTTTTATTGTGAAAAAACATGTGCTTCTTTCTTGAACGATGCAGAAAGTCAAACAACTAAGGGTTTGCGCGCTTTGATGCAGTCAGATTGTTTATACTCCTCTTATACTTTGAACAATTCAACCGCATTTTACTTTGCGACTGAGTGCTCGGACGTTACAGTGTTTGTTTGAGCGCGTGTACATGCCACAATACTTTCGTACATTGCCTGGACTTGACCAGGGTTGAACTCAATGTCCTGTTCTGGATGTAGTGTTGCACCAAGTGTTGCGGGTTAGCGCATAATAGTGTAAAGAAAATGTCTGTAGCCCTATTGTTCTACCTCCAAACTCGTAATTAATCGTTCTGTTGTGTCTGTTTTCATCAATCTGCATTGTGCAGACTGTGTGTGTTTGTACTCTATGGACTTTGTGTCTGCTACAGAACCTTAAAGTTAAAAAATTAAGTAAATTTACCAAGAAATTCATTTGTTTTTACAACTTGTTTAACGTCAGGGGGCGACAAACAAAGGAAAGTTACTTAAGGGGGGCATGATGGTGAAAAGATTAAGAACAACTGCGCTAGACGCAAAGAAGTGAATGACACTTGGAAAACGTTCTCAATAGCAAACGGAAAATTCGAAAAATAGCATGCACAACAAATTCAATTCCCAGAAATACACAAACTGTTGTCCTAGTTCAGTGGTTCCCAAATTTGTTGGAGCCTTTGCTCAAATCAAGGTAGCGATTATATCTTATTATCCTCAATATTTCGCAGTGATCGCTCATAATACAGAAAAAATTGTGGTTTTGGTTCCGTGTTACTCCACGAAGAATCACACATTACCCCCTGGGTTTTATTTACACCACGTTTGGGAACCACTATCCTAGTTTAAAGAATGATTGTCAACCTTTTGTGGATGCATCCTAAATATCAACATATACCTGCAGACTGCCTGGATCCGTTTTGTTGAATGTCGCACATGGATTAGGGTAGTTTATTGCAATAGAATAGTCGAGAGCCATTGTGGTGGGTGGTGAAGTTTGCACAGTGATGACCTTTGAAATGCAGTCAAATTGAAACAATCAGCGAAAAAGTTTGACACCCCAAGATTGTAGACTAAAGCTGTAATGGCGCTAGGGCCATTACATACCGAAAATCGACTTAGTCCAAGGGTGATTCCCCGGCGGAAAGCACGCAGACAGCAGAAATAATAGAAAAATGGCAGGGAGAAAACTGCGGAACAAAGCAAGAAGGGTGGAACGAAGTAGGGGATGGCTTGAGGGCGAAAGTCGAAACATAAAATGCCTAGAGCCGCAAGGACTAG
>JGI24021J15306_10006094_pt1 | contig 14433 bp, 8 predicted proteins | sample Ectturendosymbi1_FD_15306 | JGI IMG/M metagenome (IMG submission 15306) | reverse complement strand
CTGTTTTATAGATTTGATTTGTGCACGTTGTGGCAAGACCAACATTCTATTCGTAAAACGTCGAAAATACCGCACACGTTGCTAAGCAAAAATTAAGAAGCAAAGTGTTTCCTACTTTGTTGAAGACCCAAACGAATGAATTACGCTGTGCGAATGCTGGCAATGACTGATTGCGGTTATAGTCTTGTGCATGGATTTACCGTAGTGGTCGCTTTGCAATGTTGAAGCAAAAACAAATCAAAAAAGCCGACCACATTTCATATCAAACTTCATAACAGACTGTTTGTACCAAAGGCCGGATGGTGCAAAGGGTGTTAGGCAAAATGGTTTGGACGTTTAGCGTCCACACTGCAACAGACATTCCGTTATCAACGTGGTTTGTTACGAACGGGTCTGTTATGAACATGGTGTGTTATGAAAGTGGTGTGTTTTGAACAGGTCTGTTATGAATTGGTCTGTTGTGAGCGTGGTCTGTTTTAAATGGTCTGTTATGAACGGGTCTGTTTTGAATGGGAACTATTTTGAAGCATTGTTATGTTTTTATGAGTCACGAGTTTCAAACTGTTTACTTTAATTGGGTTCAGCACAAACTCCTCTTCATGCTGAAGGTGGTGGTGGCAATTGCATATGTTGCAACAATTTTGACCTCAAAAATAAAAATGTAAATTATAGGAAATGATTCTGAAGTTTACAGGATGAGTGGTAAGCTTAATTAATAATTGTGGCGGCCTGAAGATGGCGCCACATGAAAATAAATGGTCACGACTAGATGGTGCCCATGAGTAACAAGTCACTGTGATAGTCACCACAAGTGAATTATCGTAGTTCACTTATCCCTATATAATGATAGTGCAACCTACTAGTGGTAGAGTGAAGTCAGTGATGGATCTCTATTGCTGCTGGTAGCTTTGCTGTTAGTTAATGCTCCGAATTGCCATCTTTCTCTTGTGCTTGCCTCAGTAGTTCAAGGCGATGCAGTCAACTGCAACATAATGCACCTCCAGATAGAGATGGAAGGAAAGATGAAGCCCGCTTTTAACTTCAGGTATTCCAGAGCTAGCCTATATTGATTTGCCCGAAATTGAGAATAAAAGTGTGGAATGCTCGCCAAACAGCTAAAAAAATCCTGCACAGAATCGGGCATTGAAATCTAAAACTTTTTGGTCCAGTAGATGGAGTTGGGAGTCAATAAATTTTATCGCATGAGCTTTGCCTACATTGACAGTACAACAATATAGGAAGCCATTAGATGTAAATCCAACAAAGAATGACTGACTATCGGAAATATACTACAAAAACAGTTAACCCATTAGCAATATCGACAAAAATTTCCTCGCTGGTTGCAATAGAAAGCTATTGTAAATGGAATAGAAATATATTGACCTCCACACCTTACTTTCTGGTATGACTGCGTGTAGCATGCATATCAAAACGACTCGTGTGACATCACAAAACTACTGACTCCCCCTCCCCCTTGTCACAGTTTGTCACAAATCTGGTGACCCCCTCCCCCCGCCAGGATGTGACGTCATTTATAGACGACCCCATATTACTTAAATAACTTATCTAAAATCCTAATGTAGTAAATAAATTCCTTGTAATTTGAATAGTGCTCACAAATTACAAATTTTAGAAGCGGGTTATGCAAGGATTAGGCTCGAGAAGTTGCCACTTCCATCGGTTTTGCACTCCTTTCGTATCTCGTTCTTGCGTGCCGAGCGGTAGCGTGGTACACTGCGGCCATACAACTGTTTACACGTTGGATATGAACCGATGCTAGTAGGCTGAATTAATCCAAGTTGATCTGTGTGTACGCAGTGATAGTTAAGGATCTTGAGTGCTACGTTTTCAAGAAAACAAATTTATTTTGCGATGTCATAATGGGGCGATCGTCTTCAACTTGCAGCCTACGAGAAATTTCGACAAGCTTCCCGGGAAATTTCCATTTTTTCAAGCCCTGGTATTGACCCTATACAGCAAATCTGGAAAACTGCGTGAATGTATGTTCCATTCACATTCATCATATTCATATCCACCGTTACTTGGTTGACGTTCGTCACTTTCAGAACCACATAGTTGTATACTTCTTGGCTCATTTTTGTTCTCCCTTTGGCCTGGCGCCCTAGGCGCTGGCATTGATCAGGCAATGTTATTCCAAATAACAGCGGCAGGTATTGCTCCGTTTATAAATTGCAGGACAGAAAAGGATACAGATTAACAAAAACTTCACTGATTTCTAGTGTTTCATATTTAAATTTGGGGGTTAAAGTTTTGTTTGGGGGGTTAAGGTCTGAATTTTGAGTCTTTTGTTACAGCGTGGGACCCCAATTGAGAGGTATGAAGGACGGCTGACGCGGCTCTGGTTCCTGATATCGAGGGAATTCAGAATAAAGTAATGTGGTTATGAATTGGAACAACTTGTTCATTGAATGCACCAAGCACGTGTAGTGCTGATTTGTATGACGTCAGTCGCCGCAAACCTTTAAGAGGGCCCCAATTTAAAATAGCCTAGGGCCAAATTTAAAATACCCCGAAAATGAAAATTCGCCCCTGATTCGAGTCACAATCAATGACTCGAGTCAGAGTCATTTTCACAAAATCTCGGAGCCTCTGATGGTTCAATGGTTTATTGTTTCATATGACTCAACCAACAAGTAGAAGCACTACAAGAAGCCATTGCAATAAGCAAACCAACCATTAGTGAACACTGAACATTTGAGCAAATGAAAATTCAATGACGCAATAGCTGATCAGTGTAAACAAAGACGGGTGCTGTGTCACTGTCACATAGGATTGGTGAGGGACTATAACGGTCATCTAGTCCATAGGTTCTCAAAGTGCTCCGTACGGAGCCCCAGGGCTCCGCGAGCTATTCGTTCACTTATTAAAACACTGACTTTTATTTTTAGAAATTTATTGTGGGACTCCTTAAATTATGGTCAATCTCTTCACGGGCTCCATAACACCAAAAGTTTTAGAACCCCTGATATTGTAGTCAACCAACCCTGTTTTTCAGTTTTTGAGAAGTGCTGACAAACAACACTTGGAAATGAAATAGGCACAATTAGGAAAGCAAACAAACTCAGAACACAGTGATGAAAATGTACAGATGAAAATGCATGCCTATGTACACATATGAGTGGATCAAATTTAATTGAAGTAATTTGGTGTGGTTAAAAATATGTTTAAACAAAACATGAAAATAAAAAGTTGGCAAAAAGTAATTAATGAGGTACAAAAGAATAAACAAAGCAAAATAGAAAAAACTAATGNTATAAAGTTTCATGAGGCCAAATTTAAGCTTGTCTCAGAAAAAGTGGTACACGAACAAAANGATAAAAAATGCCTAAGAAATACCAACATTTTAAACTATCTCCCATGTTTTGACAATTCCAGCATATTATTATTTGTTTTCTAGAATTGAAATTCTAGAAAAATGTCAAAAATTTCTCTATAGTCAAAAGAAACTATTTTACCAGTTTTTTGAATAATTTCGTTATATTTGGACTCTGCACGCTGAAGTTCATAATTGTTTTATGAAATTTTTGTTTTTCACGCTTGGTGATGGTGGCTTTGCCGCATTGGATTTTGTTTAAACTGACGATCAGCAATTCTCTCGTTTATTTTCTTCTGGTTGTTCGGAATGGTAGGGAAGGTGCGGTGGTGGAAGACTTCTGTTTTTGTTCCGATTTTTGAGGGGTATCTTATCATCGCCCGAAATAAAGTGTTTGCTGTTGAAGTGGTTCGTCACATTGTTGGGTTGGACGACGAAACAGTTGGACCAAATTTTTTATGAAGGAAACACAGTTGGAACGAACACAGGGCAGGCAGGACCGAGGACCCCTTCTTTAAGAGCCAAATGCCGTGATTTAACATTACTGTACCAGTAACACTAAAGCCATTCTTCATAATTATCTCTGTCACAATTAAGAAAACTCAAATATTTGTGGAATTGATTTTCTTGTATGTTAATTTTTCCTTCCTGAAAGCAATAATACTAACAATATTTACTTTAGGCCAGTAGTAGTAGAGTAAGCAAGGATACTCAAGTCAGTGTTTTCAGCACTCTTAGATGTGTCTAAAGCATTTAAAAGATAAGAACTGTTGCAACCTCAACTAACCAAAAACTGCTGTTTGCTAAACTAATTAAGCGCAATGTACGGATGTGCATAATAAGACTCAGACTGTTGTTCAGTTATATGCAACAGACCATGCAAGTAAAAATGGGGCACCAACTTTTCATCCTCCTTTACCATAACCAAACCAAACCAGTGAGGTTTATGAAGGCAAGAGGGAGTTCTGAGTCCATATTTATTTGCTGTTTACCTTGATGAACTCACAGACCAGCTGGGTTCAGCCAGGGTGGGATGTACTGTGAGAAATATGGTTGTGAATCATTTATCATGTGGTGTTTGTTGATGATATGTCAGGGTTCCCATGCAGTATGGAAATCATTGATTGAAAAAGTTTTGAATTGTGAAAACAGTTTTCAAGACCTTGAAAAAGTATTGATTTTGACCAAAATGTACATAAAGTATTGAAAAAGTATGGAAATTCCAAATGCAGCCATTTGTTTATTCAAATTTTGTTAGTTAGCGCTGATAACAGTTCTGCAGATTTTTTTGCGTTGTGTTACATGAATAAACTTTTAAATTTTAGAAAAACAAAAGTAAGTGATGGTATTGAAGTTTTTTAATGTAGTAGTGAAAAAGTATTAAAAAGCTATAGAAAATAGTTTTTAAAAAGGTGTGGGAACCCTGATGTGTGTTCAGCCCTAGTATTAGTAGAGAAAGTGACTACAGGACCACCCACGGATCTTCTTCTTGTTTCAAAACTTGTTCTACCAAACTGCCTCGCATGATTCATTTTGAATAAAGCGGTCAGTTTGTCACTCAACTGGCGTCGACCTGATAGCGCAACGGATAGGTTTCAAGTCTGCCATGCCAATGATTGCGGGTTCACCTCTCAACTTGCCTAGCGCCTTGCCTTTTCGTAATGGTGACTGCTTGCACATTTCAATTCGTGGTTCTAGTTTTTCTTTACTTTTTTAAGAACTTTACAAACTTTTGCTTTAGTAGTTAGGTTTAGGGATTAGCGTTTGATTAGTGCTAGGTTAGTGTTAGGTTGGGGTTAGGTTAGCATTAGCTTAGTATTAGGTTAGGGTTAGGTTAGCATCAGCGATCAGGTTAGCGTTTGGTTAGCTGAGCATTAGGTTAGGCTTACAGTTAGGATTGAGGTTAGGTTTTAAGTTTACTATGTTTTTACCAAGCCTACTGTGTTCTCCTCGAGCGTTACTGTCACATTACAAGAGATGGTTGAATAAGGTTTCAAATTTGAAGATCCACAGGCGGTTCTGTAGCCACTGCCATTGATTGGTGGACTCCAACGTCTTGTGAATATTTGTGGTGACTATGCTGCTGAACACAAAATTGCTTTTAATTATAACAGAATAATTGGCTTTTTTTTCCTTAAAAAGTGGAAACAACCTGCTCCATCAAATATTTTTCTGAATAATGTACATGTACAAGTGAAGTTTTTGACCAAGTGAAATACTTTTGTGTGTTGCTAAATGCTTCACTGAAGGATGATGATGATACTCATAGACAAATGAAATCACGATACTGTGCAACAAACAAGCTTAGAGGAACATTCGCTCAGTGCTCCCCTGCAGTAAAAAACACTTTATTTCGTGTCTATTGCATACCAGTGTATGCTTGCTAATCGTGGGGCAAATACACACGGACTTGCATGAAGCACATAGGCTATGCGCTGCCTATGATACTGCCTACTGAATTATGCATTGCGTACCCAGAGATGCAAGTGTTGCCCACACCAAGTTAACCATTGTGTCAAGACCACACAATGGTTTAATGGTTTGTTGAAAAATAATATGTATCAGTTTTTTAAATGCTGTGCATGATCATCTAACTTCTTTGTCAGATTGCTTCACATGTCTGATGCCTTTTGCAAATCTTCATTTTTTTTCCTTAATTATTTAACATTTGTGTATGATGGTGACAAGTGAAGTAGTTATTGTTGTTTTGGTATATGTGTCTCATCAGTATTGCTTTTGTGTAGCAATGAAAACCTTCCGTGTGTTTCGTGGAACCTCAGGATTTCTGTATTTTCTAGTAATTCTTTTATTACCTCCAACATGTAAACGACATGTGCAATCCAAGCATGAAAAAATAAGATATATGTATAACTGGTAAAACACTAACCAGCAATTCCTGCTTTGAATTCTGTAAAAACAATTATCTGTCAGCCTTAAATGCTAAATGCGTTGCAAAACACTTGAAACTTTGATTAAAACAATTTACATGCTTCTGTGCTTCAATGAGCACCCCATCTGATTCATTTTTCACTTTTTTCTGTTAGCTATTTACCTCAAAATCTGATGTTAGAATGCCTTCATTTCTCTCCCAATGCCAGATCCCTGTATGAGTGAATGACATTATGGTTGGGGTGTTGTTAAAGTGTTCTGCCCCTCTCAGTGTTGTGTGCTAATCACCTACTCTATAATGCGCTATGACTAACCACTTTTGTGCTCTTGTGTTATTCAATTAAAGTGCTTGGGATGTGGACCATGAGTCTGTGGCGAATAAATAACAATGAAAATATTTAATTTATAGGTTTTAAGCATAAGCAGGCTTTAGGCCTTTTGTGACTGGCGCTTTGTCACATTTTCAACCAGTGGTGTATTAGCTTATAATGCAGTTGCATCCTAATAAGCATTTTCAAGCTTATGTTGGAAGAAACTAACCATGTTCTTATATTTACTGCTGTTTAGACCTAATTTGAATTCTAGTGACTGTGTGAAACAAGTTAGTATAGGCTACTGTAATCTATTCGAAGTTCTATTGCAGCTAAATATGTTCATTTCAAATCAACAAATTTCTTAAACACTATGAAAAATATCTATTGCTTAATCACTGAAAAGTGGGGTAATGGAGAAGTATTGTTTAATTTTATCTTAAAATGCTCTTTTTGATGCTGAGTTTATTTTATAGTGTGAAAAATTCATACCTTTAAAACATAAGTTGGGTTTTATTAAGAACAAATGTAATTCTTAAACATTCATCTGTTATTGCAATTATTGCTTTACTCGTAATCTTACCCATGCTTGATTGCTAATTTATGGATTGCAATAGAACTTTTAACCTTAAAAACAAATTTGAATCTAGTTCTGAAACATATTTTTATTGTTTTTCTAGCAATGTTATATACTTGAAATTCTATTCTAGCCTGAATATCAGTGGTCAATATTTTCTAAACACTTAGTTACCTCAGCACCTTCAAGATCTAGTTGAGGTGCCATTCAGGGTTGCCAGATGTGGCCATTTTTTAACTGTGTTGACCATGAAAAAACTCCTTTAACCATTTTGTGAAATTTGGCCATTTTTTTGGTTTGTCAGTGTAAAATTAAGTTTTCATTAAATATTTTGTCTTTATGTTTTTTTTGGGCGGTCTTCATGTCACTCATCGTTACAGTAACACCATGGCACATCAACCTTTTATTGCTTTGAAGTGTGTAGTAATGATTTAGCCCTTGCAGTCAGTAGATGTTGTACAGATGTTTCAGCCAGTGATAATCTTTTGGTTGCCATTGGTATCTGTTGCACTCGTACTGTGTGTGAAGACTGCTGCACTCGGTTGTGTGACTGATAATATTATAGTAGAAGTATTTTGCATATTTGGTTAGATTTTGCTTTTAGAAGTTTCTCATCACTTTTACAGTAACATTCTGCAGTAACTTCAACCTTGTAATGTTCAAAGTGTGTAGTAATTGTTTAGCCCTTGCAATCTTGTAGATTTTGTGCAAGTGTTTCAGTCTGATCTGTCATGAGTCAATGTTTGTTCTCAAGTGTTCTTGCCCTTTCGTTCATATGTGAACTTGATGATAGTTTTGACTTTGAGCATGTGATTAACTCATTATGATCATCAACTTAATGCAGTTCATGACTTCAATCCTTTGTTAAAACACAGCAGAAAAATAATTAATATTTTGTTCCTATAGTTGGAGCACAAGATCAAGAGAATTCTAACCTTGTCATTGAATTGGAAAGCAAATTTCAAATTGTTTAACCTAGAAACGGGACAGAAATGAAGCATGCATCTACAATAGTGTTTGACATATGGTTCTAAGTTTTATTAAGATATAGAAAGACAAGTTGTAATAGGTAATTTTATGTTTACGGCAGAAATTGCTGTTTTAGGGTAAAACTTGCTTCTTTCACAAAACCACATTTTTTGGAAAAAAATATACTGTCTTCTGAACAATTTGAGACAGTTGTGAATATGGAAATTACCACAGTTAAAAATTTTATGATTTTGGCCATAACTTTTTAAAAAATCAGCCATTTTGGCCATTTTTTACCAGGATTTTGGCCATAAGCTACGAAAAAAATCTGGCAACCCTGGTGCCATTAACACCTTTGCTGCCAAACCCTTTTTTCCAAAAAGTTGGTGCCAAGCGATTTTGGCAATTTTCTTACTGCCTAATCAATACTCAATACCGGGTGTTAGTCACAAAAAAATGGTCTGGATACTAGGCAGTTTTTCAGAGTTTACCATGTTTTTGCCATTTTTTTAACAGACCTTGCAATTGAAGCCCAAACAAATGCTTCAATTATTAAATCTACTGTTTCTCTATATCATTTTCATGTGAAAATGTACTTTGGTATCCAATAGATGTTAGATCTATGTTGGAACTTTACCACATATCTGCCCTGTAAATACCAAGTACATAAAAATATGTAGGCTGGTACAGAAACTGTGAAATGAGCTATAATGCAATTTAAACAAATAGATTAAAAAATCATTGATAACAATAAAAGCTAGTATTTATTATGTGATTTCACGTAGCTACCAATAGGAAACGTGCCATATGGCTAAGAATTTTTGCTTGGTGCCATATGGCTAAGAATTTTTGCTTTACCTGATATCACATAGGCCCTCTTGGTGCCATATGGCTAAGAATTTTTGCTTTACCTGATATCACTTAGGTACATTGGAAGCCTTATGCGATATCATGTAAGGTGGCAGCTAAAGTTATAATAAACATGAAATCTTGGAAAATGATGACCACTGAAATTGATGCTAGAATACAATTTCAGGTATCTGAATTTTGTTTCTCATACTTCTCTGGCTATCATCCCGGTTTCGTTTATACTTGGTTTCTGTACTGTTTTCAGAATGTTGCGGGTGACGCGTAGTTGTGCCCATCTCCGCTTGCTTGCGCCATGGGCCACACGGCTACTTTCATAATGAATGCTGCACTGGTGTCAATGCAATGGCAACACCATGCATGAACTATTTCTTTGTACCCACCCATTAACTCTGAGCATGAGGCTGGACAAACCACAAGTACTGTTTTTCCAAGTCTTGATATGATCCGACCTGGAATTATACCCAGCCTACCTGCTTTGGTGATGCATGATCAACCAAGTGTAATATCTCATATCGCTTGCTTTTTAAAGATATTGTAACACATTGGCTTTTAGGACTATCAAATAGTGTACTGGCTACAACAAAAAGGGCTACATTACAGCATTTGCAGTCCACTTATGGCCCACTACCACACGTGTGGTTCAGTTTTATGCACTTAACACACTGTAATGAAATAGAGCAGCATTTCCGTTCATGCTTACTTAGTCCAAATTACTCTTATCTTTTTATATCTTGGAACAAACTACTAAACAATTGTCTTGAACGTTTTAGCGTATTCATGCTCAATAAAAAGTTTGTCGGATTGGCTAAGGTTGGTACAGGTCATTGTCTTTTACCACCTCAATTTTTTTTCTTCAGCATGTGAGAGCCATTTACATGAAACCTCCAAGGTCATTTGTTTTTTAACTTCATGGCAATGGCTTGCTTATCGCTGAGCTTCTGGAGTAGTTTATACTTTGGTGTGCAAGCATATTACTTAAACATGCATAGATCCTGAATTATTTAATGTGTTTGAAAGTTGTTCAGACAATGCTGTTGTTACTGTTGATTATATTACTGACTGCTGCATCTAGGATATCATGATATTGGTGGAATATTAAAATAGTGCATGTGAAATGTATCACACTGGAAAGTTTCGTGGACAACATTCTCATGGACATAAATCAGCCAGAGAACCTGTAAGAGGCTGCTATTCCATTCTTTGAAGTTGTGAAATACTCTTGTAGAATGACTTTGGAATTTTATTTACATTAAAGTTCATACAAAAAGTTTACCTTCTTTCATGTTATTTTGCAATCAGGGCTACCATTCTTTTTATGAGTTTTTTGAACTAACTAGTTGTAATTCCAGCTAATACCACTCTGGTGTTTGTTGAACTATTAAGTTAGAGCTGACGTTTTTTCTGGACGAGTTGTTGCTTTTTCAGAGTATTGTAAACTAATTGATTGTTCACAATGAATACAGTGCTTGACTCTTTTACACACTTCACCACGTTGTAATTTTGACTCGATCCTGCTGTGCAGTTATGTTTATGAATGCTGACATATCCTAATGAATATTGTAACCTTAAACACTTGGTTTGATTTGTGATATTTTGTAAATGCATTGGAAATAGAAAATATATTTCTAACACATTAATATGCAGTTTCATGCAATGATGTTTCTTTTCTATTTTGATGCAAATACCTATTAACATCACAACATGTTTATGACTTCATTTAAATAAGTTTGCACTATACACTGAAATTGGTCTCATTTTATGGTGAGTGCCATGCCTGCAACTGGAGTTAGTTACAGCACAGCTATGAAATGTGTTTGTTGTTCAATGCATTGACAGTGTGTTTTTTTTCTTAATCAAGCCTTAAATGTTAAAAACTGATTTGGCTGTGAGTTATTTCAAACCTTTTTGCATATTTATGTGATTAAAGTGTGTGAATAGATTAAATTTGTAATGTTCCCAACACCAGCAAGACCAATGTGAACACATGGTTATTTTTTAGCATGGACTTCACCCTGTTCACCTCAGTCTACATGCATCAGGAACTCCCGTTGGGGAAAGAAGCATGCGTCATGTCACACCAGACCGGATGACTCGTGACCAGGCAACCACTTTCCGGCCATCAGATCTTCCTTTGTCTCAGACGTCTAGTGCTCGCAGGTAGAGGTTATTTCAACTCAGTTACTAAGTGTACGTGCCACGTGTGAATGCGAGCTATTCTTTTCTGTATGTTTTTTAAGGAAATAGTATTTTTCCTGGCGCAATGCTGGCATTGTGCGCGTCACATTTTCATGTGCTGGTGCATTTTTTCTTTCTTCATTGTTTAAGCGAGTTGTAACAATTCACTGCTTGGTCGCACTGGATCTCGGGACATGTGCTGAGCAGCCATTCGATTATCTCATCATCCAGAACCGTCAGGCNGTGCAGTCCATGGGGAGGTTGATGGATTGGACATTGNAGGACAACATGGTTGACGGTTTGTTCTTCTGCACCACACTCACAGGCTGCAGAGGAGGCCATACCCCATTTGTGTAAGCAGGACCGGAAACATTCGAAGCCTGTGTGGAGGTGATTAAGTCGAACCCATGCTGTTCTTGGAAGGGCAGTTCCAGGAGGATGGGTGCCGATGTCGGGCATGAAAGTACAGAGTGTCGTAGTGTTCTCCAACTACTCCGCATTCCATCGGTGATCTGCCCAGAGCCCCGCATTTCTGTTCTTGTTGTCAGGTGAACTGAAGAGTTGTTGTGCAGCAGGTACAAAGGAATGTCTTGATTTGAGGCGCCGTCCATTCCGACTCGGTGGGCAGGTGAGTGCTGAGTGGAGCAGATGTCCAGACACCATGGCACGGCGTGCTAGAAACAGTGTGGCTCTTTTACGACGAAGCTCAGCAGGTTGGATGCCTGCGAGGATAGAAAGGTTGTCCGCTGGTGTAAGACGCATGCATCCAGTCACAATTCGCAAGGCGTCGTTGATGGTAGGGTGAATGAGGCGGGTGTGAGCACTGCGGCACCAGACAGGAGCACAGTACTCTGCGGTTAAATGTACTAGGGCTAAGGTGTTTGTTCGCAATGTTGTTGCTCCAGCACACCAGGCAGAGCCTGCAAGTCACCTCAAGAGTGCTACTCGTGATGCTAACTTTTTGTGAAGTGACTTAAGGTGTCAGCGATACCTGAGCGACCTCTCCAACGTTGCTCCGAAGTGTTTGGACTCAGAGCAAAAGGGCAGGGTTTCGTTGCTGTGGTTGACTTTTAGCACATGTTTAGCTTCCTTATTCTTGTGGTGGAAGACTGCCGGCACCGTTTTTGTAGTGCTGAGCTTTAGCTTCCAGGTCTGGAGGTATTCACCTATCGTTGCCATATCTTTGCTCAGCACCCTTTCCACTGCCTGCCAGTCTCCATCAGCATGCATGGTTTCTATTTATGCATTTCTAATTATGTGATATATAGCTTGCATTAAGATGTAAGAATGCTGTCTGTTCAAATAATATCTTTCCCCCTCTTTTTGACTGAGGCATAGTTTGACATTCAAAAGATGATTTTCATTGCTACACAAACATGTGCTGTTTCAAAGTGAGTGTCAATGACTTGGATGTTCGAAAATAGGCTGTATATCGTGGTAGCAGTTGCAATGTGATGTTTCTGCTGATTTTCACACAGGTGACCAAGTGAGTGAGATAAATTCACTCAAGCTGGTTATTGAATGCTGCACATTGCAAAGTGATGTGAACAATTTGAAACCAATGAATGTATGGAACTTGTTGCAACACTTTTCTGTTTTTAGATCATCCGCTCACAGTGAAACAGGATCAGGACACAGCTCTGCTTCTGGACCGCTACGAACTATCGGTAATGCATTATCATTTTTTCACAGCACATGAGCTATCAAAGTGAAATTTCAGCATTTATCTAGGTGTTGGTTTCCAGATCTGGAATAGTTGTTGAGGTGTGATCTTCAGAATAAAAAAATAAATAAAGAAAAAAGATACAAGGGTAAACTTTGAACTTTGTCAGTGGTAAACTGCCTTCTTTGGTTGGAAATTTTTGGCGAGCCAAATAATTTTACTGGTTCGTGTCAAAGCTCCTAGCAACATATTTACATGTCAAGCTGAAAAACAGTCATGATTTGATTATTTGAATAAAGAGGTGTTATGGATTGGCTCAGTTTTTAGTTTGAGTCAGTGTTTTTCAAGCAGCCAACTTTCTTAACTTGTAAATTTTGTTTGTGCATAGCTATGGATCAGTGTTTCTCAGATGTGAGGCGCACAGCGAATTGTTGGTAGTTGGACATTTAATGAATTAATACTAAAGTTTGATCATTAACGGAGTGATTGTGAAGTGCAGAAACTTTTTTTTGCTCTTGACTTTGTATTCCGTATTGTTATGAAGTGAATCATAGTTGCATGGGTCATGCAATTTAAAAAAAATGAAAATGGGGCCTTGGTCAAAAAAGGTGGAGAAGCACTGACAGCAATTGCTGAGGTGTACAAGGTTATTGAAAATCTCCGAAGGGGTGCCAGGGNAGGAAAGATTGAAGAGCACTGCCTTAAGCAAGCGTTGTTTTTGCAATTCCCGTGNAAATATCGTTTCAAGCACATGGAAGTTGTTCAGGTTTCGGACCTCCAGCTTTACTTCATACCATGAGCGAGACAAGGCTGGTGGGGAATTCCAGCTCCCACAAACGCACGGTGGTCAGCCCCTCCAAAGCCTTTTCAACGGAAATCTCGCAGGTTTGGAAAACAGTAGTGAAACTGGTGAAACCGTGGATGTGTGCAGCATTCAAAAATTTTTTTAAAGTTTTTCGTGTTGGATGTGCTAAATCAGTGGTTCCCAAACTTTTTCTGGTCACGTACCATTTGTGCGTCCCGTACTGTCAACACGTGCCACCTTGTTCCAGGAAAAGTCAATGTGCCAAGTATCATTCGATCAAAGGTTTGGAAAACCATAATTGACACAAATGCAACATAAAGAAAATGGCTGTGAGAAAGTATTATGGCCATTTTTAGAAACCAAGAAGGGAAGTAGGCCAGACAAAAATTCAGGAATTTATTAACGGACAGGTGAAAATTATAGCTGTGACTATATTTGTTTGTGAAGAAAAACAGGAAGTAGGTCTATTCGTGTACCACCTTGAAGTTTGGGAACCACTGTGCTTGATAAACAAATAAAATTCGTTTCGATTTTTCGTTTACTGAAGCCAAGTTCGAAAGCCAAAGTAAGCGAAATATATTTCATCAAGTAACTGTTTTTTAAGGATGTGTTTAAATTGACAACAACACGCTGTTGAGGAAATTCGCAGGGTTGTCCATGGGACATATTTATCTGTCCCATCCCATAGCAATTTATGCCTGTCCCATCCCATGGGATTCCCATTACATTATTATAATATTATTATTATGGAATATAATTCAATTAAAATTATTAAATTTATGAAAGTTTACGTTTAGTATCTACTAAATAGGACTACATGTACAAAGAGACATGCAAAAC
>JGI24021J15306_10006088_pt1 | contig 14438 bp, 6 predicted proteins | sample Ectturendosymbi1_FD_15306 | JGI IMG/M metagenome (IMG submission 15306) | reverse complement strand
GGCGATTTATTACAAATGGACCCGGCTCAGTACAAAAAGCGGTTTCTAAACTGATCTGGCTGCGTACGAAAAGCGAGTTCTATTTTGAGCGCTGAACACTTGCAGGTATTCGAAGCAGACCCACGAAGCAAGCGCACCAGCACCGTTTTCAGTACGCGCCTAATTACATCGCAAGCATTAGTTTTGCTTCAATGAAAACTAACGCATTCAGGGTCTTCCGGCGTATGCACAAAGATCCAAAGAAAAATTTTCCCGCGAGTTTTTTTTGCGGGCTGTTATGAAACTACACTTCTTAACAAGCAAGCAGCTACCCTATCCCGAGCTATCAGAGGCAATGCCTGAACGTTTTTCACAAACATGAGAAATTTTCAAAACGCAATTACACCGACATTAAGCAACTTCGAATGGCAAAGCCAACATTTCCATTACAACAGGCAAGGTTTATGCATTTTTTCGAGTCAACCGCTTTTGGGCTGAACTTTTAGCGTTTAAAATCAAAAACAATATTTTGCATTTCATTAATATTCCAGGATTTTGGGGAATTACAATTACAAGATGGGCAAGGCTTGCGAGCCAAGTATAAGATCAACACAGGATTTATCCCTTAATATTAGGCTGGATACTTATTTTCTTGAAAAAGTCAAGAACAGCGGGGCTGAAGGGAAACGTATGGCACTGTTCATATAAGATTTAAACTACAGTCATACACAGATTAATCACCGCATCTTCAAACCACTGAACTTGGGCCAACACAAACAAACATGACATCGTTGACACTCCGCTATCCACCTGTTCTAATGGCCCGGTGAAACAGCTTTTGAAGGAAAATGAAGGAAATTAAAAACTTTTTGTGGTTGATACGAAAAAAAACGTTGAAACGTTTCTCAGTGATGTTTTTGATGAGCATTTTGGCTAAACTTAAGCCTGCAGCTTAACTCGAATTCGCTTAAGCATTAAATACACGTTTTTTCTAATCTATTTTCATCAAAGAAAAATCGCCATGCTAACACGCATACGGAATCGTCAATCTGAAACACATTTTCGAAAAAATCCAGCTTAAAAGAAAATAAATTGAAGAAAACTCATAAGAACTTTCCGCTACTGATTGTAACTTATTATTTCAAAACTGAAAATTTCTCGATAAAACTTCTTCATTCATGCATTTTTACACCCGTAAATCCACTCGAAGCGATCGTCGGGACAGCATCCTTAACAGTAAATAACAGTTCACCAACGTACAACCAAGCAAGGTCAGAGATAAATAATCATGCCACCTGATCCTCTCCTGTAGATGTAACCAGCAGACCTTCCCTTATCAAACATCTTTGAGTATTCCAGCCACATGGCCGAACCGTAGCAGCTGGGATCTCATTACTCGGAGGTGCAGATCAACGTTTACGGATTTACGAAATTTCGCAGTTCAGCGCATCTTGCCGCGAAGTGTCACGTGACGAAGTCTTCGAAAAAAATCCTATCTCTGCTGCTTGTACTTCTGATGCAATTCTTTCAGTCATTGCTTGGGATTCATGACCTCAGATGAGGATCCGGAGCAAAGACCGATTTCAAATCTGATAGCTTGGCAGTGTTTATTATGCTCTCATTTCGCGGCCACGAAACGTTGAAGTTCACGCATCACTGCGTTAGCTTTTCAGCTCTGAACGTTAATCGCTTTGTTCTGTTTTCCGTCGCTCGTGAATGTCACTCCAAGGCACTTGAACTTTTTCACCTGTTGCCATATTTTTATCGCTCGCTCCCAATTACGCTGACTTGGCTTTCCCGAGAGGCGCAATACGTCGTTTTTTCTGAAGTGTTACGGTAACTTTCATATACCGGCTTGATTTCACGCAACTGGAAACCGATCATATCCCTCCGTACTGAAGGTACTCTGTTGTGACCCCGCAGTTTCCAGCAGTGAAACACTTGCCAGCAAGGCTGTGACTCCCGATCCAATTGATGCAATCTTTTAAGAAGATTGACCCTTGTCGCAGTCCGACAATAACGGCGAACAGTTTTGAATCAATCCTGTTCAATCAAACATCTCAACCTGCCTGAAAAACTGGAAAGAAATCGCGCAGGAGTACAGTGCTAAATAAAAAATGTGGGGACACAACCAAACACCAGCCAATTTCAAGTAAAACATGTGTGTGAACACGAAAAAAGGAAGTGTGGGAACGCACCAAAATTTAGTCATTATCAGTATTTACACAATTATGCTAAGGTGCTTCGCAAGAGACAGCTTGTCATTTGTTCATTTATGCGACGTCTGGAGCTGCACACAGGAAATCTGGGTAAAAATACACATATTCAAGTCAGGTTACTATGAAAAAAGTATGGGAACGCGATCCCGCACGTAAAAACAAGTGTGGGAACGCTATTCCCACGCTTTCCCGCCCACTGCACCCCTGAAAATAGTTGAGTTTAACTCTCGTCACTTTCCAATTTTTGCCTTCCAAGGACTCTTCGAGAAGCTGACCTGACTTCATACATGCACTTTCTCATGATTATGTAGTTTCATAAACATACATTGACAAATGACGGTGAAGTTAAACGGAAGTAAAAATGGAGCTTAGTTAAATGTGTATCGCAATTGAAAGCAACTGGTTGCTATGTACAACAAACGGTTGGATACTTACGCTGTAAATTCACTGTTTGCAGATGAACAACACATCGCTCGAAATTAACAAGGTCAGTGACTATTAAAGAAGGGAAAATGATAAATATTTTAATAGAGCTTTAGCAAGTATTACACGTTGGCACTGCCAATTTATTCTAGACTTGGTTAGTTCTGATAAATTAATTTTCAAGTGCCATACAACGGCTAAGTACTGAATAATCAAAACCACTTCAATCGTTCACAAAAACGTAGTTGGTTGAGTACAGACAGATTGATGAAGTTCTGTTCACCAAAAATTTTGCCATGTAGCTGACATTTTTAAAGTTCGAATCATTTCACCTTTAGTCATGGTACTGACTCACGCTTTAACAATGCCAAGCACAGGCGATGTGAAATCTGTTGCACTGCAACAGTATTATGTGCAACTGAAGCAGAATGTCCATTAAAGTGTATTCACTTTTTATTATTAATATATCATTTGGTGTGTTAAAAGCATTGCATACAATTGCTGGACTCTTGGTAAACCATTTACAACAAAAACATTTGATTTTTATAGATGTTTGAGGAAGAAATGTGGCCTGGAGCGAACCCTGGCAACATGCTGTATCTCCTAAGTAGAAATCTTACATTCAGCATAGTACAGTAGTTGATTCATGCAAATCCAGTCTAGTCAGTTTGCTGGCTTGACAGTGGTGCTGATTCTAGCATAAATATAAAAATGTTGCAAGTTCTATCTATCTCTTGCTCATGGTAGCCAGCAATCTTTGTCTTGGGTTTGAATAAGGATCTTTGCCTGAGATGATTTTATGCTATGTTTCCTTCCCTCCCAGGTTTTCTTTTTCCTGCAAAAATGGCGGTTGGCTGCATATATGCAGATGTATTTTTTAACTAACGTGAAAAGAAAGTTTAAAAAAATTTTTATTGTCCTATCCTTAACAAGTACACACTGCTAGCAAGAAATTAAAGTGAATTTTAAAGCATATTTTGGCACAACCAGAAAAACACAACACAATGTCAAAATACAGAACAGATTTTTCTAAAAATACAGGCAACAAGATGCAAAAAAGAAGTGCAACAACAAGGTTTGCCTTGAAAAACAAACGCTTCCGATCAACTCAATTTTCTATGCGACCAAACTACCAACAAACCCAATAGATTCAGCAGAAACACCGATGTCAACACTCAGTACACAACGCACATTTATTAGGAGAGGTGCTTTCACTGCACCACCGCATTTTTATGATTATGAACAGGTGAAATTAATCCTACATGTGGAAATTTTCCGATTTTCCCAGAAGTAAATCAATCACTGAAAATTCAGTATTTGAGTTCTGTGGCTTTTATAATTTTTCATAAATTAACTCCTACTACCTGGGCATTTCTTTGTTTTTTTGTTATAATTCTATATTATCTTGCCTTTCATTTATTTTCATACCTGCTTTTCCTCCGTAGAGGGTCACAGGGAATATTAACTTGCCCTTTTCTAAACGTACTATGAAAAAATCAACAAGAAACATCAACCCCCTCTGGAAATTCATAAATTCATTCAATTCAATGTTCATTTCCACACAATACAAGAATACCTTGTTAAAGAATGCTGAGTCTTAAAATCAACTTACAGTAGATGCCCAGAGCAAACATTTGAGGTAATTTAGTATTATTAATTTTTTACTGTTTCTTTTTTTGTCTGCAGCAGAACACAGGAAAAATGCATGCCTCTGCAATTGTGAGTAACCCAAAAACTTGACCACATGGGTACGTCAAATGCCATGAAAATAAGCAAGTGAATTGAACTTGCAAGCCAAATTATGGCATAAAACACTAGGAAATTGCAGGTGACAACATTGTGGAACAAACAGGCAAGACAACTCATTACGAAAGCTGACATCTGTAAAAACAAAGCAATTAAACTTGAAAACTAACACATTTTCGTAGATGCCACAGTATTTATTACAAAGATAGTGATATTTTAACTACACACTAACAAAACAAGCATGAACCTCTAACTAAACCAAACTATTAGCAGAAAAGACTTGCATAAAGAGAACCTTTAAAAATATGAAAATTTAGTGTGATGTACCTGTAACCACACATATTGCAGCTAATAGGTTTAACTGCAGAATGTGTGAGGATATGGTGCTTCAAATGATGCTTAAGCTTGAAGTGTTTTCCACAAAGAGGACACTGAAATGGTCGCTCATCTAAAAACAAATGCTTGAATCAACAACCTTAATTAAGGGTACACCATGACATAGCCCTATATCTTACAAGACGTGAACTACAAATCAGGATCTTGACCAATCCTAAAATGTTAGCACACCAGCTCACTTGTATGAGTACGTTGATGAATTAATAAGCTGCTTTTCCAGGTTGTTGTAAACTTGCACTTCTTGCATGCATAAACAGTCTTTGCAAAACTTGACTCATCCATTGAACCAACAGAAAGCATATTACTTTCTGATGAAGTGCTGGCAGCTAAAGTGCTAGTAGCAGAAGTTGCAGTAACTCCAGCACTGCTTGATACATTTCCTTCAGACAGATCCATACTCTGTGAACTACCAAGCAACAATCAAGCAGTCACTCTTTCCAATATATCCCTATGCTACATAAAAATGGCATCAAAAGAAGGTATTAAACAGAACCATCATGATAGTACATTTCAGGTACGCAACAATTCATGGTCTGCCATCTGCATAATTTACCAAACAATGTTTGATCTCTATGTCTGGCAATAAACAATACACATAAGCAACAATATGACTTTGGATCTCACCACAGGCAGTATGCCTGTTATCATAGAACAAGCACTATAAATAAGTGAGAAACTCAGTTATGCTAAAATTGTCTGGAAAAATTAGTCACTGGCTTACTTGCTTTGGGTGCCAAAACAGTAGATGCCAAAACAGTAGACAATTATAAACTTTCAGATAAGTATAAAAAGCAATGTAACAGATCAAACTATTTTATCCAGACAGTCTAAAAATCACCTTACAGCATTCTTGATTTCATCATCACGACCTGAACCGTAGTTGTGATCTCAATTTTCAGCTCAGCCTCAAATTTTTGTTGCTGTGATCTGCATGTCTAGTTTGGTGGTATTTAATGAGATGAACTGTCTTTTACATCTTTCTTTGTCACAACACAATGCTTACGAATTTTTTTGTTCACATAGTCTGGTACAACCATTGAAAGACAAAGGCAAGGGCATTATTAATCAGTTTATTCTTAACACAACAAACAGGTTACCAATTCTGTTAATAATACCTCACAAAAAGAGATTCCTAGGACTTTTATCACATTGTTTCAGCTATATGATAAATGAAACGTATATAAATATATATATTTGAAATCCTGGCCAATAGCAAACAATGTTGTTTTTAATAAAGACATTGAGTAAATTTCTCTGCTTTGGTACAAGGAAAAATTTCATCTGGTTAAACCACAACAACCACCTAAAATCATATCAATTGCACTTGCATAGGTATTATGACCAGGTTGCACTTGAATAATATAATGTAACAATCAAGTTAATAACGTACAGCTGTGTGCTGACAAGGTGGTAAATACTCCACCTTGCTTATCCCACTAAAACTTGCTGAATGGCTGAGAGAAGCAGTTTAGTGTATAAGTGTATGCTTCCAAGCTGACATCAGGTTAGGCAAGCAACAAATATACTTTAAGCATAATCTGACTTGTGGTGGCAATGGTCTGTGATCAAATGATGCTCCCTTCAGACCTCGTTTGTCCGAACTCTGATTAACCGGAATCCCTGCTATCTGACACAAAACTGCTAGGAACGGATTTCTCCGAATGCATTTCACCCCTTTAATCCGGAAACCTCACTGTCCAACTCCGACATGGAAATTTAAGAACGAATATGTCAAATCAATAGAAAAAAACGTGAAACTGCATTACGCCAACTGTTACTTAGTTGTTTATTTAATCATAATGAAAGTGTGAAAAGTCAATTTTGTACACACAATGAATGCAACAGTGGCAAAACTTGTAGTATGCAGTTAGGTCTCTTGTACAGTTCTTCTTCACATTTAATTTCATTCTAAATACATACTAGCTTGAAACGTATATGGATCTGCTAATAAACAAAAAAAACGTGTTTGATTTAGTCATGTTCCANATGCAGTCTACATATTTACTTAAATTTGGCAGTTTGTCTGAGTCTACAGTTTTCTTCTGTTCCCCTNAGGGTGTCTGCTCAGGCAAGTTCTACTGTACTGAGTGCACATCGTCACCTTTGTTTACATTGTTGGAATTTGCTCCTGAAAGAATTTCGCTCTTTATACTTGCAATTCTGATTAACCAGATACCTTGCTAAACCAACATTATTTGACCAAACCAAGTATTCCAGATAAATGAGGTCTGATTGTACTGCTGAGCAACTACACACTACCTAGGGTGAGCAACTACACCCTACCTGACGATTCAGGACGTTGAGACAATAGAATGGCTGCTCAACATCTGTCCCAAGATTTAGTGCAGTCAAGCAGTGGACAGTAACAACTCACTCAAATGACGAAGTGGCAAATGCATGGTGAATCTCTGCCTCACACAAAGCAGAATTGTTTCAGATATTTCCACACTAAATTTTCTAATGAAGGGGTTTTAGTAGCCTCCCCAACTATTCCCAGAGACTGTATTTGCTAGAATTTATCATTTTTTGTAGAATATTCTGCTGTGCACAATCATTGAAAATTTCTAATAACCTGTTTTGCATCATAGAAATAATAGATAGACAAGCCTGTTTGCATCATAGCTTTCCCAAAATGGATGTGCGCAAATAATTTTTTTGATGTTTTTATTTAAAAAAACAATTTTTTTTTGTTCATAATATTTTTTTTAATCCTTCCCTGAAGAAGCAATTAATTAATCAAAAAACTTTTGCCACTATAAGTAAATTTAGATGGTATAGGGTTGACTTGAGTTGTGATAAAGTTACGTGTGAAAAAATTTCATTCAATGTTTGAATTCCACTAGATCAGTGGTTCTTAAACTGGGTTTGATCAAATCCCTAGGGTTCAACGGAGCGGTTTCAGGGGTTTGACGAAGGTCATCTGAAACTTGTAACCCATTTTTACTTTCTGTTATGTTGGGCAAAAATGGGGTTCGAGAAAGTTTGGAAAACTATGTGAGGGTTCAGTGTGTTTGTAAAGTTTAACACTTTGGCGCCCGGCCAAAAAAAGGGTTTTTGAAAAAAAACACCAAAACGCACGTGGCTTTGCGTGGGCATTTCTCCGCTCCCATAAGGGTTATGGACCTGGTCGAAGTATCAAAAGACGCGGTAAGTCTTCTAGTCTGCACTCGAAATAAAATTTGTTTGGGGGGTGCGGATTTTTTGTGAGTGACGTCATAAGTGGAAGACTTTCAGGCCACCTTGGCCCACTTTACCTGGCCCTGGGCGCCAACCGATAGATGGTAGTATTTCGCTGAAGTTCTTATTGGAAACTAGGCTACAATCCAAAAAAATTCTAACATTCCTATGTATTTTGTGTTATTTCAATTTGCTAAGTGAGTTCAACATACATTGTAATGTCTTTTAACTACTGGCTTGAGTCATACAAAAATATTAGAATCAGCATCAATTATTATCAGCAGTGAAAAATGAAAATGAGTGTCACCATCCACCCAAAGAGTCATATCAGTCAAGCTTTAATAATTTTTTGAAGAACTTAACACCCCTGCTGCCCACACTTTTAACTTTTTATGTCGATAAGCACATCTCTTCATATCTTGGAAGTCAGTTATTCAAGTGTTGAGAAAATGAACTTTATTTCCAATCAACACCAGAACAGCAGGATACACTTCAACTTGATACTGTGTGTTTGTGGTGACTGACTATACAGCAAGACCTGTGTGTACTGTGGAAAACAACAACATGAAAAACAGCCATTGCTGATCTTGACAAGGTCCTGTGCTTTTCAGATATTGATTCTGTTCTCTAATTCTGTTTCAACCACATATCTTCTTCCTGCATATTTAATAGCTTGCAGTCAGCAATGAGCAAAAACTCACTCAGCAAGAGACATTTTCATAACAGTAGTAATACAGTAATGTAATACAATTAGTCAAATAGTTGCACAGAAAACATCACTCAGTATGAAAGTTATTTGTTTGTCATTTACTTCCAGCAAAACTATAAACTATTAACCATCTACTATTACTAAATCCATTGCCACCAACCTCACAAACAGGGCTGTAATTTGGTTTATTCAAAACCAACACAAGAAATCACAATAAAACATAGGAAGGCACATCACAATATGGTTTTTGAAAAAAAATGGCACATGCAGGCCAGCTATGGATTTTTTAATGGCTTCGACTTGATTCATCACATGAAAATTTCCATTGCTGGGTAAATTACAACTAGTTATTGCATGCTCTCACTACATTGCATTTGACAGTCAAAAGGTAATGACTCAATAACCTTCTGTTTTTTTGGCGCCCTGGCACTTTCGCTATGGCTTCTTTTTAATGTATTAAATTCCCAAGTATTGCCAAATAAACTCAACTCAACTGACAGGCATTGGCTTTTGTTGATATGCATATGACAAATCATCTTGTCTTCACATTCAATGTGTATGTTTTTATTTGTAAATATTTGAATTAGTTACTTTGTGTTATAAGTCAAAGTAATTCAGGGTTTTATACAAGCTTTTACTCCGAACACCATTTAGATTTGTGTTTATTTGACAGCTGCAGTTCAGCTCAGTTGCTCTCTACCAGAAAGAAAACACAATGCAAACTAATTTTTCAGAATGTTGTATGTATGGTTGAGTGGTGTTGTTTTAATTGAGCTCCACAAAAAATCTTATGATTGTATGTCATCAGTNAGGTCCTAAAATGTTGTGATTCAGATATCATCAATAACATCATACTCCTGACATCATCAATCATATGTNGTCATGTTTTGAAAGTCATACTGAACAAGTAACTAAGAAAAAGTTTTGTTCTAATTGCAATATACGTGAAGTACTAGAGTTGATTGAAGTATCTACCCAAAATTATAAAATTTAATTATGCGGTGTGTGGTTGACCAGCAAAATTAGAATATGCTCTTAACTGATTTGAAAAAAGATATGGCATATAACCTTGCTGTCAAAATTTCATATATATATATTTATACAAGGTTAATTGGATGGAATAAACCAATTAATGTTGCAACTTTAACCAAGCCAAAATAATTAAAATCAATGCTGTAAAATAATACCANAAGCAACCAATCAACGAACAANANGTCATAGTTATTACCAGTACTCTGCCACACACATGCAATTGAGAACAGGAGCAACATAGATTCAGAAAAAGATAAACAATCANTTTCTATGCTTGATGCACACATATACACACTTTTGAAAAATAGATGTAGTTTATTTTCAAACATATATATNTCACTNNNTTTATATCACACTAAATTTTAAGGATTGATGGTTAGTTGGGCTCCTAATCTTACTAGTTGTTTGTTATAAATGCTTAAATTCTGCTGCATATATTAAAGACTTTATGATCAGTCAGGTTCTTAATGTTATTAATGGCCTAAATTCTTGGTTCATTATGCACTCCTGCACAATTTTCAAGTTTTCCCATTCTCTTATAGCTTCTGCCTTGCTAATTTAAGGATAGATACACTTTTGTCAAGATCACCACTTGGTGATGGCAAATGTGTAATTGTAAACCGAAGGGGGCACATTTGTGAGAAAAACTGTACATTATTTCAAAGCATCAACACAACACTGCATGGCTCTAAGCATTACCAACAAACAAACATTTCAAATAACCTTATGAGTGCAACTGCAAGTATTTGTAAAAGTTTTTTGTGAAGAAGTAAAGTGAGTTGGTGCTGTTGCAGGATGAACCTTCTGCAGAACTAACAATTGCAATTTTCAGACACAGCATTTGAAACAGGTAAAAAATCTAAGTAAACTAAGTTATGAGTATAGTTGACACAGTTCTTTTATGTGCAGTAATGATTTACTTTTCTTCTAAAAAATTCAGTTGGTATCCACCATAAAATGTATTTAATTAACCAACTAACCTACATCATGTAGTATACTATACAGGTCAATGTCACAAAAGAACAATTTTGCACATCAAACCATTACCCAATAAAGCAACATACCACCAACANAAAAGTATAGAATGCAGTCACGTTTACATCCATAAAACAAGCAAATGCATCAGANGGAACTAATACAGAAATAAAAGCGCAAATGTTAAATCAAATATATAACAAACATCAACATAACATANATGATGGTGGGCAAGCAATGGGTGAAGAGTTGAGGTATGTACAGATGAGCAGGTGAAGCAACAAGCAGACATATAGATAGGTGAAGGAAGTGAGCAACAATAAAGATTATGAGGCAGAGAGCAATGCAATAAACACATTTCATAACAAAATAATGTAGCAAGGGCAGAAAGCAACGTAGTATATGATGACTTAGAACAGGGGTGACGAACCTATTTGCTATCGCGGGCCACTTTGTCAGTCACCGCTGAGTAAGTGGGCTGCACAACTTTTTTTTCATATTATAAAACCTGTTAAAAACGACAAAAATTGTTCATCAACAGAAACAGCAGGTCAAAGAAAGTTCAAGACTGCTGGTCTCACCTGAATGCTTCACGGGCTGCACGAAATTCTTTTGCGGGCCGCATGTTCGTTACCTCTGACTTAGAACAAGGCTGCCCAACCCGCGACCCCCAAGGTTGTTTTAAGTGGCCAACGATGTAATAAGTTCGTAAGCAGACTTTTTAAATTTTTAGCATTTTTTTATAGGCTCAAGTATATTTGCGATCAAAACACACCAGAATTATACCTGTTGTTTCTGTTATGGGCCTAATACCCAAAAATTGTATAACGAACGCTTTGAAAATATGTCAATTTTTTAGATTTGGTTTACATCCATTCAAGCTGGCAGCACTACATGCAACTATGGGAATCATTATCACCTCATGTTATCACATAAAACTTATTAAAATCAAGGGATCTGTTACATCGCAATAGCTTATTGTTACATCACAAAACGTTCGTGGCCTGCAATAAATAATTTTCCTAATATGAAAGTGGCCCGCAACACTAAAAAGGTTGGGCAGGCCTGACTTAGCATCTTAGATCTAGCAGTATGAGATGACTTAGAATCTTAGATTATCTAGGTCAGGGGTGTCAAACTCATTTTCACTCACTGAGGGCCATATCAGCATTACGGTTTCCCTCAAACGGCCAGTTGTAATGGAATTAACCACAATCATCTACGCTACGCTAATGCTTAAAGAGCATCTCTGTGACATAATAATGGTTAACCGTTATGTTGCAGTGAAAGGAGCCTTAAAACTGAATAATTTTTTTAATTAACAGAGACGTTCGGTCAGCAAGACAACTAAAATAGCGAAGTTATAACATGGCAAAGAAGGTCATTCGCCTTGGTGAACAGGTATAAACCACCACAGTTGCAAAACATAAGCAGGCTGAGGCTTAAAATTTAAGCTTCGCGGGCCACCAGGGTTTGACACATGTGACCCAGGTACATTATATGCTACCAGCTTGTCACATGCAAAAGATGCAGTAGTATGACCCAAACCAGACACACACGCTACTTTTTTCACATTGATTAACTTAAGGCAGATATGTTGAACATGAAAGACATTTTTGCTTAAACCAGCACCACCACAATTGTGCTTCACTCCAAGTCCAAGTTTTAACATTGTCTTCTTGGATTTTCAAAGAAATGCCAAAAGAATCTTGAGGATTTTTATTAAAAAAAACATTTTTTCTTATTAATTCTAGGTTGAGCATTATCAAACTGCAGTAAAGTAACTGAGTATATTTTGCTGCTTGATGAAACACTGCGTCTGCAGTGGAACCTCTCCAGGTTGGCTAGCCTAAAATAAAGGTCGATGGAGCGTGAATAACTTATCATCGCACAAAAATGGTTTAGCAGCATTTTTCTAACTACCTTTCTATTGCCACACTGCTACAGACCTGCGCCACGATTTTCGTGAAGACCTTGCTGCTAAGGGTTCGTTTTCGTGACATGCAACTCCTCCAAAGTCCAAACCCGCCTTCCAGCATGAAATGTTGGTTGCGTAGCTTATGGGCAAAGGTGTCATGTCACTGTCAGTGGCAGTTGCGTATCGTGATGCGTAGGCCTCGTCTCTGGACTTCGGCCTTCCTTTTCTCGCTTCTTGCTACCAGTGTTTGTTTTTCTTTTTATATTTTGTTTCTGCTCCTGTAGATTTGCAAAGCTATGACGTCATCAACGTTGTGGCCGTCAAAATGTGCCGAACGAGCTTCTTCGTGCTGTAGTAAAAGAGCAGCTAGAAGTCGAACAGCTGCAACAAGATGATAATTTTTGCCAGTCTCTTTGCAATTGGTGATGAGGCATTACTTTATTTTGTTGTGTAAACAACGTCACCGAACTACGGTCTATGATCACGTGCAAAAGATCGGATGTGTGAAATGTGCTGCACATCAATCGCAGTGCGACAAACATTGCGCAGCATCGGCGCGGCGTAGGGCAGGTGAGGTGTAATTTGTTAAAGTTTACCATAATGTGTGTTTTGCTCGCAGTTGGTAAAGTACAAGCAAACGCGTTCTGCAAAACAAGTTGGATGTACCACACAGACGCATACGTAGGTTTTGTATGCAACTTTCTTGCCAGCTGAATTTGCATTTCAAAGTTATTCTGTGATGGTCACGGTGTGATTTTCAACGTTGCACCGATTTTAATGGAAAACGTATCGGAAATTTCGCTCATTCCGCATTCGCAAGCACAGAGGCCAAGTGTTGCAGAGGGTTTTCGGTCATTGTTCTATGCCTTGTCACCTGCAGAATCATCCTTCAAGGATGTTAGCCAAGTTCCTAAATACATGGACACGGTAAGCAAGATATTTGGTAATGTAATCTCAGTGCACATTCTGTGTTTTCCAAATCTAAAAAGCATATCTTTTGTGGTTTTACTGAAACCAGGTAGACTACAGTACCATGTGTTTTTATGTTTGCCTACGTTTCAATAGTTGCTTTATTTCTGGGGTGCATTCTGTAGAATTGATTTACCTATCTCATTTGTGGTCATAGCTCCAGAAATAAAGAAGACGTATATATGGAAAAGTCTGAACCTCCTAACGCCTTGCCTGCAACTGCTAAATTGTTGACTCAGTTAAAATCAACATGCAGTAACTAATGTCTCCTCAGACCAGGGTAGGGAGAACATATTTACTATCAAAAAGGCCACGTGAATTGTGGAATATGTCTGACAAGCTGCAAAAGTAATGCATTTTAACTGAAAATTCTACCTTTATTTTCCTTTGGAGAAAAAGGAGAAAAGACTATGAGGAGCAAATGCAACTTCTCTTGCTTTAACTGTCATAAGTATATGCTTACCATGGAGTTTTCGTTTGACGCAATGTTGTGTTCTAACTTGGCTAACAAAAATTCTGATGCAGGTCATATTAAATAATGACATGGAGGGACTGCATTTGGCCCACAAGCCGGATGTTTCACACCCCTTCTCTAGAGATTGTGTGCATGTTGAGTTTGCTGAACAAGTCAGGCATCTTGGGATTCTACATTATGTTTTACTCAGTCATGGAAAGATGGCATTGACATTCAGAGACAAAGCAAATCAATTTACAGTGCAGCAAATAGGATCAGATGCACCTTCATTCAATACTTTGATTAGAGAATGTGCTAAATGTGCACAAGGTGATTTATTAAAAACCCTTGCTGCAATACGAGGATTTCGAGGCAAACGAAGTGATGTTCACCTCCAAGATCTCACTGACATTGACTTCAGCCTAATTCCTAGGCCCACAG
>JGI24021J15306_10006086_pt1 | contig 14439 bp, 8 predicted proteins | sample Ectturendosymbi1_FD_15306 | JGI IMG/M metagenome (IMG submission 15306) | reverse complement strand
AGCTGTTGTTTATTTCTCCAACACCACTCAGACTACAGGACTTACGTTCCGAAAGTGCTAAGATGGCGGGAAAATTTAGCTGGGCCGTTCATTACATGCGCTGCTGACAGCAGTGACAGCAACATTTTAACACATAACAATCACACAAGCAAAGATTGCTACACGTTGAAAACAAACTATCGCAGCCTGAGCTACCAAATTTCTGTTAGTAGTAAACTCTCAAGTGGAAATCGGATCAACCATAGCCATTAAACGCAGTGGGCTTGGCGGTGAGCTAGCGCCTTTATCCCGAGCTTTTAGCTGGCTGAGAAAGTAATTAATGCAATGTTGAATTCTACGAAACTAGATTGCACTAAGAGTTCATTGGTCGATCGTTCAAAGACAGTGGAAAAGGCTACGCGAAAACGGGGTAACCTGTAACTTACCGACACTGACTAACAAACGTGGAAATGAGTTTACCACTGAAAATTTCAATTTGCGCCAAATGCTACAAAAGAACATATTTCAGGAATCCTCTACGAAAGCACGGATCATCATGCTTCTGCTAGGCATTATCAAATAAATGGCGTAACATAAATTTTTCATCTTCTTGTAATCCGTTTCCAGTTCCAACCAGTGATGAGCAAAATTGTGGCCCAAGTGCCAAAAGCGACTTCCCACGATGATGGGCCTGAAAAGGGCCCGCGAATTCAAAAGTAATGGACTTTCTGTGCTAAAAAACACCTTGTGCGTTAAATGGAACTGCACTAAGAGTTACGGTGACTCTACAAAGTGCCCACTGGACACAAAAATGCCTGCGAAGACATTAAGCAAGTGTTTTAGTTTCTTGAAAGCTTAAAATATATTTCTAATCTTGCTTTCTTCCTTTGCTGAAGGAAGTCAACGATAGATATAACTTATTAGATAAATACGAACGCTGTAGCAACTACAAAAACTGAAGATACAAGCCACTAAGCTTCAAAACACACATTCCACAACTCTCTACTGACGTTGGAGAGTCAAGATTGCCCTTAAAGAACTAAATATTGGTTTTGACTCACCCGATACCAAACGCAAGTAAGTTGCTCACAATAAGCGAGGGAATAAAAATCTCAAGAAACTCGCGTGAAAAAAACTTGTGTTTCATTGCGTCGGTATTTCTCAAACTCAAGCGCGTTTTCTTTGGCCTTGGATGGCGAAACTGGGATTCTCTGCGTTCAAAAACAAAAATAAAACGTCACCCACAGGTAAAAATATATATAAAGGAGTCGCAAAACATTTGCAGTAACGTCAAAAAACTACGCATTAATAACATTTTGCTGTGCATCAGCCAAATAACTCATTGACATCTTTCATCGTAGCGGCGACCGTACGTATTACTAAATAGCGTTCACGGACAAATGGCGGTTTAGCTGAACGCACCAAAACCAAAACGTTAATCTCGTGATATTTCTACAAAACAGCGGCACGAGCAAATGACTCATACAGTCAGTTCTTTCAACATCAAACAACGAGCTAACAGGGCCGCAACCAGCTGATATGAGGGGGATAAGTTAATGTAATGTGTTGTCGGCGGAGAGGGAAAAATGATTGCTAGTTGTTGTTGTAGCCAGCAACTGAACATCTTTTTCAAAGCTTCGGGGAGGGAAATTGCTCGGTTGCCCTTCCCTGCTTGGTAGATGATAAAATGGATGTCGATTTTGCGCATTTGACCTCAGGTAACCTCGCGCGATGAAAACCCTGGAAACACTGCTCGTTCCTGCCTCAAGGTAGTCACTACGGATATGCCTGGCATGACGCAGCTCGGATAAAACGCTGAGTTTATCAGTCAGACGGAAGCGACCTGTAGACTAACAGGTATGTTTAAAGGGCTCGTATGTCAATGCTTTTCGGTTCGGCCCTCAGCTTTGGGAGTTTCGTTTTGGTGGTAGTTGTTGCACAAGTATCCACACTGTTCTCTTCATATTTTCCGTTTTGCTTTACGTTTGGGCTTTAGGTTCAGCGGTTTGGCTTAGGTTTAAAACTTTAGGTTTATAACGGAATCAGTCGAGTGCAGCACAAACTTCCCTCCGACCCTACCTTGTCGCAGAAACGAGCAGTGTTTCCAGCGTTTTCATAGCGCGAGGTTACCTTAGGTGAAATGCGCAAAATCGGCATCCATTTTATCATCTGCCCACCCTGGTTGCGTGTCTGACGAGGTACCGCAACGTGACCTCTAGCTACTTGGGTGAAAACCACTCACTCAGGCGGCTGGTTCAAAGGTTTGCTTGACCAGTCCAGGATCCATTGCACATTCGTATCCTGGGAGGGCAGTTCAGGGAGGACATCTTTCAACTGAGAAACAGTTTGTAGTTGAGGCGGCACACATTCACACATACTAAATCGCCGTACAGGCTCGATATGCCGTCCTGCAAAACTAGTAGCTCGTGTAATCCTTGTCACATAAAAGCTCGCAAACAAGCGACGCACAAAATTGGCGGAGCAGGGAAAAGCTGTGGTCGTTATACTTTTTTGCAGCAATCGCTTGTTTTGAAAATTTTGAGATGGTTTGGAAAATTGGAATTGTACTGCATTTAACAACTTGGAATACCAGCCACGGTTGTTTTATATCATTGGCTGATCCGAGGGGTCGATTCGGTGCAATTTTTTCCCAAAACAGCCACCTAAGACAACGCCCTTTTCGAAAAAGCTGCTTCTGATCATGCTTTTTCTCTTCCCTTCAATGTATCCGAATTCTGGCACTGTCTTTTCCGACTGCGTTAGGTACGTTTTGCCATATTGCTCGTTCCTGTTATGTTATAGATTTGTTTCCAATCTTTCTATGGACTAGCGGTAGTAAGAAGCGACTTTTGTTGGCACATCTACTGTTGCAATTGCAAGCTGGTTTTATCGACACAACAAGTTTGGAAATGTAGTCTAAAAAGTTCTCATTGTTTTATATGCTGTTCATTAGCTTATTTAATTTCCAATTTGAAAACGTCGTGCAATGTCAGCAAGTTCAATTTATAAAACATCAAGGAATGAGTTGTACTTCTACTTACAGTTATAATACGCGCAGTGTGCTTATTTAGTTTTAGTAAAGGGTCGGATACAAATAGCAGCCTCGCATATCAACAAAATGAGTTTTAAATGTGACATATTTCTGTAAATATTCTTGCAAAATCACAGGATGGATCTATCTATTTTTTCTAATACTTCACCTTTTGAACCTACGTGAGAAAACTGTATGAACTCCCACAGAAACACAAAGTGGTTAAAAAATTGCGTACGCTGCTTTTTTGATTTGCCACAAACGTGCCACAGAAACAGCATATTCATACCTGTCGACGTAAGAACGTGGACCATTTTTGTACACAGAATACAGCCCCTGGCCTGAACACGCTTTGTGAAGTTACAAATACCCGGAGATTTTGCGAGGCAAATATGAAAGATACATTTTTCTACCAAGCGTTGTCTTCTTTGTAACGCAAGTTAGTCTTTTAGAAAAAAAAGTGGAGAGATGCAGTGGCGTAGCCAGCCCAAATTTTAGGGGGGCCAACATTTTTTATTTCAGGCAAGCAAGTGTTTTGCTTGGGATACTGTCTCTCAAAGCACAAAATGACTAGATATGCTAAAAATTTGAGGGGGGCATGGCCCCCTGGCTATGCCTATGTAGAGGCGAAGAGTTTTTAAGCAACCGTTAACGACATTTTTTGAATTTTAACGTGAGACATCGTGCGGTTTTGAAGTCTACCTCTATAATCACAGCCATGCCCCAGAACCATTCTTCAAAATAGTATCTTGATTTGTGAGCTTTCTACAATTAACAAAGCGAGTTGTGATAATCGCCACAGTTCCTACCAAAACTTCCTTGAAGTTTCCCTCAACCTTTGTCCCTTAAAAATAATTTTTCACAAAACAGCTAAGCTCATCTGAACAGGACAATCCCGGCAACGTTACTGTAACGGCCTCTGAACAAAAACGGGAATCATGGTTACTGTCACTCGGGCAGAGTTTTCTTAGTTCAATACTACACAGGTGAGTATCCTATGTAGCCAATCAAAACATTACAGAAATCGTCTGAATACCTTTCATACAAAAGTTGATCGAAAGTAAGTCGCTTTTTGCTCGAAACGATTCATTTGCACACTCAAAGTAATTTAACATACAGTTTGCACGTGCCTGCCACACACAAACTGTGTATAATTCGTTCTTTATGATTTCGTTGACAACCCTGTTGTATGTAACATTTATATATAAGTTGATAAAGTTTTTGTGAGAAGTAATGTCTATATCGGTATTTCAATACTTTAGAAACCTCATGGCTTGCTATCGCTTGCTGCTCACCCAGACAAGCATGCATTTCAGCCGGGACTGTAGAGCCGGAGCCCATGCAATTTTGGATGGCTGGATCCGGAGCCAAAAACGTTTTAGATGGTGGAACCGGAGCCAGAGCCTGTAATTTGGGTTCCGGTTCAAGCGAGCTATACAAATAATACAATGCTTTTTCTGTGTTTTGGACCAAATTGTTCAGGAGCCGGAGCCAAAAATCTCAAGATGTTATTTGCCGGAGCCAAAAATCTCAAGATGTTATTTGCCGGAGCCTGAAATTGAGTACCGGCTCCACAGCCCTACTTTCAGACAAGACAACCAGCTAAGAAATGAATTTCAGAGGTATGCTAACCACTACTTGATGTAATTTTATTACGCGATACGCTGTCTCAAAAACAATGCGCGGTGTGTTTGGAGTCTGCATGGCACAGGCAGCACGCCTTGCTGAAAAAACGTATTTATTCGATTGTCAGCCGTCTTTGAGTGTGATCCGCCCTTGAATATAAACCGCATCATATTTAAAACCTGGCCAAGACGCAATGGATGTAACGCTTTATTAACAGCACAGTAGGAACAACAAGATTGCCAGCATATAAACACGTACGTGCAATTAAAAATGGTTCGCAAATGGTTGCAGAAAGCAGCAGCGTAGCAAATGGCAATCTCCGATATTTCCAAACTGTTAAAAGCCGGTGACCGTTTGTTGGCAACTGTTCGCGACGGATGTTGCACGCGAACTGATGGGAGAGTTTCTTCCCGCAAATTTTACCCCTGGCTTGTCTACTTATCACAAACGAACGACCGGTGTGGTTTCGCAAGACAAGTTGAGGTAAGCTGGCCGCTTACATCCAACGGATATTGTATAGCGGGGGCTTTGTCTAAATATTTTGAAACTACCGCAGATGCCTTAGGTGTTAAAAATAAACGAGAAAGCTTTTTAATAGAAAAAAATTTGACTCCTTTTGTAAATCCATTGCGTACGCAATATACACATTTACCACCAAAAACAAAAACTGAAGAATACATCTGCGAATTGAAAACGTTGCATCAGGGACACTACGAGAAGTCAGCAACTAGTTCCTGACACAGTGGAGCGTACGCTGCTGAGAAGTTTAAACGATTATTCAAAACTAAACGGTTTAGACGCAAAGTCCTGAAACGCTGTTTCGGTCGCCATCTTCCTCGCACTTCCGTAATCGTGAAATACGTCATTCTCAACCATACGGCACAGCCGCTCAATCAAGTATACCTTCTCCTTAGAATTAGAACTGCATAAAAATGTTCTTGGCACGAAAGTAGAATTTTTGCTTTTATGGTAAGTAGAACGACAACGTGGATGATAAAAGATATACAGCTGTTTGCAGACACAGGGTCCTTTTTGTCTATTTGATCAAATGACGCTTGGATCTATGGCCGAGAGCATCGAGCATCAATCACGCCATCTGTTACTTAAAGAGATGAACAAACACAGTGTACTGGAGCCGCAGTAGAAAGCATTTCTCGGAAAAGCCAAACATCCGCTTCAATATAGGCGTGGTCCTGCATAAGTCTGACTGACAGCGACGCTGATAAAATGGAAATTCCACGATAAGTTGTCGTTTAATGAAGTCGAAACCACCTTCATTGCGCAACATTTGCTATGCTGTCCAATTTCACTGCGGTTTATAACACAATATCTTGTGCTACAGCTGCATAACAATAAGCGAAATGATAAAAACCAAACATCAGATCTGAAATTACCGGAGTAATTGTAGAACGACCGGTCGGGGAGTTGTTTCCACTGACGCGGGGAGACACTGCTGCGCTGTTACAAGTGCTTCCAGGGCAAGGCGGACTGAAACACAAAAAATACTGGATTATTCACACCTTGTGAAAGTATACCATCAACCAATCTACGTGTATTTTGTCTAAAACAGGGATGGGGAACCTATTTGCTATCACCGGCCGCATGAAGTGTGGAATATCGTTGGCGGGCCGCAAAAATATTAATTTCATCTTATAATTCTGCCTTTATCTTCCAAAGGAAAACAAAGAGAGAACTATGTCAGTGGGTGAGAGAGACTTCTCTTGAATTACTGTACGTGCCTGCTTCTCGTCGAGTTTCATTTTGACGCGATGGTGTGTTCTAACTTGGGTAAAAAAAATTCTGAGGCGGGCCATATTAATTGTTCACGCGGGCCGCAGATTCCCACCCCTGGTGCAAAACAAGTACAACACCATTCACTGGCTCGTGCAAAATGTTTAACAGTATGCTATTTTCAACAGGAATACCCACGGCAAAAATAATTGCTTCAGAATCGTGCTTTAATGTATTTCTGACAGATCTTCGAAAATTGATGGATATTGAACACAGTAGTTATTTATTTTTATCAATTTTCAATCGCTACGCAGAAGATGTATTTTCGTGCACCTTTTCCATCTTCAACACATCGTTACCAATTCACTAATGTACTAACAGTTCAACACGCCTGTGGCTTTCCAATGTACCTATTGACATGGGAACTTGTATTTGAGGGGCATTGGGAGTTGGATGGAGTAGATCCCTCACGTTGAGCTTCATGAAGTAATCGCTCCAAATCACCATTATGTTCAGACACAAGTCTTTTTTCCCCATTAGACTCAATATCAGGTTGATCCACATCCACCCACGAATCTAAAGATTGTATAATTTAGTATTATGCTTGCAAAAACAACTGAATTCATCCAAAGTCAACATACATTACTCTTCACTATAATCGAACAAAACTTATTTAAAAGAAATCGATTCCATATAACACTATACATCCTCACTCCTAAACTCTTATTCAAATATAAATCTATCATCTTTTGTATGTTGACAGGAAACAATTCTGGTCATCAAGACTTCATTTCAACAAACCAGTGATTTTGTTCTCAAAATCAGCTGCATTACATTCTTTGAAATTTCTGGCAACAAGTTTGATAACAGTCAAGTAGTTCAATCAAGTTGGTGATGGGTGTTTTAATGTGTGTCGCTCGAAGCTTCAACTACTGTCACAAGTTGTTAACATGAAAAAGAGCTGATGAAACATTTACTCTGGTGAACTTCGTTGGTCATGTTTGTTTGATGTCACTAAATCAAAAATTTGGCTTATGATAAAGTTACTACCAGAACTTTATTCGCTCTTGCTATGCTGCATTGTGTAATGCTTTGCAAGATGACTTAGAAAACAATGACAACACTGTGTGAAATGTGTGGGTTTTTCTATGTTGCAGAACATACCACCAAAAGAGAAATTAATACTATCACATGCATGTTTTTATTACATACACACAGGTTAATTTATTTGGCATGAACCTCATCTTGTTGCTTTCACTGATTGGCAGGTATGATTGGCATGACTCCTTATTGCTGTAGTGTGCAGCAAACAAGCTCAGAGGCACCTTTGCTCAGTGCTTAGCTGGAGTAAAAAACACTATTCCATACCTATTGCATGTCAATATGTGCTTGCCGATTGTGCAGGAAATACACACACACTAGTATGAAACGCTTTCAAGTTGCTTACAACGATGCCTACCGAATCATGCATTACATACTCAGAAATGTATGTGTTTGCCTGCACCAGGTTAACCATTATGACAGGACCTTTGATGCCTTGTTCAGAAACTATCTGTATGGCTGTATTCAACGATGTTCATGCCGATCTAAGTTTTTTTATTCAATCACTTCAGAGATCTGATGCCTTTCACAAACCTTTGTTTTTCCTTCACTATTTAATGCTCCTGCATGACGGTGACCAATTGCAGAAGTAGTTGCTGGTGCGTAGCTTTTTTGTTTGTTTTTCTTCAGAATTGCCTTTGCAATTACATAGAAACCAAAACCTTCTATGTTCTTCATGGTACCTGATGATTTCTGTATTTTCTTGAGATTTACCTATCACCCCAAGCATGTCGACAATATGTGCAAGTCAAGTACGTATAAGGTGTGATTATATAAAACTATTAACATACAAACCATCAAATCTTGTTTTAAATTTAGTGAAAACCAACAGTTGTTTGCCTCAAGCTCAGTATCTTTCAAAAACATTTGAAATCTTGATCAAAATTATTTTCATGCTTTTGTGCGCTGCTGTGCACCACTATCCAATTTTTTTAGCTGCTTACTTCAGAACCTGATGTTAGAATATTTTTATTTCTCTCCTACTGCCAGATTCCTGTTTGATGATGACTGAATGTAGTTATAGCTAATGCACTGTTTCAGTGTGTTGCTCCTCTTGATGTTGACTGTATTTATCAACTAACATAGGTGTAATGTGCTATGACTAAACATTTTTGTGTTCTTTTGCTATTCGATTAAACCCTTGTGATATGGACAAATGATTCTGACTCAGAATATAATATTATATGAATTATAGATAAGGGGTGAAAAAAATCTGCAAAAGAAATTACACAATAGACGTGTACAGGAAGTCGAGAAAAAAATAATGATGCAAGCACTTGTACAGCTAAACCCAGATGTGCTACAGCCCTATATAGAACAAAAAGAACAACAATGATCACCATTTACTTTCAACAAGTTTTGAAATAGAAAAGCCAAGCCCTGCAAAACTTGTGATCCCAAGTACAACTTATATCAAATTATGGCTAGTGAATGTATTTGGTAGCTGACTTACCACTGAGTACTGAGCCCTTGTCACTTTTTAAATCAAGGACTTTTGGATGCACGGAAGACATGATGAAAATGGTAAAGCTTTACACACACCCTTTTTTATGAAATATACCTGTGTCGATCATATCATAAAAAAATAAAGGAATAATTGAATTTTCTGATTTCAAACAAACTATTCTCACATCATTCACTGATATTGAACCAAGTCAAAATCTCATAGGTTTTTGCTGAGAATACATGAGTTTTCAGTGAAGCATTCCACACTTACCACCAAGTTTAATTACTCCATACCCTATTATCCGTACACATGTCACACTCCAAATATTGTGTGAATAACCATGAACACGACCCCTAAAGAAATCAACTTTCACTCCAATGCTCCACAAAAAAAATGGGTCAAAAACAAAGAATTCAAACANACTGTTCGCTTAAAACATTCTTAGATATAAATACTTAATGAGCTGCTTGTAGTTAGTTATACCATGCAAGCTGCAGATAATGCACATTTAAAAAAAGTGTAGGTGAACAAAATGTTGTCAGNTACGTAAGAAGGCTGAAATGAGTTTACTGTTGGATAAGATGTTACAACAATTGGGTGATGATACTTTTCTAAGATGGGAGCTGTTATTGCATCAATTGGTTCAAACAGTCAATAACCTACTGTCATGACCTTCACACTAATTTACCATAAACCATATACATGTGGCCATTAACACTGATTAAAGTTGCCTGTTACATGCACTACTAGCCTGCTTTCATGAAAGGCATGTCAGGTAACTCAGCAAGGTTGGAAATTACAAAAACCTGAAGGAGCAAAAAATGGTGTAAAATCAATTATTTTCCACATGATGCTAGCAATCGCTCATAAAAGACATCATGATCCAACTAACTGCTGGTCTACAACCTTCCAAGAACACAGAAAATGTTTTTACAACTAATAACTACTTAACAGCTCCTCAAAGTCGCCTTCTTGCTTGACCACATACAAAATGTGAAATCCTTCCAATGATAACCACGCCATAATTAAGTGACAAAAACTTTCTTCTGTACAGAGGCCAAAGTCCAAGCATTCTCGTTGTTCAAAGAGGTAAAAGCTGGTGCCAGAATGCAACAGTTAGCTTTTTAGTCTAAACACGATGTTCCTCATATGTCAGAAGCAAAGTGATGAATCCCAGTCACCTCATAACCAGTAGTGAATGTGTTAAACAGTACATCAGATAGTCTGATCAGGTTTACACGCATGCTAACAAAAACGATTTCTGCCCAGCTAATCCCACTAAACATTAGGTGAGCAGTTTTTTACAATGTCTGTACTAGCAAGCATTACACTTTTATCTCACAAAGCACTTTTAAATTATTTGCAGTTCTTGACATTGGTATCATCCTAATACTTTTTCATTGTTTTTTCCTTGTCTAATATTTGACTGTACCAGTACCTTCTTATATTTATTAATTTAATGGAGACTTTTGCAACTTCTATTAGTTTCAAGAGTACTATTAACACTTTGGCGTCCGGCTGCTTTCGGGGATTTTCAGAAAAAAACGCCTAAATGCACGTGGCTTTGTGCGGGAATATCTCCGCTCTTGTACAGGTTACGGACCTGGTCGAAGCGTCAAAAGACGCGGCAAGTCTTCCAGTCTGCACTCGAAAAAAATGTTTTGCTTGGTGGTTGCGGGTTTTTTGTGAGTGACGTCATAAGTGGAGGACTTTTAGGCCACCTTGATCTACTTTGTCTGGCCCTGAGCGCCAACCGTTAGGTGGTAAGCTACAATCTGAGTCTTTTGATACTTTGGATGACCTGCTGGGGTTTCGGGTTAAAAAATTATGATGTAAGTCAGTAAAAATATTTGACTAATTGGCTAATTAATTAATTTGTTTATTTTATATCATAACTTTTGAACCAGAAACGTCAGAAAGTTGGTCAAAGGCTCAAAAGACTGGAGCCTAGTTTCGAATGAAAACTTCAGTGAAACACTTTGGCCTAGCGGTTAAGCCCTAGGCCAGGCAACATGAGCCAAATTGACCCCAAAACTACTTCACTTATGACGTCACTCACAAAAAATCCGCAACCCCCAACCAAAAAATTTTTTTCAAGTGCAATCTACTAGACTGGCCGATCCGTTTGAGCCCTTAAACAGCTCTCTAGCGCAATCGGCAGAGGAGCTAGGGCGTTGGTAAGGCAACCGAAAACAGCTGTTTTTTAGGCCGAAATCGAAGTACGAATATATTGTACGCCGGCTCTCTCTCTCAAAGTATATATATATGTTTGACAAATCAGCCTTGGTTAAAGTCATTTTGGTATGATAAAATGCAAATTTACGTTTAGCATGCGTATGCCAGCTTTTTAGTTTATTAGCCATAGATACCTAACTTCAATTAAACCAAAAATGCTGGCAACAGTGCAAGTAAAATTTTGGCTCTATGGAAATTTTTTAAATGTACATCTTTAAAAGTTAAAATGCAACCAGATTCGAGTCAAGTACTTAGCAACATCACGTAAAGACTCAGAATTGGCAAATGAAAACAATAAAACCGCTATCAAATTTCTTGACTGATAAAGAGTTGTTCACATTTCTTATTTAGCAAGGCAAGTCAATATGAACAACTGGTTGAAACAAGAAAGTCAAGTGACAAAGTCATAGTAACAATCTCAACAAGCCTAGGTTTTTAATCTCCACAAAATATGATGAAAAAGCATAAAAAAGATCAAAATTTAGCATTGAAGTGGCTGAGATAAGAACGATTTTTCACTAAGGTTCAGCAGTGTAACTCTTTAAAAGTCCATTATGAGTTCATATTTGCAAGCTTCGTTTTGCATCTGCGCTATATTCAGCATATCTGTTTTAGGCCTAGTGAAATAAAAAGATTTGAATCATCCAAAAACATGATTTATTTGAAGAAAACTGACTAAAAGGATAATTACATCCATTGCAATACTGTTTTAGCATGACTCCAAAGGGTTGCACAGATGGGCTACATTTCACAAAATAATGAATTGTTACTACATCACAAGATTTTTGTTCTAACAAGCTACAGTATTAGTGCCAATCAACATGCTTTTCATACATAAGATTTTAAATTGTACCATGCTCCATTTTTGTCACCAAGCTTCCTCAGCATTGGTATATAGCAAATATTTTATACTGTCCTTCATCACAAGAAACCTTTTCTTAAACACTCTATCACTGTCCATTGTGACAACCATTGTGTTGTCATTTTTACAGTGTCCATGCCTTTGAAATTGAGCATGTTGATTGGAAAGGAACCATTTCTTGGCTTATTTTCTCTGCAAAGTTTGCAGAGAAAAATTGCACTATTAGGTGCACTATTACGTCTAGGTGGGTAGCAGGTAGGTCATTTCTCATATTTCTTGGTCTAGTTGTTTCAAAATTCATGGATTCCCTCTGACATGAGCTGTTTCCAGATATAACGTTTAAAAGTCAGGTGCCCTATAAAAGACAGATAGATATCCATCAGTAGTGGATGTTAAATGATGTAACCAGAGTCACAAAAAAACGATATTTTATGATAAGTAATGATGCCACAACAATAGTAAGAATAATATTTCTTGCTAGCCTAGGCCTAATTTTAGCCACTGTCACTCTCACACCAAAGTTATTCCATTCTTGGTAGCAACCTCCAGTTGGACCCAAAATAGGTTTCAACAATTGTGAAATCAGGCAAATTCAAAACATCGCAACTTTTTGGCGTTACATGCTTGGGGAAGGTTATATTGAATTGCAATGACAAAATATTTTTTCCATTGTATCTTTGCCTCTGTTTATTGTGTAACAAGTTTCTCGCTACTCTGGTGACGTCATCACACATCCATTAAGGCTATCCCCACTGACGAACATCTGCTTTTTCTATTGCACCCATTTAAACACTATTTTTAAGACAAAGGCAATTTGATACCCTATAAAATGGGTATAACATGTCTGCTTTATCCTTTCTGTAACATTTAATCTAAGATTCCATTCCAAAGTTATATGTTGACATGTTGTGCAGCATTTGATACGTTTTTTGCAAGCTTATAACTATACCATATAGGCATTGTCTCAACATGACAACTGCCCATAGCCTGTAAAGCTGTGAAGCCAACAGGGGTAAAGTGCAATGTACTCAGCATGAATGAAAGCTGGGAATGGAGCAAATGATTACAGTCACGCTCAAAAGTTTAAGACCACCTGCTTAAAATTTGCATATTTACAACAAGTCAGAAAAATTCTCATTTGTTTTATCATTTGTTGTTTATCAAACTTTATTTTGGAAGAACAGTTAATTTGATATTAATTTATTCGTTTATGACCAGACACGAAGTCCATAGTATGAACACACACTCTGCAGAACGCAGGTTGATAAAAACAGACAAGACAGAACGTAGTACAAGGCATGAAGCCAGCGTAATCACAGGGTTACAGACACTTTTTGCAACTGCATTGAAGACAGAATTGTTACGTAACTGAGACTTTTGTTGAAACCTTTAAGAATGAGCTTTTTAACAATCTGGCTGTATTGGAAACTAAAAATAATCAAAATTGTTGCAAGTTCTGCTGCTGAAAACATGGGCAAAAAGGGGTTATCAATTGCAAAGAGGTCAAAATTTGTTACATTGCATGAAGAAGGGTATTCAGAAAGGCCATTATTTAGAGAACTTAAGTTCAGCAAGACTGCAGTTGATCAGGCAGTCAACAGATTCAAAACGTTTGGTAGTTTTCAGGACTTGATCAGGGCTGGTAGGCCCAAGGTTACCAGTCAAAGATATGATCACATGATGCAGAAGATGGTAGCACGCTTACCACTTTGAGCAAAAAGAATCTATCAGATTTGTTGCTCACAGGTGCAGATGTCAGTACATTTACCATAAAATGTCATTTCAATGATTAATTTGGGCTCAGAGCCTATAAACCTGCCCCAAAACATAGGCTTACACCTTTCATTAAAACTAAGAGAAATACCTTCGCAAAGCTTCACCTTGATTAGACTACTTAAAAGTGGAGGAAGGTATTATTGAATTAATTGCAGTCTTGACTGAACTTCGGCTTTTTAGATATTTGCATTTCTGAGTGCGCCCCTCTTCATGAAATGTAATAATTTTTTATCTCTTCACACCTGATAATCCACTTTTTTAGCCCATATTTTCAGCAGCAAAACTTGCAATAATTTTGAACATTCTTGCTTCTAAGACAACCAAATCATTAAAAAGCTCACTCTTACAGGTTGTGATAGAAGCATCAGTTATGTAACAATGCTGATGTTCTTCCAACATAATGGTTATGTTTTATTGTTTCATATGACTCAGCCAACAAGCAGAAGCACCATAAAAGCCATTGCATGCAGTAAGCCAATCACCAGCGAAACTTAGAGCAAATGAAAACACAATGGCACAATAGCTGATCAGTGTAAACAAAGACGGGCTCTGTGTCATATAGGATTGGTGAAAGACCGTGGCGGTCATCTAGTCAACCAACCCCGTTGGTTGACATAAAAAGAGCAATGTGACAAAGCAAATGAGACAATT
>JGI24021J15306_10006083_pt1 | contig 14439 bp, 12 predicted proteins | sample Ectturendosymbi1_FD_15306 | JGI IMG/M metagenome (IMG submission 15306) | reverse complement strand
TTACATGAGCTCAAAAACAACAGTTGTTAACATAGAAGCATTCAGGCATTTGATAATGTCTCAGCAGGGAAAAGGGACAACTAAAAATTTGCTGGACTTCTATACATAAAAATTCTAAAGTTTTCTTGCGTACTTTATGCGCATTCTCAATTCTTGTGTAGTTTAGCAAGATTCGATTTTGCAAACCAGGGTTTGCGTCAGACAGTCCAGTCCCACACTTTCTATGCTCCACTGCTTCTATTCGACGAGACATCAGCACAGCCTCATTTTGCAGTTGTAAAATGCTCTGACGCAGTGATGAGCGTATTTTACTCGCCTGTTTTAATGCGCAGCCTGATATTTTTGCAGTTATGAACTGCTGCGTCGTGGCGTTGAGTCTATTTTCCTGCGATATCCTAACTTGGAGCGCCGATAGTTTATATTCAGTGCATTGACACATTTGACACATAAAATAAGGGGAGTACGTGTATAAGAATATGCATATTATGTCAACAAACTTCGCCAAAATGTTGGTTTGGAAAGATGAATATGACGTCAAATTGTGACGTCCTAAAGAGCGAACAGCAAATGCAAATGAGCACCATATGCCACTGATAGAACCCCCCCCCATGAAAATTTTCTGCGTACGCCACTGAAGGAGTCACCAACGCGGTGTCCGCGGGCGCCAGATCACCCGCAAGAACCAAATAGGTCGCCCGTGGGCTTGCTCTAAAAATAACATTAGCATGACCAATGTTTTCACATTCACGAGTACAGATAATTACAAATACTAAAATAATTAAAGATTATATTCAGGACTATTTTCTATTTCATACGTGTGTATCAAACAAGTAACCCTTTGCATTAATCGGCACACAAGAAGTAGCTCTCAGTTCCAAACACGGTAGTGGCCCCTGGTGAAAAGTCTAATAAAACAGCAAAACTTAAAAAAAACTTTTCCGCGCTCACCCAACATTTTAATGCAATGCAAATGAGGACAAACCGGCAAACATTTCAGCGTTGTTAAACAACATCCATCGCCAATCAGGAAACATTTGATGTTGAAACGCAATTAATTTTTACTAGGTTGCGTTTGGACAAGGACGTCTGTATGGGCTGGATAACTGCAAGAGGATTCACCAAACATAACGAGAATCTATTTACTGACCCCAAATAAAAATTTTAAGTTTATTGACCAACCGGAATGACATCCAGTTAACACTGTTTCCGGTTTTTGGCTAGGAGTACTTTTAGCAACTTTAGACCGAAACAATATTTTGTCAAAGGGTGACACAGTATTACTAGCACATTTCAGTTTTTGTGAATGCCTATAAGAAATGCACAAGTCATTTGTTTCGTACTTGCCTTTGCGCATTCGCAGGTTTTCACAAGCAACGTCAATTTTGCCGTTCTAGTGCTGATCATCGATTAAAAAATCTTTTCAAATTAACAAATGTTTTAGCATTGAGACGTTTGTAAACCCATAGATTTTGTTTACGAAGATGTAAGAACAAATGTTGTGGAAAACGGCCAAAATTTTGTGGACTGCAGACATGTTGACAAAATTTGTCTTCTGTCAAATTTTGTATTTGCGTTTAGTCGACAAATTAACAAGTAAAAAGTGTGCGAAAACAATTAATCTCCTTTGCGCAGGCAATAAATTTTTGTAAAATATCAAGCTCAACGGACGTTAACCCCAAACGCCCCCCTCTCCCTTGCGTACGCCCTTGCAAATTCTTAAACAGCTAGAAATACGGCAAGCTAATTGTCATGAAATGTTGGTACTTGGTAGGGCCATTATATACTTGATATCATGGTTTTTGTTTTATTTTGTTCATGGTTACATTTGAATTTCTTGGATCTGCTGAACTGTTCACTATTATGTAGCATTGAAAGCGTGATATGACGAATCACACAAATGCGTCAGCAAACTCAAACTTGATTGAGCGTTCTCAGGGAGCGCAGTGGCCTGCACAGCACAACACCATCACATTGCGACCAGTGTTATCACTGCTAGGGTTTTTTCACTAGATCCGGGGTTTTTCTGTTTTATCTGGGGTTTTTATTGAAAATCTGGGTTTTTTTGACTCCGGTCAAATTTCATAGATGTATGTTGTATTACTGTATTTTCCATTCAAGAATACAGTAGTTTCACAGGCGTAATATGTGCAGAGTCAGTAGCCTGTACAGATGTGACTAATAGGGCTAGGCTTAACCAAATTGTTTGCAATTTAAAATGGTTTACAGATTAAGCACTAACAAGGCATAGGTCAGCACTCTAATCTATCGTTGGTATGTTAAGGGCTGCTTGTGCATGAATTTGGAATGCTTTTTTGGTTTTGAAGATGCCGTGGTCGAGAATCTTTTCATTGTTTCACGGGCGCTTTGATTGTGATATGAATGTAAAATTTTCAGTGTTAAATTAGTAGTCAAATATTGCAATGAATGCAATGGTTGGAGTGAAAAGAAAACTGTAAGACCTTGAATGTATCATGTACTTGTTTCAATTTGTGCATTTTAGTGAAAGTAAAAGAAAACATTAAACGTTTTCTTAGAAAAGATCTAACTAGCTTTTTAATGTTACTTCATGCAGTTGATTTGCTGCTAGCCTATCTGTAAAGTGTAAATGTCAATATGTTTAAAAATAGTCTTGAACTTGTTAAAAATATGTTGCAAATAATGCGTATTACCTTAATTTTTATGTGCAAGTACCGGTAGCGTGCTTTTCAAGTTTGGTTTTAACTTTTTTTAAACATTTTGTTTGTCTGGGTTTCTTTTATCATTTTCTGGGGTTTTTTCAAGGTAAATTCTGGGGTTTTTCTTCATAACAGAGTGGCAACACTGATTGCTGCTTTGCTCCTCCCAGTGTTGGTCATGTACTAACACCGTTTCTGTAATGTGCGCTGATGTACAGCAAAACACTTTTTGTGCTCTTGTGTCTGTGATATGGGCCATGAGTCCACAATAAAATATCATTATTATCATTATTATTGCGACATCTGCGATTAGGGGAATTACCTAGCCTGTTTCGTAAGGTAAATCCCTTTCGTTCCGCTTGACTTGCTCTGTAAAGAAAACGGTTCACAGTCGTCTATACACGTCAGTCGAAGCGCAGTCAGCATGAGCGAAACAGATTATTCAGCTGGTTTTCTCAAAGGCTTATCTTGTTCAACTGTCGCCGATACGCTATCAAGTACAATATGTCAGGAGTGCTGTAAAGTTGCCTGTTGAGTACTGCTGTCAAGTTGTCCGCTCTGTAAGTTACTAGCAGTTTTCAACGACTCTTATGCAGAAACGCAGGTGAATCGGATTCGGAGATGAAAAAGTTGCAGGAGAAGATGATAATATTTTGAGTTTTAGCACCTAGTTTAGCAGAAAAAATGAGAGCAAGGATAAGGATTGTTGAAAGCTTGCCGAAAAAGTCAAGAAACTTGTTTTTCGAAGCAGCAATTAATTTTCCAACAAGTACCATTAAAAATGTATTACAGTAAAGTGCTGGTTGCATAGTCATACTTTAATTAAAAATGCATTTCTGCACGTTTTGTATTTTTTAATCTACTCACATAATGTTTAAGTTTGTGCATTAGCCCAACGTATTTGGATATAGTACAACAAAGCCGTTTACATTTCTCTTTCCATGTCTACAATTCTCTTTCCATTTTCTCGTCTACAATTACACCAAAGCACTTGTAGCTCAAAGCTCTTTCAACACGATTGTCGTTCACATTGATAGGAATCTATGTTGAAGATGTTTATTTGTTAGTAGTGGATTAATTAGGGGGCTGACTGGACTATAACCAGGGGCTCTCACCATTCAGGGGGACAATCTCCAAGGCGGTAAAATGTCTAGTTGTTAGAAAGGGCGCCTTTCTAAGTTTCAGCCAGGGGCCTCATGCAACCTTAATCCGGCCTTGGTTATTAACATGTACTTCGTTTTAGAAGTATCTAGTGAGAGCTTTACTTACTTTGTCTTACGGGTAACCGAGTTTCACGGGTAACCGAGTTTTGTAGCTTGTCCAAATTATTGTATTGTCACTCTGAACTAAAATTGTACCATCAGCAAACGTATGATTTTCATAACATTGGAATTGGGTAAGCCATTTGCAAATAGCAAAAAGAGCACTACTCGTGACCCCTGCGAAAATGGTTCACGACCCCTCTGGGGTCGCGATCCCCAGGTTGAAAACCACTACTGATACAAAGCTACTGAAAACATTCGAATGCCAACTGAAATAACAACGATTGCATAGTATTTTGATCACTCCCAAACTGTGATGCCATAGACAAGTTTAGTGTTAATGGAACAACAATGGTGTGCAGTTAAAAGCACTGGGTTTTCTGTATGATTTCGAGGAATGAGTCGGCTGTGCTCTGCTTTCATCTTTTTGCGATCATTCAAATTTGCACATATCTATATTCAAGTACGTACTCTCCACAATGGGGCTAAGAAAGAAATCTATCGGCAAATTTTCAATAGGAAATCGATTTCACGTAAAATTACGCATCCTCAGTCCTGAAATTTGCAAGCAAAGCTTGCCGGTGAAAACAAGGGTAGTTAGAAATCCGTTTACTGCAGAGGAACACATGACTAGAAATCAGAAAACTGAAATCAGTTTTGCACCGAGGTATCACTTGACACGTGAAATCTACCAGTGCGTTGCAGAGATTAGCATTGGACTGGACGCGGACTATAACTAATTGTTTTAGTTTTGTGTTGGACACAGACTGTAAATCGCTTCAAAAATTTAAGATCAGGACCGGGTTTGGACTGAGTCAATGGAGAAGAATTGCGGCATTTTTGTTGGTAAAAAGCTGTATTGTGATAACTTTTTGGTCTTCATTTGGACTTGGACTTCACATTTAAGAGTCTTTTGGACTATGATTGGATTTGGACGGAGCTTTTATATTTCAGGACTGGATCTGGATCATAAAAAATGACAGTCCGCTCATCTCTGGCGCGTAGAACGCTACATGGTAAACAGGCACCAAAGACCATTTCATCGAAAATGTCGAACTTAAGAATATTATCAAAATAAAGGCAGGTTGTGACTGATTTGTACACACACAATAATGAAAACCTTACTGGGCCGCCTGAACGCACTGATATTTGTTGGAAAGATACTGTATTAGTTTAAGAAGTGTTTCTATTACTCCATAAGTTTTGTCAGCACTACGGAGTGATTCACTGAGTCGAAGGCTTTTCTATGACCTAAGTAAATCGTGCAAGATACAAGTTTCTTATCAAAGTTTTGGAGAAAGTTTTTCTTCAAGTCTCTAATGGCCACTGACCAGGAGTGTGAAATGGTTATTGCACAAACCGTGTATTTTTGCTGACTCAACAATGTATTTTGGTAAAATAATCGTTCCGTCTTACGTACAACACTTTTTCAAAAATTATTCACAGGTATGTTAGTACTGATATAGGCCTGTAGTTAGTGGAAATTTCACTATCCCCGCCCCCGACTTAAAAATTGGCACTACATTTCGAGGTTATTCTAAACGACACCAACACGCATGCATTCGTTTTACATCAACTGAGAGAAGAGGTGTCAATAAGCATTCATTATACTTGGAATATCTATTGGTCAACACTTCCGAACGTCAAAAAAGAACTCACAGTGATCGTATCTTGCTGTTGGGTGAATGTTTGACACATATTTAAATTTTTTGTTTGGTGGTTTGGAACTACTTTCCACCAAGACGACCAAGTTGAATCCATTCGCAATTTTTTATGATAGGAAATCGATTTTACGTAACACCACACATCCTCAGTCCTGAAATCTGCCACCAATGCTCACGGTTGAACAGGGTGAACAGTTGAAAAACCAGGGTGAACAGTTGAAAGGCTAATGCCAGAGCAGAAAAAGCAATCAAACTCAAGACTGAAACGAATGAATTGAAACACAAGCTGCGGTAAGTACAAAACTGGAAACCAGGGGTGTAGTGTGGCGGGAACGCGTAGTAACGGCGTTCCCACACTTCAAGGGCGTACGCAAGGGGGGGTTGGTGTTAACCACACCCTTGAGCTTTATATTTTACAAATCTTTACTACCTGCGCAAAGGAAATTAAATGTTTTCGCATACTTTTGCTTGTTAATCTGTCGACTTAATGCAAATACCACGGAATAAATTTGCATGCAAATTTCAAGGAACATTGCAAATGGGCCAAAAAGTAATAATTAGGTTTTGGTGAGAATCGGGGTTATCTTCTGCGTCCAGAAACCATCTCACCACTTTTTGAAGACCTTTCTTCCACTACGCACGTTTAAGATTGCTTTCCGCGATGGCTCACTTTTTCCGAAATATTGTCTTTATTTTGTCTGCTATGGCTGATCAGCGCAAGCGCTGACCGTATTGGCTACATTACCAAATTCTGTAGCATGATAGAACCATTGCACGAGCTCAAAAACAGCAGTTTCTAACACAGAAGCATTCAGGCATTTGATAATGTCTCAGCAGGGGAAAGGAAAACTAAGTTTTTTGAACTTCTATACATAACAAAAAATTGAAAGTATTCTTGCGTACTTTATGCGCATTCTCAATTCTTGTGTAGCAGGGTTGCCAATTTGGCTTTTTTGAAGCCAGATTTTGAAATTCTGGCTTTTTGGAACACCTTTGGCTTTTTTGCAAATAAAAAAAGCCAGAAAATATGGCTTGGCTCTGGCAAAACGTTGTCTGTGCTGCATATTCATTACAAATCTCTTTCGACGAGGGTCTGTTACCATGCAGGGTGCACAGAATATTGCAAAAATTTTACTTCTGCCCTGAAAATGATCGATGTTATTGATGAAGAACAAATGCACGACAGTGTAATTACGGGGAAGGAATATGCTTCTAAAGATTGGACTTGTGTTATATCGATGTTTTTGACGAGTTTGAATGTCTGTTTTGTGTGTGGTTGTGCATGTTTTATGTGTATATGTCTCAAAACTGATATCTGGCTTTTTCTTGCGTTTATGGGGCAAGGTCTGGCTTTATTGGTGAAGACAGGTTGGCAACCCTGTTGTGTAGTTTAGCAAGATCCGATCTTGCAAACCGGGGTGTGCGCCAGCCAGTCCAGCCGCACACCCATGCTCGACTGCTCGTATTCGACGAGACATTAGCGCAGCCTCATTTTGCAGTTGTAAATTGCTCTGACGCACTGATGAGTGTGTTTTACTCCCATTTTTCAACACGTAGCCAAAATTTTGCAGTTATGAACTCCTGTGTCGCAGCATTGAGTTTAATTTCCTCCGATATCCTAACGTGGAGCGCTGATAGTTTAGATTCAGTGCAATGACACAAAATAAGGGAGTGCGTTTGCGTGTAGAAGAATATGCATATTATGTCAACAAACTTCGCCAAAACGTTGGTTTGGAAACATGAATATGACGTCAAAGTGTGACGTCACAAAGACCGCACACCACAAACAAATGACCACCACATGCCACGGAATGAAACCCCCCATGAAAATTTTCTGCGTACGCCACTGCCACACCTTTTTCACGTTTTGCTTTAAAATGAGTTGTAAGCTGTTTTAAAATGGCTATTTTGTAATGCGTTCCCACACCTTTTTTGTTAGCACTACGTCCCTGCTGGAAACCCAAATAATTGCTTTCACTGGAACTGCAAAGGTATCTGACGCCACTTATTGAACAATGCAATAGACCGACACAGATGGAAACAACCCGTTATGACTCAAACAGAGCGTTGGTAGAAGGTGCAAGCAGGATTTGTCCACATGTGGCTTGGAACTAACGTTTTGCCAAGCCTGCACAACGGATCGACGGGCAAAGTGGAATTATCTAGACCTATACGTTACTCATTGCGTAACTACTAAAGATGATTTTGGATTTGCCACTATAGACTTTGTAAAACCTACCACGGAAGAAAGGCAGCTCGTTAACAGTAAATCATATCACCCAAAAGCGACATGTAAGTCAATCTTATTTGGAGAAGCAAGAAGATTGAGGCGTATAAACCAAAAGAAAGAATATTACCTAACCAGCTTAAACCGACTCGAGAAAAAGTGACCCGCTGAAACTTTCATTTGGACATGGCAAATGACACGATAACAATGGCATCGAATCGGGATGAATGACTACACCCCCAAAACGTTACAAGAAAGATTACCCACAGGTTTGGGCTACATCATTTCCCCACCTGCTAACTTCATTAGAGAAAGAAAACAACTCAAATACAAAGGCAGTGTTTTCCAACAAAGACCTACCACAGTGAAACAAAAACTAACTGCCATCAGATCATAAAAATGACAGCAAGCAAATGGCCCTATCGTAGAAATATTCAGCGTTCCATGACATCACACATGACATTTACATTGGCAGAACTATCCAGTTTTCACTCTCTGGATACCTGTGCAGACATACAACTTAAACAAATTTTACACACAAATTAATATTCAAAACATAATCCTCCTTCCTGTGAAATAATTCTTGCACCATGTTGCATTGCTCTGTGAATTTCTCCATTCATCTTTGCCGACTTAAATTTTGACCTTTTTCACCACCCACGGAGCCAGTGATATTCATAACACCCTTGAAAGCGTTGAGCATTAAATTCTGTAGGCGCCCCCGGAGCAAGGCTGACAACCAAGGCCTCCTCGTTAAAACATATAGGAGGCCTTGTGACAATGCAAACCTGCTCAAGGACAGTTTTACAGTTCCAGTGTAAGCAATTATTTCAACGACGTACTGTATTTTCCAAACAAGTTGTGTACTTGCCCGAGCTTGTATTTTGATTTGTTAATTTTAGTCTTGAGTTTGTTTGCTGTCTCTGTCCTTGCTTGAGCTTTACAACTTTTTTCCGTAAGCATCACTTGCAGATTTTAGGACTGAAGATGCTCAACGCTATTTAAAATCTATTTCTTATTGTTATCATAAACTGACATAACCTTCTGATGGAAGCATCCATAACCTTCAGTTATTTCCACAAAACAAGAGTGTCTAGGGCACGTAACGCAAGCAGCACCAGTTCACACCAGAACCGTTGCCAGGAAGTCGTCAATAAGGAAGCTTTACGTTTGTGCGGGTCAGATTTAGGGGTTTTTCAGATTTAAATGGATTTTCAGATTTAACCAGCAGATGTAAGAAATTGTCCGCTTCATCTCTCAAAATGAAACAGCTTGGAAAAGATATTGCAAATGCTAGGACGACAAAACGACTTGACGAAATTTTAATTTGTTCCTAAACTGAAAATTTCTTTTTTTCTCAGGCTTCAGTGGCTTTGTTTTTAAAGTTTTGCAAAGCTTTCTGACAAACTTGTATCGTACAGACTCCCTTGACGAAATGCTTCCCATCGTCTGAAACTTCAAAACCTTACCAGAATGTGAATATCATCATTTGGTATATATGTTACTGTTGTTATCATTTCTTTGATCATCGCTTGACGAGCAATGGGAGGAAATTCTCAAGTAAGCAATTGTGTTGATGTTGTGTGTGAAAGTACTTTTTGATTGCGTTTTCCACAATCTAACTTTTCTCTATGAAGTCGCTACCAGCGGATTACAGAGGATATGAAATCAGAGCCGAAGACATCGAATGCGTTGTTGGGAAAGCAGGCGAACTCGGTTCCGGAGGTTTCGCCAAGGTTCGCTTGGGCTTCTACGCCGCGAGAGGAGCTGTTGCATTAAAGTGCTTTCGGCTTTCCGGAGGAACAGCAGAACAGTACCTTGGGTCGAAAAAGTACGTAATTGCAAAATCCACTCTATTTGAATAAGAACTGATGATGCCTACTTAGTAGGCGAAATATATTTTGTTGTCGGATTTTTAGCTGTGAACGAACTCCTCCCGACAGACTTAGGAAATTGTATGCTTATTCGAGGCAAATTTACCGAGTGAGTCAAGATATTCAGAAAACTGCTGGTTGTTGGTGGCGTAGGAAAGAAAACATGACTAAGTAATTCACTATTTATCATGTTTATTGAAATTTTGATTACATGCAACAAGCAAGAAACTGTATGGCAAAATGTGTTCATCCAAACACTGTAGTTAAAATTAAAAACAAAAACTTTTATGTAGTAATTTGCCTGACATGGACACTGGTAATACGAAGTAGGTGCTCTGCAGTATACTCGATTCCCTCAGTGTAAAGTTAATAGCACATAAATGTGCGTTGCGTCTCAGTAAGCCAGGCGGTTAATTTCCTTACTGTACTCTTAAAAAAGCACAGTAATGAAATGCCTTCTTTTGCCCAAACGTTCAAGTGAGTCAGTTACCCATCAACTCTCATAAACTAAATCACGAAATTAGTAGAAGCAGTTTGTTGATTTTATGTTATCCTATGTGTTTTCTGTAACATAATGAATTTTTATCTTATTGATACGCTCAATAACAAAAATGTATAATTTCATCAAAATTGCTAATGAATCCCGAAACTTCTTTGCCCAATTTTTTTTTATTTTGTCCATTTTTTTACAAATCAAAACTTTTGGGGTTGAACTTCCACCCCCTACACCCCCAGCTGCTGCACCACTGCTGTGCAATGATTGCTTTCACGGAGTAGCCTACATTTTTTTTCACCAAGACTGCGCGGTTTGATTGCCGCCCTAAATCCTGACATCTACTGCTCGCAGCTGCAAAGTGGAAATGGAGTTGCTCCGCAAAGCAAACCATCCCAACGTCGTTCAAGTTTATGGCTGGGCCGCCTGGACTGATTCGATAGCTTTGGCCATGGAATACCTGCCTGGAGGAAAACTGAGCACCAGGTTGCTCGACGCCGACAACAAAATCACGTCTCCTCTGCGACTTCGATTTGCCGCTGAAATCGCGGACGCCATATCGTTCTTGCACACTTTGACCAAAAGCAAGCGCATGACCCACAGCGATATCAAGCCGGATAACGTTCTTCTTACCATCGATTTTCACTGCAAGCTGGCTGATTTCGGCGGAGCGCAGTTTTGCTCGTACACGGTGCAGGCGCGGCAACCAAACGAAGTCGACTCGGACAGACTTCAATACACACCGATCTACGCAGCACCGGAGCTGTTTGAGAACGCTGGGGGAAAACCAACGCGAAGTGCAGACGTATACAGTTACGGATTAACCGTTTACATGATCCTGACCGGGAAAGACCCGACAGAAACCTTTTCAAGCTTGGAAGAGTACGTGCAAGCAATCCGACGAGGCCAGAGGCCGGACACTTCGTTCATTCCAGAGAAAAGACGATCGATGACAACCCGACAAGCTCTGGCAATTGCTGACGCCCTTGAGTCCGTGATGAGACAATGCTGGGATCACATCCCCGAGGAAAGGCCCGAAATAATTGCTGTACGAAACCAACTGCAGAAATTACTGAGAAAAATCAAACAAGCCGATATCACAAAATGCGTGTCAGAAGAATTAGAGCGCCTCAACATCCAACTTCCCTCACATGAAGAACACAAGTGTGCCCCGTTAAACCAACTTGACCCAATAACAAATACGTTTGCACAAGGTATGCGGTAAGCATTCGTATTTTTGGGGAATTGCTGCACGATCGGACGTACTGTAAATCGCTTGAGCAACTACTCGGTTTTGTTCGCAAACTAAATGCTGTTTATGGAGGGTCGCAAACAAGCTGGTTAGCCAAAAAATCATTCCGTGAGATAAAAAGCATATTAAAGAGCAATTTTAATTTGTAGCAGCAACCTTTGTGAGTTGCTCAAATCCTTCAATTTATAAAAGTCAAAATTTGTTCGTGAGATATTTTTGTTTCGGTTTTGTTCGGATACATGTTTCCGAAACCGATTTTGTTAATGCTAGAAACCTTTGCATGCTGTCAGAAATTATTGCGTTTTGCACAGAATTTCGTTCCCGAAAATTTGTCAAAAGCACATTTCCAGAGCGTACTTACCAGTCAAAGAATTTACTACTGCGCATAAGTTCCTCATTTGTGAATGTTTTTATTGTCAGCCAAAACCGTCCTCATGCATGCAATCACTGATAAGTAAAAGAGAGCACATTTACAGAACAACGCTATCTGGTTGCAAAAAAGAATGCAGTCAATATTGGTTGAGAAGTCAAAGAGATAGTTCGCTGCACTCATTCCCTTCACAGAAAGGAAAGCTTAGCATCGTTGTTGAATCACAGTGCAACTTAATGAAACTGTATTTATACTGGAGTTTAGCGGTTTGTGTCGCGGATTATACAAGATAAAAGTTAGCCCCTAAATCAGCTTTACTTTGAATAAACTTGGAATCTTCGCAGTTCGTAGAATTGTGGTTCTCATTTTATCCGTTTATGCACATGGAAAAGACACAATTTGCCAGTTCGTAAACGATACGTGTGTTTCTTATTTTGCTTGATGTTCAGATGGACAAAGAACAGGGCAACATCAAGCATTGTCGAAAAAAGAAAAAATCAGCAAAGTCAAAATTTCGCTTATAAAAGTTGTGACAACTTCAGGTATGTACAGAAATTATTTTTTTTTGCCAATAAAATAGTTTGTGTCTCCCCAAACTGAAAAGAGCAGCTTCTGAAGATGTGTGAACGCTTAGATTGGCAAGAATGGTTCTCACGATAACGTGCAGTTCATACTGCAGGCGCTAGCTTTTTTCCGAGTCGATGACAGCTAGCACTGACAGAAGCTTCAACGCACTCTTGACAACCTCTGCCTGTTCTCAAAACTCACAAATTCCGCCCATCAGCAGATACGCAGAATGTATTGCCTACAGAAACTGCAGGCTATACATTCTGCGTATCTGCTGACATTCTGCGTATCTGCTGATGGGCAGATACGCAGAATACATTCTGCGTATCTGCTGACGGTAACAGGAGGTTAATCATCGCAGACACTTGTCGCAAGTCAGACACACATCAAATTGCGAGCAGCCGTCATGTATAATTTCTGAAAAGTAAACGAAACAAGCTAAGAATCGGGTCTGTGCGACTGAACTACACAACCGTACTACTCTATTAATTTGGTCAAATGCACAATCATCAATAAACCAAACGCAAACTGCAATTATTTATGGTTTAACCATTACACGTAGCTAAAACATGCAACTGCAATTCTGAATATGATTACGATATGAACATTATGCAGAGGACCGCAACTGCGCGCAACTCATCTGTTTGTAAACAATAATAAGTTTCTCGTATTAATAACATGTAAAAATATGTGATTTCTACCGTCCAGATATTCAGATTCGTCGTTTTTGACGACAGAATTTTTGAATTGCACTTAGAGCCGAAAACGTCAACAACGATCAATAGACAGACAGCAAGCCGAATTTGTAATGCATACGCATGAAGGCCATAACGCGCATGGCATGGTGTCGGAGGATGCTCAGTTGTGTGTTGCATTTTCAGTAATATTTCACACTGAACTGCAGGCCCGTAGCAACGGGGAGAGCATTCGGTGCCAGTGACCCCCTGCATTTTTTATTCCCTCCAAATTTTCTTGTGTCCAGAAAATTTTTTTGTCATAAACAAAAAAAAATAAAAACAAAAATATTTTTCCTTAAAAATGTATTTGACCCCCATTCCTCAAACCTGCCTGCGGGCCTGCTGCATTGGCGGGCGCAAGTAAAGAACCCTCCATGAGTCGAAACAGTACATAGTTAACGTTTCGTGACCAGCGCTCAAAATCCCGTCACACCTGACGTGGCTGTGAACAAGCCGCGCGTCAGATCGCTTCGCCAGTCTGCGCTTCGAACAGTTCATAGCATCCTTCCTCTAAATTGCTGCTATAGATAGGACCACTTTTGCGCCAGTCAGCCTTTTCGAGTGGGACAACCTCACCATGACCCTGCTTTTAGGCAGCTGGTGGTCGTACATCAACGACGTCGCCATTTTAATCATCGTTATTCAGAAGACGCTAAAAAAAACATTTTGGAAACTCGTTTGCAGATTTGCTCAAAATGTGATGCACATTTTTGTCGAAGTTTGTCTTTTTATGTAGTACATCACCGTCGTCTGAAAAAACACCCCCAAGACATAACACGCATATCTTCTTAGCATCACCATTGATCTAGTTTGTTGTCGCATGTTTCACCAAGGTGTTGCTGATATTTTGTCCAACAGCCAGTCTTTGCTAGCATTGGTACTTTCGATTTGGCTTTTGGTACTTGCACAACGTTTGCATAGGTTGCTTTTCTACGTTTGTTGAAGTTGCTCCACCACATATTTGAGTGTGTGAGAATAAATGCTATGGTTTCCGTTAACTGTAGCTATTTGAACCCATTTATGCATTGAAAAAGCTATTTTATCTTACATATACATTTACGTGGGAGAGCATTGAACCTAAAACTTTGCTTTTGATGAAAAAATCTATGCATAAAATCGCTTCAGGTGAAAATAAGAAAAATATTTTTAGCTGATGTACTTCAAGTTAAATTTTCTGAGAATTTTTCACCTTGTAGGACACATGAAAACGTCAGATTTGGCTGCGATGCAATTGCCAAGCGTTACGTGTGTCATAGCCTGAACACATCACCTCGATACAGGGCCGTCGCGGGGGGGGGCAGTGGTGCCCGACCCCCCA
>JGI24021J15306_10006082_pt1 | contig 14440 bp, 6 predicted proteins | sample Ectturendosymbi1_FD_15306 | JGI IMG/M metagenome (IMG submission 15306) | reverse complement strand
GACAGGTTATGTAAAGTTGAAACGAAGGAAGGCTGTTGTGTCAGTTTATTATATATATGTCTGTGAAGACTGTGTTAAGACAGTCTAATTTAAAGTTTCGAACAGAAAAACCGGGGATAATCTCGATAAGTTTAATGCTGGCTTGCTCGATCTGAAAAAGTCTCTTCAGATTTAATCTCACTTGAGTTTTTGTGTATGGCGCATCTGATTATGCACTAAACAGACATAACTACTATTAACAACTTGGGTGCTTGAACCTGCACTCTCCTCTGTGGGCTCACCAGTAGGGGAAGTGTGGGACCAATGGGACAATTTTGACATTTTTGCTTTTGGAAAACTGGCTGATACATTCAAAGTCAGGTGATGTTTTTCTTGTAATTTGGGTTATTCTGCCTAATTTAACATAAAAAACTTCAATCGTCAGACATGTTTCGACAGTTTTATTTGCATTTAAAAATTTCCACTAAAACGTCCCATTAGTCCCCACCCATGGGGACGTTTGGGACAATGGAGTGGGACCAATGAGACATGAACAAAGTAGGATTGTCTCAGGTAGCCAAACCTTACCATGGCGCGTTTCTTGATTTCCATTTTAAGAAATCAATGAAATGCAAATTCAAAATGCATTTAATGTTTACAAAATTTTATAGAACTTAATTCTTTTTTGTTATCCATTTCTCATTTTCATTGGAAAGAAAGGTCGATAGGATCTTGGTTTAACCTGCATGAGTTTCTTGTCAATAACTGCGATCCAAAACATTTATAAACAGTAGAATGACAGTGTTTGAAAAGTGGTTTGCATTGCATCTGTGAAAATGTCAAGTAAAATTTCAAAATTCCAGACAAAGGTTTGGTTATTGCGTGAAGTGCACGATGGGGCAAGACTTCAATCATATCACTAAGTTTGACTGATGCTATGCCATCTTTTTCTGAAAATTAGAATCCTTTTTTTAAATCTCATTATGAACCAAACGTCAAAGTCTCCATGTGCAACAAAATTTGGTGCCTCTTTTTCTTTAAATAAACTTTTACTACAGCGTACGAACAAACGGGTGTTACAATTGTCCTGTTCAGTGAATTAAAACCATTTTTCTTCAACAAAGGCTTCCCCTTTAGAATTAAATTCTTCGTCATCTTCATTATCTGAATCAAGCAGCATTATATCCTCACTTTTACTTCTGGAGGATGAGTATTTCCGACGTCTTGAAAACAAAGTTGTTTTGGGGCGCAACTACAATCTTTTTTGTTGTAGGGTGTCGGTTAGTATGGTGGACTTGGATTTTTCTTTTGTCGCTGCCTATTGTAGTAGAGGACACTTTTGGGTGCAGAGAAATAAAATTTAGGAACGTTTCTGCTTCTGACATTTCTCCAATGTCAGACACATGTGTGAATCTGCTCGCATCTATCAGAATGTTACTTTTTCTAACTGTTGTAGAATGTCAGTCGCGACTGAATGGAAAAACATCTTGTGTGATCTTATCTGGGTTAAGAGAGGAAGTGACTCTGAATGAGGAAGAAATTTTTCAATTGTAAATGACTTTGCAAAGGCCTTCGCAGTTAATTCAGCAACTTTACTTCAAATGGGTCATCCAGGATGTGAAGTAGGTGTCCCAAGGGTCCCCACCCTATCTGTCCCAAAGGTCCCGAGGCAGCCATTTGGAAAATATTGACTGATCATTTGCAAGTTATTCAAGTGATTACATCACAATCCGCCCTGTGCAGTCTTCAGTAGTCAAACGTTCCCCCAAAATATGCGACATTCATTTTAACCTCTTTGTTACCAGTCAAAACTGAAACGACACTGACCTCACTTTTTGTACCAAAAATCAATAAACTAGGTTTTTCCCATTCAAACGTCACTGCAATTGTTGTCTGCGACGAAAACACATGTGAAACATCTAACCAAGATGTCGGTTTCACAATGTGAAAATGAGAAAAAAGTAATCACAGGAAGGTGCTGTTTTTCCAGGTTTAAATTTGTCAAAGTGTCCCATTGGTCCCACATTTCACCTACCACTCGCTACAACAGCAAATCTGTCCAAGAGACCTTTACATTTTTCAACAACCTTTATGCTTTCTTACTTTTTCCTTGTTTTTTCTGCTCCACTTGGATTTTATCTGTTAAACTGTGACATTTAAAAAAAGTATCAGTAAACTAAACAGTCCAATCTCTAAAAATCATCATTTGGTATAAAAAATTATCATTTGGTATAAAAAGTTATCAGTTGGTATAAATATTTGCTCTTATCTGATAGGGTGTTTTCAGAACTGTTTGGAAGAAGCTTTAACCCACAATTTTTAGGTATAGAAGTTGGTTTGAAGCTTTTCTTTATTTGCACATTGGTGATGGTGGTGAAGCCCCTTTTAAAGTATGCTACATGAACATTACAGTTGCTGTTGCGGGCCTCTTTGAATGCATAGTACTTACACATTACAATTGCTGTTGGCAGCCTCTTTTAAAGCAAGGAATTTTACATTACAGTTACTGTTGGGGGCCCTTTGAAAGCATAGTGCTTGCACATTACAATTGTTGTTTGGGGCCCCTTTGAATGCATAGTGCTTACGCATTAAAATTGCTGTTGGGGCCTCTTTGAAAGCAGTGTACTTACACACTACAGTTTCTTTTAGAGGCCCCTTCGATGCAGTTTAACAGCAGAGTACATACACATTTCAGTTGCTGTAATAAAAACCCTTTGAAAGCAGAATACCTTCAAATTGCAGTTGCTGTTGTGTGCCCCTTTGAAAGCAAAGTACCTGCACATTACAGTTTCTGCAGGGGGGCCCCTTGAAAGTAGAGTACTTGCTTATGATCTGCTTTGTAGCACATTATATGAGTGAATAATAAGTTTGCACCAAAAATAAGAAAAATTTATTCGCGTAACACCTCAAGGGGGCCCCCAAAAAAGGGGGCCGAGGCAAGTGCCTCGCTCGCCTCCCCTTAAACACACCACTGAGTGTGTCAGAACAAAACATTCGCTTAAATGTACCTAAATGGTGGCAATTCAGTCTACAACAAAATCATGTCTTCAATATAATCTTACACTGGCTGTTACTGTCTGGTAGAAAGAGCAAGTATTGAGGTAACTGCACAAAAACACAGTTTTAAATACTTGTTTTCTAACTGGTGGTACGTGCCATACCCGGGATGGCCTTAAAAATGAAAAAAACTTGAAACTATTATTATCACCATAGCGTTTTTGCCCGTGAACGCTTTTAACCATCCAGTATTTCAAATCAAAAGGAGATCAACAATTCAACAAAGATTTTATTGAGTCTCTTCTGTCTGTTGACTTTATTGTTTGGTATATGATTTTTGCCGTTGGCTATATACGTGTTTATAGATATCCCAAGGCGTAATTCAACAATTAATTAATTGGTATTATGATAAAAGAAATATGATTTCAGTGACAAATAGCACGCCACTTAAAAACAAAATTATTTTAATAAAATTGTTTTAATAAATGCCCATCTTGCTTTTTGTAATAAAAAGCAGTCAGAAATAAGCAGACGTCCCTGGGTGTTTTAAATTTATGTTTTAAAGGAAAGGGTTACAACTGATTTACTTGTCGCTCGTCTTTTACCGACACGCAGGAGGGCGGTGTCTTTCAATTTGCAACCTGTTCGACGGGATGCCTTGATTAGTGCAATGCAGAGTTTGGGTTGGGTGATGAGTCGCTTTGCGTAAGAATGACAAAAACACGCCAGGTGACTACTCTTTTGTTACTCTGTCTCAGGACTAATCGTGCCTCTGAATGCTCCACCACGTCTTATAAAACATACTTACTATTCTCAGAAATGGATTTTATCAGAGCTGTCAGCTGGAATGCACAAACGCTGGATCGTATTTCTCGCTCTTGCGTATCACCTTTAACGCAGAATACATCAGTTTTCATGCAATTTGTAAGAAATATGGGTTAGAGTGCGGTATCACAGTAACTAGTTACTCTTGAGATGCAAATTAATTCATTGTTGACGTTAAAGACTATAAACATTTTTCTTGCACATGTCCGTTCTTTGAAAAAGCAAAATTTTTTAGATGCTGCTGGGAAATATGTATGCAACCTCACCCCTACCGAAATATCTCTTGATATGCTCTTACCAGGAGCAAAAAATAGTTTGGCTAATAGTGATCCTACTTCTTAAATGATTTCTAATGTACAGTGCTTTCAACTGCTGGCGGGCCATGCCTCTCCACTTCTCTTTGTATGCGAGTGGCGACATATGGCAAAAACGTAATGTAGCAGATAAGCTGCTGCTACCTTGAAGATGTGGATCGAATTTGGGAATCCGTTGAACGTCTGTCTTACTGTCGTGCCCGTGGTGCAGTCGGGACGAACTTTGACGAAGGCCCTCGAATAAGGTGGTCACCGGTAGATGTCGCTCAAGAGTAACACGTTACTGTGATAGACACTACAAGCGAAGTAGCCGAAATTCACTCATCCCTATATAAGAATTGTGCAACCTAGTATCAATAGAGTGATTTCATGAGTAAACTCTAATGTTGTTGGTTACTTGCTTGTTCGTTGAATGCCCCGATCTATCATCTTTCGCTTGTGCTCGCTTCAGTAATTCAAGGCGATTCAGATAACTGGTAACACAAGCAATCAGCTGCGGCTTTGAAGATGTAGAACGAACTTGGGATTCGAACCATTGACTTTCTCTGCTGCTGTGTTGAGTGCATTCTGGTGAATTTTGCCGAGCCTCCTAGCTCATTCACCGTTAAGAAACTTTCACCAGCTGTAGTTCAGTTCTGGTATCCATCTTTAGTAGCAATGGACTCTTTCTTTACGGTGATTCCTTTGCGGTATTTCCCCAGTGCTTCTCGTCTTTGCACGATCTTTTCGTTCTGTCTATCACGACCGTAACAGTAAACCCTTGGTAGAATTAGGAAGTGAAAGACACTGTTCGAACAAAGCAATTTGCTTGCAAAGCCTGGCTTCAGTACAAAGCAGAACCTTTTTTCTATTCGAGATACGGTGAGGCGTGAAGTCCACAACCCAGAGGTAAAGAAGTCCAAAATGCAAACTTGGTAAAATTTCGGATGTAAACCGCAGTAGATTCCACTTACTGGCAAGCCAGCAAAGTGTTCTGACGAAACATCTGGCATCTCTCGGCAAATATTCCTAGATTTGACCGACCTCAACGATTGCTAGAATCATCAAACACTAAAACCAGTAGTGTAGGAGGTGAGGGTGCAGGGGTTGCAAGAGCACCCCTAAATGGTTTGATTTGTTGAAAATCCGAGAAAAATCCCTTAAAATCTGGGAAAAATCCCTGAAAATCTGGACAACATTCCTGAAAATCCGGGCAAAAACAGCGGCCAATGGTGTTTGATTTTAAAAAATGTCGCCCGACGTTGGGTGATCATCTTCATACACAAGAAGGAAGACAGTAGGGAACAGTGGCGTAGCCAGCCCAAGAATTTGGGGGGGGCAAAATGTTTGATTTTAGGCGAATAACACTATTTTGTTTGGAAAAACGCCTCTCAAAGCAAAAAATCACTGTAATTTCCAAAAATTTGGGTGGGGCCATGGTCCCTTTGGCCCCCCTGGCTACGCCTCTGGTAGGGAATATACTATCTACCGAGCTTTTCTCTTAACCTCCCTAGAAAAGAGTAAGCTAAATTCCTTGAAGAAAGATATCTTGAAATAATTGAACCTAATAGTGCGGTTACCCAGTGCGGTTTTCATCCACGCCGTAGCTCTACAGACCAGGTTTTCACTTTACTGGCTGCCACGTCATTGTATTCCTGCTCAGATGTTTGTGTTCATGTCGACGGCGTGTTGGATTCCGACATTGATGTGTGCTGTCACCACTCCTCTTCATAACCTACATAAATTGGATGACAGTCACAGCCAGTGATGGGATTCGACCGGTTCGCAAGAACCTACCCTTGGGCGGAAATGGCTCAGTGGTAAAGTGTCCACCACTCAATTGGAAGGTTGGGTGTTCGATCTACGGCCAGTGAGTGAATTGCCGCAGCGCTCCTTGAGCGTTCACCTCAACCGTCCCGGCAAGAAGCACAAGTCAGCCTTCGGCCTGCCGACACCAAAATAAAACAAAACTGTCCTTGGAATTTATTTAATCCCGAGAACCGGTTGTTGGCTTCAGTCAGGTGTTCTCAATTTTTCCCCATGAACACCTTTTACTTATAACTAAAATCAATAATTTCCCTTGCTAGATTGTACCAGTGGGCAACACAAAGAAAATAACTAAAGTCAATAATTTACCATGCTAGACTATACCAGTTGACAACACAAAGATCAACCTTTGCGCTTATATCGGATCAGCTAGCAATGGTTGCCTCTGGAGACTGTGATAATGTGAAAACCTGTTATTAGTGAGCCCTGGAGTGAGAGAACTTATTAAAATTTGAATCCCACCAATGGTCACAGCCGAGTCGACGAGGGTGCTACCAGGCACGTAGCTAGGGGAATATTGTCCCTCCCAATTCCAAAACGTTGAACCAAAATTTTTGTGGGTAAATAAATCATTTGAATTTGATATAGCCTATAAACCATTGAGAAACTTCGGTGTAAATCAACGAAACTGCGTAAGGAACCTATCTTATACTTCAGTCTTTAGTCGAAGTTGATGGAAACAGTTTGATTTACCAATTGTTTATGATCATTCAAATGTTGTGTGTAGTGTGTTAGGGAATTTATATCATACTTGATTTTGAAATACACACTTGTATCTAACCGCTTCTGATCATTATCCGCAGGTAAAGACTAGGCGTAATGCCTTCCGCAGATGATGCTGGTGCATCAGCTTGCTGTATGACACCTACTGCTTTATTTCAAGACCATCGCAAAATGTGGCTCTATCTTCAGGGTTTTACGAATTTCATAGAAGGCCATAACTTTCCAACCACAAATGCTAGAAGGCCAATCAAAAGGTCTAAACACGCGGATTTTCGCCCAGCTTTTTTAAAATAAACAAAAAATTGCCCCTTGCGGTTGGGGCCCAGGGTCCGATGACGTCATCCAAAAAATCCTATACCTACCCCAATTTTCACGTCACCCACAAAAACTCAAATCCAAAACTTCCCATTTTTTTATTGAAACTGCAAGACTTTCCTCATTTGTAGAGGGTTTGAACAGCACTCCAGCTCAATCTGCTACCGATTAATGACAAAAAAGATTTGCCTAATGTGGGCAAATGCGTGACCTAAAGGGTTTTTTAATGCTACAAGGCAAATCGCTGATAATGAAAAACTACGTCAGAAGCATCCCTTTTTCAGAAAAGAAAGATTTTTATTTCGAAGCTGAGCCTATTACATGAGTTTGCGTTCGCAGACGCAGTGCGCACAGAGTGAAAAGGAAAGGCTTTAGTTGTCACTTTGCGCATATTGAATACCAAAAACTCCTTTCTCACACCGAAACCACGTGGCCATCGCTTTATCATAGCTTGACAAGGATGCTTCAAATGTACCCACCTCTACAATCACGCTTCATGTCCATTGACAAGGCAACTGTTTTCTGAAATGTTTCTTGTACATTTTTTGAGCGAATTTTATTTAAGACATTTGCAAACATTTGTGGCTGTTTTTACTGGGCCAGTTCAGAATATTTAGAAGTCAAATGCATCAATTGTTGAGGATGTATCGTGTCTCGCCACTGTTAAGTCAACGATTCAAGAGAGAACAAGACATACATGTCAAGCCAAGTTGATTCAGCGACAAGAAAACCCATCGACGACGGCAAGAATCGTGACTGTCATTTATTCATGTCAGGTGTAGCCTATCGTTTTGCACAAACCTAGCGTTTCATATCTGGATAAATGGACCACTTCATGTGTTGAATTTAAATGCTTTGACTAGATCAGTAGTTCTCAAAAGCTTTTTTCATATTCCCCTTTACAAACCCAAACAATGTCAATTCCTCCCCAACAAAAGTCACTAAAAAGATATGTTATAGAGATTATGAACCAAACAGACTCTTATAATGTCAGTCACTGCAGCTAAAACAACTAATTGTTTGTGTGTAACGTAGACATTCTCATCTAAACCAACATCGTCGTGCGTTTTTTTGTATTGAATAAACAAACAATAAAAACTCAAGGTTTTTTCATCTACAGCTTTTCCTCCTTGGATCAAATTTCCTCTCAGGAATTAAAAGTTCTTCCCTTAATGATCCAAATGGCACCCGATTGAGTACCACCGGACTAGTCTAGATGTGTCTGTTGCAAAGAACAAAATGTGGAACCATGTATAAGTATCTGCTTGGGAAAAACGTTGCTGGCAATGAAGCAACTTTCCCCTTAAAATGTATCTTTCCTCCCCAAACCTTAAGACCTGGTGAAAAGTGAGGTTGGCTGCCCATGTCAAAAAGAATATTTCATGTCGCGTTCAACACACACTAGCGTGAGATGTTAAGTTGATTCCCCGCTATTCTGACGACCCAATTCCTTCAACGAATACTGTTGTGATCTTTGTGACAAGTTCAGGGCAATCGTAATGCAGTTTTGTATAATCAGCGAACGCGCACGTTTGTTGATAACTTCCCTGTTGCCTCTTTTCCTCAGTTGTGGCCAGTGGGACACGAGATTAGCGGCGCCAGTCTAACTGCTTTCTTCCCAAGTTATGGCATCGCTATATAGTCGTAAACGAGTTTAAAATACCACACCTGCGTAAACACTGGCTTTCACAGCGTAAACTCGAGTTTCAACCGCCATTGCTTTCAGTCTTTTTTACCGATTTACTCCATTTCACTGTACGGCCCGAACTAACTAGAGTTGGCGTGCTAGACTTTTTCCGCTGCATGTTACGGTCTGTTGCAAACCACGTGGTCGTCTGAGACAGAAACCACGCTAAACGCGGAGCGTAGTTTTTGTCAATCAGAAGTGCCGAATGGCCGTTGCGATCTGTGTTCGTTGAACAGTGTTGTAGCTGTGCTTAGTGGAGGAGTTGCAATTGTGCTCAATTTTTGTAATCTTGAGAGTTGATCTTAGCAATAGTGCGTAATTTTTTCTTTTTGTTTCATATGTCGACTTTTGCGCAGGACTGAAGATGTGCAACACACGAAACTAGTTTCCCTGCGCAATAAATTGCGATCGATTCGCTTGGTGTGGGTCACTGCTGTGGCTTTACAATTATTGCTTTCAGTCTTTAACGAATATTTTTCGTGCGCCATTATTCACCAAATTTTCGTCACTTGCTCACACAATCATATTTATTTAAAAATCACAAGCACACAGTTTTTGCCACTGGTCGTGGTAATGCTCATCTCTTCACGAAAATTCTTCCCGAACCGGTTCTGATACCAGCTTGCTATAGATGTACTGGGGTTTAAGAAGAAACATGGGCCTAGTCGAAAAGTGAACTCTGTCGCGTCGGCGTAGTGCTTCGTGTTAATTTATTTGTCAAAGCAACGTTAGGTACTGCACACCAGAGTTGAAGAACTGAAAAGTAAAAGCTACATGAATAATATACAACGGCGTATACTGCATGTGGTTTGCAGCTCCGACCACCCAGCGCTTGGCTCAGCAACGACGTTAACCCTGTACGTTGGCAACGAGAAGCTTACGCGTGAAATACAAATCTTCCTGTGTGCCAACGCTTTTACTGAAGAGTAAGCTTGTTTGCAGCATGGTGATTTCATCGCTTCTTTCAAGCTGGGCGCAAGTTCTTAGTATTTACCAGTAGTGGAGCGCAAAGAACGACTGTCCCTAAAATCTTAGTATTTACCAGTAGTGGAGCGCAAAGAACGACTGTCCCTAAAATCTTAGTATTTACCAGTAGTGGAGCGCAAAGAACGACTGTCCCTAACTGCATGTGCACCAACAAACGTATCCATGAGTAAAAGTGCTGCTTCTTAGGCTGAGCTGAGTCAAATGCACAATTTCATTGGGCGCATCAACGTAGTTTAACTCTGCAAATTGCTTTAGTTGTTTTGCTTCTTCCACAAAAAACGTATAGTCAGAAAACGAAACTTGACCTTTTGCTTCGGGCAGGGGTTCTCAACTGGTCTCAGTCCAGGAACCATATTTCCTCACAGACATTTAAATTGCGACCCACTTTTATATAATATAAATCAAACAAAATGGTTTCGGGCAAACAAATAGTGCTTACTGTGGCGGAGAAAATGCCGCATGCGTCTGACGTTGCTCCGTCTATTGTTTGAAAGAAAGAACGAATACAAAAACCAGAGGAGCATTAAATTATACTTTTCGAAAAAGTTATTTGCTTTCCACAAGCTGTACGTGATCGATAACGAATCGGCGAACTACCAGTTGAGAATCACGGCGTTAGGGTGTGCTAATTTTGCAGCTTGTCTCTTCACGAACTGCCACCGAATTCTCAACTAAGAACGGGAGCGTACGTGATGACGAGAATGGGCAGACAGGCAATTCCCATTTTGATTGCCTTTTACATAGGCACAGCTCAGGTGGGCAAACGTACCAGATTTACAGTAAATTTAATCCGTTTTACGTACTTTCGCAAAGGTTTCGAGTTGCTCTCAAAAACCGGTGCAAACTGATGAATTAAGTGATACCTTGTACCATGCACATAACGTTTTCGGTTTTCGCCATGCTTGTTAAAACTCGCTTTTTAAGTTAGCTGCTGTCATTTAGCAATGATAAGCTAACGCTAATATGGCATCCTACATCAAAGCAGGTTAATGTGCTAAACATTACACAACAAGTTTTATCCATAAAATTTTGCAGAACGATTTCGTGCAGAGGAAACGGTCCACTGAGTAAGCGCCCACAGCATTTTAAAGGAAAGAGGTATTCTGGAGTCATTTGCAAATTTGCTGATATAGATATACCGAGTTCCTGCGTTCAACGAAATATAATGACGTAAGTTCCATCCCACTCACTGTCCACTTCCACGACTGAATTGGCACTAAACACCAAACGCTTGGTTCACCAATCGTTTCAAACGAGGCACGTTGTTTTAAATAAGTTGCAAAATCCTTAAAAATATAATATCACTGGGAAAATCTGCGATTGTTAGAGATGTTCAAAATCATCAATACGTGAAAGTCAGCAATTCGAACACAAGCCAGGGTTGCCAGGCCCTTTTGGGGCCAAAGTTTAGACATTTGGTCCCACGTAACACTTGCTGGCTCCAAAATTTTAGTTTGGCTGTTTGGCCCTTTTCTAGGTTAGATTTGTTGTTTTGTTACCTTGGTTTTACTCTGAAATATTGCCAAGTGCTTGGTCACTCCGACTGCTGCCAGTGATGAAATACATTCAAGGTGAAGATTGGCATCAGTGCTAATTATCTCCGCTTGTGGCTACACATGGAAAATTAAGTGTTTTCTTACTATCTTTCATTACGTACTTGTTTTGCTGTTGAGCTCCAAGTGTTATTGAAGAGCACTGCCACTTAATACATCACTAAATATGAGTTCATATGATTTTAAAACTGCTGACAGAGTTGGAAAAAATGTTCGGCCCTTGTCTTAGAGTTTTGCTCTTTTTGGGCTTTTTTCTAGATTAGATTTGGCCCCTTGGCAAAACGTAGATCTGGCAACCCTGCAGCAAGCCAACAGTTCATTAAAGTCAACAGCTATGCCAACGCAATCGTGGACATTTCCCTTCAACAGAACGGTGGTTAAAATGTCCGACGTGAGAAACAATTGTTTTTCGCAGAACTGCTTCTATGTAAACAAGTAATTCCTTTCCAAATGTTTTTTCCCCAGGGGCGAGATGTACCCGCAACTTTTGCTGGATTAGGATCGTTGGAAAGTGAAAATCAAGCCCTTCACTTCTGAGAAACAGGTATGTCAAAGGACGGCGGCCTGAATCCCTGTATGCGTTGGCTGCCCAGAATATAATCATTTGCGGGAAAGGCATGGGTTCCCAGCGACGTGCCGGCTGAGGACAGCGTGCCAAAGCACCAACAACTTGTTTATAACGCCGATGCCAACAAAAGCGGAAGTGTACGCGACAACAAAATCATGTCTCGCGCAGCGAAGATTGATTTGCGTGAAAAAGCTGGTGCAAGCGCTGCTGCTAATTAAATAAAAATAAACGAAAAAACAAGCAGTGCTGCGAACACGATGGTATGAACAACGGTAACGAAGACTGATAAGAGAGAAAAGGAGATAAAAGAATAAATCGTGTTCTTTTTCTTGCGGTTCATATGACCGTTCAGTCAAGGTTCTTTATGACGTACAGCAACGTGCGCGTAGACGCGGCACTGACGTCATCAACGCCCGTTGAAGCAAAACGCGATCACACTCCACATTCGAAGGTGGGACGTCTTGCAGACAGACAGTAAAAAAGCACATGATTATATTACCTGTTACGTACGTGGCCGCAACTGGCACCACGGCGTACCATCGACGAACGCTGCCAGCAGCACCGTTGTTCGAGTATGCGGAACTACGAATGAGGTCCACGTTAGATTTTCCTCTGAAGTATCCGAGTTGCACTGAGGTACTTTAATCGTGAGTGCTCTGTTTTAGCAGCGTTTAAACACAGGACACTTTATCGATTCCGCCAAGTGTAAATCCTGCGCAGTAGGCATCCGGTGTGCAGCGATTGCTCAGTGAATACCATTGTATGATTTGTGGATCCACGCAGGCTGCGTCGTTTTTGCTCGACCACTTCAGGACTGCAACCGAACTCACTGAGCAGCAGTTTCCTCGACGGCAATGCTGGATGGAACCGGTGAAGTCGCATTGTTCACTGCGTGAGGTATGGAGGTGATAGATCCCAGCCTGAAAAACAACAGGTTTTTGAAATTTTACGAGCAAATACCAACATGCTTCCGTACGTCTCGGACCGAAGCACAATTCTACTTCTAGTTGTTCCAACATACGGAACTGCATGAGTCAGCTGCCTAAATGACCATTTCGGTCGCAAATATCATCCAAATCATTCAGCCAAGGGCAATACATGGAAACCTAGCTTGCTCGTACTCGTAGGCAATAACGACGCTGTTCTCTTGTATCAAAGGGCTGCAAGACATGAAAGAAGCAGCGCAGCGATTACATGAGGCCACTAAACCCCAAAACCATAGCGACGATTTTTATTTTCTGATGATAGACATTCCAGTTATCCACTTTGCAACCCAAGTGGAAATCCAGATGGTTTCCAGGTGATAAGTAAAAAATCATCTTAGAGATACAAACCGCTGAAGTCATAAAAAAGACACAAGAAAAGGCGCTTCCGTCAAAAGCACTTCGACATTGAACCAAAGTTTCCGTAATGACGTCACCGACGGCGAGTGACAAAAACATGTTAAAAGTGCATGAATGCTGCGAACGTCAGAAGTGTTGCTAGCGTCGTTGCTGTGGACAGTAGAAATTTTCTAACAGGTTTTGCAAAGATCACTAACATCACCTTATTGAAGATATTGAGAGGATTGTCGGCACCATGCCCTTGTTTCGCTAGTGCCACTGCCGCTGACGATTTATTTAAGCGATTTGAAGGATGTAGAGCAGACAACACCGGTGACTTCAGCGGTTTAAGTGAAAATACGCGCATGGCGGTATGAGCAATAGTTGTGATGCGTGCTTTCACAGGTTCGTGAAAGAAAGGCGCCTGTGGCGTGTTTGGGGAGTGCAAAACACAGTGCACGGTTCCAGGATTACCTCAGCAAAATGCCATTTAAGAAAAGTTTGGGGGAAGTGGATTTGATCGAGCACAGCACAGAGCGAAACCGTCATTGCTAAAATCCGGCTCTACACCATGACGCTGCGAAATGAGCAGCAGCATGTCGAAAACAGATCTTTCTCCATGCGGGAGATTGATGTAGTTCGGCAAAAAGCAACAGCGAAGAACAACCCGAGGTGAACTTACCACGAGCCACAGAGCTTACAATACTAAACAGAAGTTCATTCATTTCCACACCCGCTTTTCCAGCTGACCAGCCCTAGGACCGAAACACCTCACGGCTTTCAGCAACTTGAAGGATTTACTAAACTTTGCAGGGGAAACACATCTTGCACCATCGCTTCACAACCGCCTACCTGCCATGCAGAAACGTGGTATTCGCGAACATACTTAATCGTGCGGCTGGAAGGTCAACTTGCGACCTACTAACTCCTTTGGCAAGGGCCTAAAGTATTTGCCCATCGCGGAAAATACGTGGTTTCTGGGTCCAGCCAATACAAATTGAGCAGTACGATAGCAATGTCTAAAAGTGAAAAACGTACATAGACAATTGATTTAGTCAAATAACCTTGTTTGCTATGAAAACTGTTAACGCGAACACAAAATACTTCAGTTTACAGCAGTCACAAAAACGCGAAACGCTGGGCGGGCTTGTTCAGTTCCCTTTGTACCAGGTAGCCGGCTGGCCGCAGCCTACTCCAGCGTCAAGGACAGGGTTCTGGCCACAACCAACAGCGTGTGAGCATGATTCACTGGTCCATTATTGCTGACCATTTGTAAAAACGGTCAACAAAAGTCCAACAAAATTATTACGATCCTCGCATGAACATCCACAGCAGTGGCGATTCTAAGGGGGGGGCCTGGGGGG
>JGI24021J15306_10006081_pt1 | contig 14441 bp, 8 predicted proteins | sample Ectturendosymbi1_FD_15306 | JGI IMG/M metagenome (IMG submission 15306) | reverse complement strand
CCCCCCCTGGAAAAATTTTGGAAAAATACCCTAGTGCCCCCCCCCCTGGAAAAAAATCCTTCCGACGCCCATGCATTCATCTAGTTTCTAGGCTATCCATGAGGGTCGCATATAAAAACCTTTTTCAAAATGGGTCGCAGAGCAAAAAAGTTTGAGAAGTCCTGAGCTAGATAATATTGTTGCCTCACCTTACAATTTGTCCCGCTAAAACAGGTTATGTAGTTGTCTGTAAAATCAATAAAATATTTGAACAGGACTGGGGAAAAATCCATGCATGTATTAATTTATATTTTCACCAATGTTTCGTGTTTTCCATCTCCAATGAATTGAATTTTCCATCTCCAACTAAGAAAGCAAGCAAAAACTCACAGTGGAGATCTGCATCGTTAGTTACTGTTTATTTAACCAATTCGGCATCAAGGAAAAATGATTGTGCAGAAGGAGGTTGTATTATGCCCCTATGTTTTTGATTTATTGATAATATTCATTGCGATTGAAAACAGTTCACCTGCAGAGAATGACATTTTATATTTTTATACAGTACTAATTAGGCATCTCGCATCCGTGTATCACCAGCCAGAGGGAGAAAACGGGCTACGGAGGCTGATTGTCACTCTTAGTGTTGCCGAAGTGTCTCTGTTTGAAGGACATTTTCTGGAGCAGCTAAAAATTAAATTTGTTTCTGTCAAGAAAAATGGAAATATTTAATGATTTCAACCGCCGTAATGATTCTCTCGTATTTTTTCTATTACGACAAATGAATTTTCAGCAATGTCGTAACAATACTTTTATTTTTTTCAGTATAAAATGAAGTTACAACTTATAGTTTTTGAGCATCTTGGCCATAGAAGTATTATTTGTTTGCGAGGTATAATGCGAAGTTTTGGTATCTTCATTCTGTCAAAAACCTGCTTTAAAATATTCGCTTACATTGCTACAGCAGTTCCGTTTTCGTCAACATAACAATCAAAAACCTGACCGAATTCGTGTGACAACAACAGTGCAGTTTCAACAGCTTCCAAAACCGTTAGATAAAAAATACGTTCGCTAATTTCTAAGATGGAAGACAGACTTTTTACTCACAAAGCATTGGACAACGGCATAGTTCTTGAAAGCTTATTTGTAAAACAGAGTGAAACACGTACGTTGATGCGAAAGCTTTTGACATTACTGCTGGAGAATTGCAGTAATATGTGGTACGTCAGGCTTTGTTGTTGAATCAAAAATCTGACAAAGCTATGTGAATGCTATTTTTGCGTAAAGCTTTGGAAAAAATCTGGCACTTCAGTGTTCATTGCTGCTAGATAACTCATGCACATGGCATCAAATGTTGTCTTGATTTGATTGTCTGTTTGTCTTGGCAAGAATGTGAAGCTCATAAATTGTGAAACTCGGGTCCTGAGTAGAGTATCCTTTTCTGAAAATATGCAGCAATTTGCACTACATTTAATATTTGCAGCAAACCTGTTCCTGCTCGTAAAATTGCTGTTATCCTTGTAGGAAAGACAAAGAATTTGCTTTCGTGTATAGGTTCCTGACTTGTTGAACGCTGGCCCTGGTTGTTGCTGTTGTAGTGCTTCATAATTAAGACCACTTAAAAATTATATAACATTTTTTAACTGCAGAAGGCTACCTTCGCGTCTATCTACAATTCATTTGTGCTGAGCTAGTATTTACGCCTGACATGCTGTTTCATTCCTTGACACTATCCCGTTGCCATTCAAAAAGCATCAAGAACCTTGTTTGGAACTATTTAGTGTTTCCCAAATGCGGCACGGCTAAAGCACTTCAACCATTTCAAACTGATAATTAAATTCAAGGGCCACGGAACATCACAGTGACAAGTATCGTCTGATCGAGACCACCACATCGAGCAATTACATGTTTTCATAACATCAAGTTTTAGCAGTCGTCTTCGCGCTCTTAACTTACAACTCAAAACGCTGCAGGCTTCCACTTGTAATGAGGCTGATTTGGATGGTGAAGACAGCTCTTCGGCCATTCGACAGTATTACATAGCTGCAGAAGAAACCATTTGGGACTACAATACGCGACGAGTTAATATAGACGGCGATTCAGTCGATGTGGAAGGAAATCATGGTTACGACCACGCACACCGTGACCCTGGAAAGACGATAGGTACGTTGGTTGAAGTGCTGAAGTATAGTTGGGCATGATAAAGCAACAGGGATATACTGCTACCTTCCGTTTGTGCCACTTATTTTTTTGTAATTTTGGCTTGGTTGAATGCTTTGTAGATTATCAATTAGCAAGATCTATGGTAGAAAATAAATGAACACAAACAAAATATTGATTGATGAGCGCGAAAGTTTCTTTGTTCTTTTGTCAGTTAGTAAGCCCAACCCATTCAGAGAGCCAGTAAGCAGAATTTCTGTTGCTCAAGGCTTTTGTATTTAACATTTGCATTTGTGTGGGACATTTTCCTTACAAGCCCGGCTTGAATCGCATCATTTAGTTTAGGATAATTTGTTCCTATCTTACAATTTTAACAACGCTGCACCTACTGCACAGCATCTCATTTTCTCTTGCTAATCTGCTGTGGTAACAAGCCACCAAGAGTCTTACCACTCCCTGGCAGGGTCGTCACCAGGATGTCGCAACAGGGGGGGGCAAAAATCACAAAGGGGGGCACATTTGTAAATACACTGTTGGATGTATGCAGCAACCGCCACGAAAAAAGTCGCTTGCGAGATGTACACTTTATTCACGTTTAACTCGACCCAGAAAGTTATGCAGATATGAACGCCGAGCCGGCCAAGCACCGTCATTTGTTCTTTTGCAACTTGCGCAAGGGAAGAGACAAGAAATAGCTTATTCTGCTAATCGTTAAAACTGCTATCTCCTTATAAATTGTCCTCGTTTTTCACCTTTGCCCCCTGCCTCCTCTTTCAGGTTGCACGAACTACGGCATATCAGGCGGTTCGCTGTACAGCGGAAATAATGCAAGTAGACAATACAACGCGGCCATTGAAGTACAAAAGCAGAACGAATGTCATCCTATGAACCTCTCCGTTTAGAACAAACTTTGTCAAAGAATGGTTTTGACTTATTTCTGGAATCAACATAGCTCTGTTATCTGTTACACTTAAATCCTTCAGTATACCCAGAGCCGGATTTAGCTGATGCGATGCCCCTCGGCTAATCCAGTTGTAAGGTACTATCTCCCACTGTTACTAGGGAAAATAGAAAAGCGCTAGACCGAAAATGACGATACTGACGCTTTAAAACAGAGGTTCCCAACCTGGGATACATGTACCCTCAGGGGTGCAGTTGCCTATCTGAAGGGGTACATTTGAGGTTAGTAATATAAGAGAAAAAATAGTTACCTTATATTTATTTCGAAATATTTATACATATATCAAAATCATATGCTTATTGTTAAATATATCTATGAATAACCATGATAAAATATTTTGTCATACGAGATTTTAGAGGTACATGTTCATTGTTCATCTGTCGAAATTCTGAAGGGGTACATGCTCATGTGTCGGAATGCTTAAGGGTACATGGGAAACAAAGGGTTGGGAACCCCTGCTCTGAAAGTACGGTCGATAAAAATTTGCAGATCCTTACTGCGAGTGTCCCACGATGACTGCGCTTGTTCTTACTTTCGGCGCAAAAGCGTTGAACGACACGAAGTTGTGTAATGCATGCTTGGCTGGCGGGAACACTGTTGTAATTTCGACAAGGGAAACAAACAAAAACGTCACGGTTAAATTTTTGAAAAAACACATGGCCTACTTCAACTTTACATCTCTTTTCCCTTCGCTGTGCTCAACAGTAGCACCCTAAATATACAATTTCCTGCAAACCAAACACACTACACACATATGTAGTGGCCGTAAGGACAAGGGCTGTAACAACCTTGCACACACGAGCAAAACACCTCAAGTGAAACATCCCAAATGGTTGCAGCTGCTAGGATCACGATTCGATTGTTTGTTTCTTTTCTAGACTGCAAAGAATCGAACGCAACGAAACCGTCGCGCGAAAGGATGTGAGGTTTAAACTTCCCTTGTGCTGTCCTGTCATTATTGAAATACGTGTTAAGAAATGAAAAGCTACAATCATCGAATCAAGTCAGGCTGAACAGAGCACAGTAAACAATTAAAAGGGTTTAGTCCTGGCCTTGATAACAAAATCATCTAGGATTTCATAAAAATTTGTTTGCCTAAGTTTGTCACTTTTAATGCACCGAATGCATAGTGTTGGACAATCTGTCCTGGAACATCGCGATCCTTTAATTCAGTTTTAATTCTTTTGAATCTTTAGAAAGACCTTTCTCCTGAGCAGTTTGTGGCCATCAAACTAAGAAATAAAACTCCACTTGGATGGATAGACCGACTTACTCTTTGTCTCCTTGGGTAGAGTTATGTGGTTGCCATTTGGTAACGTGATTTTTCTTAAGCTCATCAAAATTTCTTTGATTTGCATAGCATGGGAGCAGTACAAACTTGCGTAAGTAGTGTACCCAACAGTACCGTTGCCACGGGGGGGCATTGGTGGGCTTACTTCCCCCAAACAAAGCTCCAAGCCGCCCCAAATTGAAATTTGAAACACTAGAAATCAAAGGAATTTTTGTCAATTTTTAGTGTCTAGCCCCCCCTGCACGAACGTAAAGCCCCCCGCACAAGCGCAAATCCCCCCTATTGACGACTTTGTGGCGACGGTCCTGGTACTCAATCGCAATCTGCTTTCTGAATGACTGAATAGAAACGCTTACAAAGCAGCTGTATTGCTCAAGATCAGAAAAAGCAACTGTGTTTTTATTTCAGGATAAAGCTAGCCTTATATATATCTCTTATCTGCAGTATAACCTTTAAGCTTTGATCAGGTGCGTATCGAACCTTTCGCCTTAATTCACACGAAACAATCGACACGATTCACCAAACGCAGGACGCAGTGAAAATGCTTTGAATATGTCGACACTACAGTCAGCATGCGGCTTGACCAACGGTGGTTTTGAGATTCATGAAAACTTGTTGGAAGACCCTGGCGTTATCAACACAAAATCTGATTAAATGAATAAAACCTGAAAACATAAAGTAATGACGAAGTTTATTTATCGAACTGATCATATACAGTAACGGCAGGGGTTTAGTGGGCTGGGAACGGCGTTCCAACACCACTTCGGTGTGGGAACGCGTTCCCGCACCTTTTTGCACTAGATTACATTAAAACATGGCTGCGCTCTCACATGTGCTAGCGACACTCAGATTCGCACTTCTAGTCAAAAGTCTATAGTGAAACAGGAAGATCTAGTGTGGAAATTCTTGCAGGGGAATGCTCACTTTATACTCGAACTATTTCGTGCAGTCTTCCTTTTTATTTGGTGTGGGAACGGCGTTCCCAACGGCGTTCCCACACCTCTTTTTTTAGCACTACACCGCTTAGTAACGGCAATTGGCTCTATGCGTACCACAGTTTGCTGGAGGGCCGCTTGGATTTTGAGGCCCTAGGCTTAAGTCTACGTAGCCTATTGGTAAATCCGGCCCTGCGTGTACACAACCTACGTGTGACTACTCAAAAGCTAATTTCATAGCACTCTGTGTTTCGTACAACTTTACTGTCCGTCATGAAATAAAAACAAGACGCGCTCTTGGTTTACCATAAGCGAAAATTTCGTTTACAAAGCATTCAAGACTCTCATGTTGGCAATTCCGGCGACTGAAACAGTGTAATTTTGCGCTTTTGTTTACTTGAAAAACGAACGCAACTAGAGTCATTCAACAAGCTATTGCTTATTGACTATCTACAACTCCGCATAACAATTCTACAGCTTCGTGGTAGCTCGGGGGGCCAAACATGAAATGGGGGGCACACAGTTTAAATTGGGTGCCGGGTACCACTGGCCCCCCCGCTGGTGACGGCCATGCTCCCTGGTATGGATCTCATGGAGCATAATGAAGTTGTAATCTTTCACTGCAACTCGTGCCCATGTTGGTTAATCAGTGCTTACCGGCATTTCAATTGCTTTCAGTTTCCCGGTTTTCACAGCAATCTTCGAGCAAACAAAATTTAACCACTAGCATCAAGTTCATATTTTCTGAAACTTTTCGTGTTGATGAGAGTGAACAACACTGACCAGTGAGCGTTTCATCTTGTCTAAGTGGTAATTCTTTTGCTGGTCTGCTTACGTTGTTGCTCTGGAATACCAGCTTAACTTTAGCCGTGATTGCTAAGAAAGGTTTCCCTGATATGTACGTAATAGTGTCGCAACTTTTAGCACAATCAGCGATGAGATTGACATTTTCCCAACATCTACTTAGATTTCGTAGAAACTGTTTGCGGTGAAAATAAATCGACAATGCCCTGGTTTTCATAATAACCACGTTTCTGGAGGTTTTCCGCTTCCAGACTGCCGGTCTCATCTAAGTCTCTTTATCCAGTGCAGTGGTTTCCAAACTGGGAGTAAATTACCCCCTGAGGGGAATATGCGATTCTTCAGGGGGTAACGAGGAACGAAAACCACAATGTTGTTCTGTATTATAACTGTTATAACTGGTTGCTTTTTTTACGACGCAAAGTATTGAGGGTAATAAGACATAATTGCTACCTTGATTTGGGTAACGGCTCGAATAAGTTTGGGAACCACTGATCCAGTGGAACGCAAAATCAAACAAATCCGCTTCATTTTGAGATGAAAATCGTTCTAGCACCACTGCATGCAATCAATGTTTTTTTAATGTTGCTTTTACTTGACGCCATTTAGCGGCAAACTCAAATGTTTTTCTGAATCAGGCTCTCCTAACCTAGGAACACAATAACAGGTTATTTTCTGTTCTTGTTTTAGTTTATGTATCCTCCAGCTGGCTCCTTTATTCTCTGCGTATCTGACAAAATATTCTTTTAGGGTCTATTTACAAAAAAGTTCTGTACTATGAATACACGGATGAGACTTTCACCGAGCGAAAAAGCAAAGACGCTCATTTAGGATTTTTGGGACCGATAATTGAAGCCGAAGTGGGAGACACTATTAAGGTTAGTTTCATACCTGCCTGCCTGGAATGATTCCAACCAGATTAGAAAAGGTTTGCTTCGCTTTCAGGCTGGTAATTTACTTATCGTACTCGTCAGCTGCACTGTATATGAAAGCACGTCGCTCTTAAAACGTATCGCGTTTCTAACAGATCGATTCAAAACAGTTGGTTATAAAAACCAGCTTTATGTTCTTATTATCCTTCGAGTGATTAAATCTGATTGTGAGTATCAAAATACAACTTTTTGCAAAACAACCAGGTGACCTTCTTGAATCGAGCGAGTAGGTCGTACAACATGTTCCCGTGGGGTGCAGTGGATCCATCAAACGTCAATATCTACCACGATCCCGTCGCTCCAGGTGAATCGAAAGAATATGTGTGGGAGGTAAGAACATCAACAACTTAATCCACGGTGACAAATACCGTTTTTTTTCGAGCAAAACTATAAAAATTGGGAAAGATACTGTGTGTACCATAATTTCAAAGTTTTTTTCAAAGATCAATGATCTCTAGTCATCGTGTAAGTAGAATTACTAACAGTTAACATTTACGCAATAGGTGCCTCAGTCAGCAAGTCCAACTGAGAACCAACCAGGCTGTTTGTCGTTTATTTATGTGTCAACTGTCGACAGAGCAAGAGACGTTCCGGACGGTTTGATGGGACCATTGAAAGTTTGCCGAAGAGGTAAGCATTAAAAAGGTATTTTCAGAACAAAGCATAACAGAATTGAATATTTCAAACGTATCCACTCTATAGGAACACATTGTAAAACGTTTGGTTGAACGGAAATTTCAAGAAAGATGCGATATAACTGCTTTTATGTTTGTGTGTGTTCTTTTGAATGTCGCAAGTAATATGTGAAGTTTGACAATTGAAACTTTTATGTTAGTGATATGAAAACAATAATTTCGTTCTACATAATATACCTTCATTATGGTAGACACCCAGAAGTTGCGTATAAAGCTGAGGATGCTTTTACAGTAAAAAGTTATTCGCAAAAGTTCGAGCAGTTACATAAATCTCAATCATTCTATAGCTGTTCAGTAACTATGTAGAGTGATATTCCTACTTTGGTGTGTTACATATGTCGATACCATAAAGTGAGAAAATTTGATGCAGACATGAATGTACTTCGTAGATGCCTGCAATGCAAAGGGGTTTGTGGATTGTATCACCCGGAATTTTTAGGTGGACTGCATGAGCTTAGAAACAAAACAAAGAAATCTTTATTGCAAACTACTTTCAGTGGAAAATTTTCAAAAGAGGATAATAGAAGAGATACGTACTTCGCTGTATTAAAACAATTATAGCCAAGCTAATGATGTTGTTTTTTAGTACAATATCATCGTAAAAGTGCAAAGTTAATATTTCCAACGGTCTTTTTAAACTATCTGAAAAATCCTTATGTACAGAGTCAGGTGATGATGTAGCATTTATATTCCTAGTCGTTACTTTATTAATTGCAAGTCTTTTTGAAAAAGTTAGACCACATTTTTACTTGAAAGCAATTGCCAAAAATCACATTACTAACTAAGAGATTTCTTGACAATTCAGTATAGGCTCATTAGCTCAGGTGGATATTAGAATTTAGGGGCCCGAGGCAAACTCTCAGAAATGAGCCCCAAGACATCGCCATTGGGTAGAAGGTGGATGTGGGACTGAGTTGATAAAAGAATTAAATTTGTTTCACATTCCAATTCGTCAATTATATTCAAGAGCATGATATACATACAAACGCAACAAAAGTTTGTGAAGTTTTGAAGCTGAACACTTATATTGAAACCTGCCCCATTTGGCACATTTGCAAATAACTTTTGCTTTATTTTGAAAAGCATATAACTTGTTTCAGAGCTTATCAAATGTGCTGTATAGTAGTTCACAAGCTTTTTAACAAAAGGATGCAAAAACTAAGTGCAAAACTCTTAAAAGGGGTCCACGGCATCTCTGAAAAAAAGAGAAGCCCGAGGCGACCGCCTCCCCTAATTTCCACCCCTGCATTTGCTGTACTTACCTCATATTTCAATAAAAAAACACGTTTTTGACAATACCAGCTAGAACCTGTCACATAAATTTCTTTGTAGGCCACGTGGGAGGCCTCTGATCAAAATTAGGTAGTGTTATCATTTTGTAACTATTTCATTAATTTGCTTACCTCACCGCTTTGACATTAAGCACTTCTAACATTCCTTTTGTGAAATAAACAGGTGAAATGGGATCAAACAACGTGGATAAAGAGTTTTTCCTGCAGTTTCAAGTTGTAGACGAAAATCTGAGCCACTACATTGACGAAAATATAGAGGAGTATGTTGGTGTAGAAGCAAGCTCGTTTGACAAAGAAAACAAGGCTTTTGTTGAAAGCAATAAAATGAAAGGTACCTCAAAACGGTGCAGTCGTACTTACAAATATGTTTATGTGAAAAATGTAAAAAAAGTAGAGGAATGTTAGCAAAACTAATTGCTGATCCAATGATAAAAAGGTTGCATGCGAAAATCAAGTAATGACCTGCTCGATAAAATTCACAATTCATAAACTCGAAGAACAAAGTTTTTCGGTTGCCACCGACTGGCTGATTTTTTCTTTAAATAGATGCACTACTTACGTGTGTTTCGATTGATGAAATGCGTGTACAGGATTTCGTACTCTACCGCTTTGACGAGAATTACTGCAAGTACAGTACGCTACGGCCATTTCCGAAAAATAAAAGAAGTACTTTAACATTATTTTGATTGGAATAGAACCCTATCGTTTGAAAACGTGTTTTACACTATCTACATCACGCAATTGTTAGCGATAAAAAAGTTTCCACTGGGTCAAAACTTTTATGTCATTTGAATGTTAAGCTTGATTCGTCGCTCCTCTTCTAGTCGCTGTTGATTCAGAAGATTGATGATGAAGAGATATTATCCACACAAGTGTCAGTTGCAACCTGTGACAATCAGATTTTTACGCAGTCGTGCAGAACTCTAACCAAACTTTTGCAACCTTCTGTTGATAATTGTTTTCAAAAGTTTAAAATAAGCTGAACAATTTGTCTGTACAGTTTGTGTCTAAACATAACAGTGATATGTGTTTTCCCTTACCAAAAACACTGTTAGTCACATTGTTTACCGAAAACATCTTTTTTTCAGCAATCAATGGATACCTATCTCATGTGGATGGTTTGGTAATGCGCAAAAACGATCTCGTGAGATGGCACTTAATTGGATGGGGCAATGAGAAAGACTACCATTCGATACACTTTCACGCACACACTTACGTTCACATGTAAGTCAACTCTCGAGGGTTCATCTAATGCTTTTTTTTGTAACTTTTGCAATGTAAACGTGGCCGAATTTTTTGCTACAGTTCCGATGGCATTTATCGTGGTGATGTGTATGACTTATATCCTGGGTCTGTGGGAACAGTGGACATGGTACCAATTGCACCAGGAAGCTGGTTGCTTCACTGCCATGTTTTCGATCACATGCATGGTGGAATGGAAACTACTTACACAGTTCTTGATAATGGTGAGTTAGGTCTGATTGTAAAATGTACCTAATAACTTTTTTTTAATGTTTATCAACATGTAGGGGTAGTTTGCACATACCGTTCAAATCTTGAATATGCCATGCTTGCCTAACTCGTATTTTTATTTCTTGGGAATTTCAGAAAATGATCAAGACACCAATGCAACCCAAAAACACATCCGCAATGAATGCTCTGTCGATAAAAACGGGCATAAATACCTTCTTTCATGCAGTCGAATGAATCTTCGTAGAGCTGCTGACCTTATACCCACAAAGAAACGACGACTGCTTTGCCTTAATTCTCACGGGCGCTCGATTCGCGTTCCTACAAAGCGTGTAACCTCTTTGGATCTGAGCTATAACCTGCTGAATGAAAACGAACTTCGTAAGGTTCTTCGCTTCTTTCCTTATGTAAGAGTGCTTAGACTTAACGGAAACCCTATCAGGATCTTGGCACCCAGCTTGATAGGCCGGAATAAGATGTTAAGCACATTGGTAGTCCGCAACACACCAAGCTTGCAAGTAGTATCAACTAACCTACTCCGCGGGAAACCAATAAGGAATATTCCTGATCGCGACTTCGATTTGTTGGACCTCTCGAACAATGATCAGCTGTCACCGGCATGTCTCAGTCATTTATTCATCAGCATGGACCGCTTCGGCAAGTGTACAAGGAGTGGTTAGGCGAATGTCTTTGCCATTAACATCACTGCCACTCAGCGATTATGTTGTTCGACCAAAAGATTTCCTACACGCTGTCTTTTTACATGTTAACTCGAAAAGACGTTTCGAATCTACGGTTTAAAAGTTTCAGCCGAAGATTTCTGGAATGCGTCTGCCACCAAATGGTCACGTTTGATGATGATTCATTTATGGTAGATTTCAGCGTCATGACTTAACTGCTGCTTGCTTAGTGTGACTTACTAGTGCGGAAATGTTTCAAAACGCTCAATGAAAATTATATAGACAAAAGTTAATTTTCATATAAGCACCGGTATTGTATTTTTTTACTTAGGCCCAAGCTATTTTAACATTTAAGAAACACTGGTTTTATTGCTTTAAATGCCTCCGGCACTGTTTTATACAGAATCTGGTGAAAGTGGAGTGTAGATCGGAAAAAAGCAGCGTCAGTTTCAGAGTAGACATGTTGCACCTTGAAGTAAATGGGGATTGCTTCTTGTCTTTCACGTATTTCTAAACAACTGACTCAGTTTTTTTCTGTCAAAATCTTGTCGCAAGCTTACTGCGCTTGTGAGTTATGATGTCTGACGACGTAACGCCATTCTGTTTACATTTCACCTTGGAGTCTACCAAATTCCCGTTGTCGTGAAGTTATAATATTTCTGTTTTACCGCCAACGGTGTTTGTCAAACCAGCGTTTTTCGCGTGGTTTTTAAATTTGATCACGTGAAAGTGCCCGCATACCACCAGTTTCTTCTGACATTTTTACCGTAAGGTGGAGTTTAGCATGGTCCAGGTATTTCGCTTAAAGTTTGAATAAGAATCACTCTTTCGTGACGTCTTACGTGCTCATATTCGCTCTCAACACATCAAAAAACAGCGAACGCAAAGAGAAACCTTCGTCGCTCCGATGCAGAATAGTAATCCAGGCTTTGGTATACAACACAGGATTTTTCCGATGAGTGTGTCTAATGTAACCAACGACAAGGCAGCCTTTAGCTGCCTGTAAGATTAAGTATAGGCCTATCGAAAAAGTTTTGTTGTTACTACAGTGTTCCTGGAAATACGCAGATCTTTACAAGCGCTGTAGCCAGGTCTCTGAAATAGAAGTACAGTAGTACAGTTTTTGCTACTGCACTTCTTAAGGTGTTTTTAGCCTTTAGGAATTTACATCTTCGCCGAAATGTTGAAAGCAAACCCAAAAGAGGTTGCCAAAGTGTTGTGAGGCTGGCTGATTCCCATTGGAGCCGGATTGCTTGATACATGCGTCGTATTTCTGTGTGTTGTTCTGCGCACATTTGTGGCGTGTTTTTGTGCATTGCAATTAACTGATTGCTTGTGTGGTACGCTGATTACCGATTGCTCACCCTGTATATTGACAGCCGCTGTTTCAGCGATTCAAACTAATTTCTTTGTAATTTCATTCTAATAAACCTGTATATAGGCATACCATACGTCCCGTTTTATCCGGGACAGTCCCGGTTTTACTGCTTTGTCCCGGCGTCCCGGTCAGTCAACCAAAAAGTCCAGGTTTGGCATTCCGTCAGCCAGCATAACCCTACACGAATATTAGCAGGCTGTGATTGGTCTGTTTAGCCAACTTGCTGAAGAGTGATGTGTGATCTTGTTTTTTCTTGTTTCGTTGTGTTAGATCAGGGCAGCTTGGAACACTAGGAGGGGCGAAGAGTTTTCTGAGAGAGGTCCAAATTTTCTAAACTCCGTCCAATAGTTTTGAACTATGTCCAACACATTTTTCCAGGTGGGCAAAATTTTTTCAGCGAGGCTTTGCCCCTCTGATTACCGGCCTGGATCAGGGCTCTCAAACACAAGGGCCGCATGTGGCTCACGAGGGCGTTTTGTGTGGCCCGCGATGCTTTTTGGGAATTTTCTAATAATTAACAATGACGTTATTTATAGTTCATTCACCTGTGTTTAAAAGTGTTCGGCTAGCGAGAGAACAAGTTCCTAACGAACGTACAAACAGCTAAAAATGATTTGCCTATAACTCAGCGGTGGGCAATTAGCGGTCCGGGCCACATGTGGCCCACTACAGCGTTTTCAGTGGCTCGCGGAAGCAATTAGGGAAAAACCTTTCAATCAGAAAATTCCTCCCATTTAAAGATGTATCAGTGCTGAGGCTAACTTGCTTGAACTGAGACTTGCTTCTATTTCCATTAGAAGGTACAGGCCTCCGCTGAGCGCGGTCTTCTCAAAGTGGCCCCCGAGTTATAGTAATTGCCCACCCCTGCTATAACTCATTTCTTTCTGCAAAAATCACTTATCATTTTCTCATTTTATTGAATCACTCTGAAAATACTGGCAGGCCTATGTAATTTTTCTTGTCTCACGGTTTCTTATTTAAGCTTCGATTTGGACCTCGTCTAAAAATTGCTGTGTAGAATTAGAATTACCTGTTTTTTCAATTTGCCATGGCGGACGCTCAGATATTGACAACCACTTGCAAACCAAAAAACACAAATCTTCTGTTGAGGCAGAGATATCATCTCGTGTGACACACTTTCAAAGCTCTCATTCTGATGAGTCTCTAGTCTTAGCAGAGAAAGAAGCTCTACCTTTGCGTATCACGCTGCTATTTACGGACAGTATTTTGAAAGTTTTGATTGCAAGTCTAAGCTAGTTGTAAATTATATTTGAACCTAAATTTCCCATTACAAGAACAAAATGTGAATCAGTAATTGTTAATTGCATTGCCCCAATGTTTGCTGCTGAACTACGCCAAGAATTAGATAAAGCGAAGTTTGTTTCGGTTACTACTGATGCTTTGAACAGAAGAGCAGAGACGCCAGAGAGTGGGGACAAAGAGCAGGCACTGCCCCCCAGACCTTACGTAAGGGGGCAACGGAAGCGGAGGTGCCTTTTTATAAAAGTATTATGGTATTTTCATGGTTTATCAAGATCGACTCGAAACATATTTATTGCAGCTATTCGCAGTTCCCACACCCAGGAACTTCAGAATAGTTTTCTATAATTGTTGTTATTTTTAAGGTCAACATTGTCGCTGAACAGAAACAAGCATTATTGGTAACGATTTTTTGTTTTTCAAAAATTTCATTGTTTCAAATCTTTTACTTCCCCCTGCCTTACCGCTGTTCCGGCATCCCTGGAAATGAAGGCAAAAATATTCGTTGTGGTTAGCAGTGGCGGCTCGTGGTGAAAATGGCCGGGAGGGCTGCGAAATTTCATCTCTGGTTGAACATACAGGATTGTCGCCCTGCCCCTGGCTGTTTATA
>JGI24021J15306_10006080_pt1 | contig 14442 bp, 4 predicted proteins | sample Ectturendosymbi1_FD_15306 | JGI IMG/M metagenome (IMG submission 15306) | reverse complement strand
CCATTTTCTGTGCTTTTGCGAATGACGATACAGCTGTGGAGAGGATAAACTGCTTTGCTCCTCTCAGTGTTGGTCATGTGCAAACACCGTTTCTGTAATGTGCGCCGATGTGCAGCTAACCACTTTTTGTGCTCTTGTGTCTGTGATATGGACTATGAGTCCGCAATAAAATATCATTATCATACCATACAATAACTGTTGTTGCATGAGTTCGCAGTATAGTTTTTCAGTAACAAGCAGCGCTACTCCATTTCATCAATCACTTTGGATGGGTAAATGATCTAAAACAGTGGTGGCCAAACTATAGCGCATGCGCCAAATTTGGCGTGTTGCATGATTTGAAGTGGCGCATTGTATACTTGTAATCGTATGAAGTAAGATAGTAAGCCTTTCCAGTGTTTTTATAGTTATTTTACCTTAAAAATCCCTTATGAGATGCTTGTTATCATCTTGAAACAAACTTCCAAGATGAAATTAAAACTCTTCATTTCGCAGTTAGAAGCTGATGATACAAGCTAGTCTCCGTATATAAAGAAGCGGATTGAATGATAATGGCAATATGAGAAAATGCACTACAAAGATCAAGTTATTGCGAGACTCATTTGAAAATCGCTTTTTTGATTTTGCTAAAGAAGAAGACCGCATTTTGGTATTTGTAAACCCATTCTTAGTTAGTGAACGAAAGATAAATGAAAATGCCAAGTAACATATAAATGGAACCTCTTGACTTCAAATCCAGTTTAATATTGAAAACGAAATTTGATGCGCTTTCTTCAGTCCCGGGTACTTACGACGTGATTAATTTCTGGCGATCCTTACCATTCAAAACTTTCTCAGAATAGGAAAATTCGCTTAAGTTATATGTATGTCGTTTTGAAATGATCTGCACATGCAAATAAGCATTTTCGTCCATGAAATTGATTAAAAGAAAAACGAGGTCGAACCTGACTGATTTAGAATTGAATCATTTTCTGCTGCTCTCAGTAACAAATTGAACTCCAAACATTGAAAAACAGGTAAAATGTTTGAAATCTCATTAAAAAGTAAGTAAATTTGAAGTTTATTTGCTGCTTTACCAGATATTCCGTTTGTATTTGATTATATTACCTGGTAAATCACTAATGATGTGAAGTAACATTGTTACAAGAAATGTCCGACGGTATGGCGCATCACTACTCATGTTTGGAAAAATTGGCGCATGGTGTGCAAAAGGTTGGCCACTCCTGATCTAAAACAATAATAGTTAACCCGAGGTTATTTTGCACAGAAAGTTTATCATCAAGTCTAGAAATGCTCTTCACATCAGTATTGATACACGCTTTGACAAAACAACGAAAATGCAGCATGAAAAAACACAAACACACTTGTCTCAGCAATAGAAANACTTTACTACTTACTGCTGCATGAGTTTGTTCAGGACTAGCAGGACAATCCTCAGATGTATGATTGTGGCCACTGTTTAAATAACTAGAGTTGACCATAGACAGGATAGCTACACTTAGATTGACACGTAGGGCATATACATTCAAAAATCCGAAAAAACCCAAGTATGCCAAAGAGAAACGAGCAGACCACCATCTCCCAACTGTAACAACATTTAATAAAATCAAAGTTACCAACCGAAATACTAACGGCAATATATAAACAGCCTGCATTTGACAAGGCACTTTGTAAGGCGCTTTTATTCAATGCTTGCGTTCAATATGCAGCCCTCTATTAAAAAATGTTCATAAAAAGTTAATGAACAAAATTTAAAATAATTTTGTTTACTTAGTAACTTTAAGTTACTCAAACTAGTTTTCATTTTAATGAATGTTTGAACCATCGATATACTTTTGATTATTTCAATGAAGCCACAATGCAGGGAAAAAACGGGTCCATTACACACTTGCTTGAATCTGGAGGGACGATGTGAGAAGCACAACGTGTATCTCTAAATATAGAAAAATATTGGTTGGCCATAACAAAAGCGGTTTTATTGTTTGTCTGATGAAGAGTAGATATTTCAGTGTGAAGACAACCTCTGTAACGGCAAATGAACTGTTCACTATTCAGGCTTTAATTGTGTGTTTTTGTCAATATAAGGGTAGCAATTAAACATTCCTCTGTGATTCTTGAGTGTATTGTAAACTACTTCACTTTCAAGTGTTAAACTGCTTGCCAGAATCAGTTGCAAGCATAATTCGCAGCGCAAAGACATAAAAATTGGGGATCTATTCCAAGGAAGAAGCTTGTAGAACGGTGGAGCATCAGCTTTTGTGAACTTTATTTTCTCTGAAAGAGACTTCGAATCGGTACTAAAAGACAATGCTTTCCTGTTTACTCGCAAAATTCTACACGCTTTCTGCAAATGTTTTGTCCATGCGCTGATCCCTTCCAACAGCTTTCACACAAATTTTCAAAACTTGTTTTTTCAATAAGAGCTGGTGATGCCTACTCATTAGGCGAAATATATACTCTGTAAGATCTTAGTGTCTGATTCTTTGCTGGGAAAGGATTCCTTTCTAAAGACCAGCGTGATCCAACTACTTTTAACCTAAGGGCCATTTTACAAAAATGTGACAGCTCGCGGGCCACTTCTAATGAAATGATGTATAAAACAACAGATTCACTACATTTAAAACTACAAAAGGGAAGATAAATGAGTGCGTCATTGAAATTATTACACAATAGCAAATAGCAATTTATTGCAAATTTCTACCAGTGGGATGCCTGTTGTCAGAGGCTTCTCTGACACTATCATTCCTTTATCAGTACCAGTGTTAGTGGTGCCAGTCGGAAACTATTGTCCAGTGTTTCGTCTGCCATTCAATTTGTTTTCAGATTTGTCTTGCTTCATCGCAGAAAATGTACTCTCACATGAGTATATGTTTCCAAACATCGAGTGCATTTTTAATGCGAAATCTTTCAGCTTGGGAAATCTATCTTTGCTGACTAATTTCCAGAAGCTCTCTACAGTCTCTAACACCGTTAGTGTAGGCTACATTTTTACTGAAAGATTTTGTGCTTGTTCTAATTAAAATTACTTATTGCAGAGATGGGCAATCAATTTGGCTCTGGGGCCGCTTTCACAAGGCCGCATTCAGCGGATTGACTGACAGATTTATTTGGCGGCATTGAGTTCATCGCGCCAGATGTACTCTTCAAGACAACGAACACCGGGGTACTAAAAAACACAGAGGTTGTCCAGACAGGGGCCCCAGCGAAGGGTTAGCGGCGGGCCGGCTCCTAATTTGATCGTAAAATACAGTAAATGAAAACAATGACAGTAATGGTGCACAGAGAAGGTATTATTCATTGTTCTTGTGCAAGCGAACTTTATCCAGCGCAAGCAGTTCAGTGAGACAGATGCAACCTCACACGTTTTTCAACAAATTTCAGATTTGAAGATTCTTCCTGAATGCTTCCGCGGGCCACTGAAAACGCTGTGGCGGGCTACCCGCGGGCCTGTAGTTGGACCGCACTGCTATAGACAATGTTGTTTTAACTCAGTCATGTTGAGGTTCACCATATTTTGTCAACATACGATTGTAATTGATATCGAGATGTTCTATGTCAACTTTAAGCTACAATTAAACTTAATTCGGATATCAACGATTTTTACTATCCGGATAACGGATATATCCGTATATTTGTGTTTTAGCCAACCGGTTAACAACCGCCAAATTTTTGACAATTGATTTCACGAGATCTGCGTGGTGAGTTAATTGTAAAATCAGAACACATTTTTATTGTAAATATACACGCATGCACAGTACGAACGTACATGGAGATAATCATGCATTTTTAACATTTTACTGCTTCTGCAACGCATTTCTTATGAATCACAACGCAGACCTCACCTTACAATGTGAAAGCAGTCTTGCGTAAAAATACAGTTACGGGGTTTTAGTACAACTTCGGTCGCCCACATCTTGAAACAAAGAACATACAAACTTACTAAAAAAGCGTAAAGCGCATTAGTAACGTTACATATTCATCCACTTAACCGACAGAATTATATCCGGATATCCGACAGCACAAAACTATCGGTTAACTATTGCCCGAATAATCCATCCCTAGCTACAATTGACTAGCATATTATGTATTTTAGCAACTGCAAAAGTAGGTCTGAAGACTGCCTTCGAGATATTTACACCATTTTCCGGAGATGTGCCAGTATTTCGTTTCATCTTGATTTCCAGCCAGATTTGGGATTGACTTGTGATTACGGTCAAAAATGAGTTAATTCTGATGTTAAAATGTTTTTGCTTCATTACTTTCAATACAGTTTTCCGCTAAAATCAAATCAGTTTTGGAAATACAACAGTTACAGTATAGATTTACAAACTGGTAAAACCTCATAATAGAAAAGGTTGCACACAGTACAAAATGCCTTGCACTATGAAGCTTATACTTGAAAGTCAAATTTCTATACGGTAAAATATATTAATGTTTGATCTTGAAGTGTTTTAGTTTTACTGCATTTGGAACAAAATTGCAAATATAGAACATGATAATCACAACTCTGGTTTTAACCAGATTCTATCAGGATTTTTCTTTTTTTTCCAGGCAAATCTGATTCTGGCCATCATCAAATATCTTGTGAATGAAGTTTGGCTGTCAACATTTTTTTAGCATCTACCAATCTATCGAAATCGTATTACACAGCAAGAATTATATGTTTCCATAAAGTTTCAAAAGAAATTGTACCATTTCAACAGCCACGAGTTTGATTCCTAACTTAGGAGTGAAATGTAAAAACTGATTGAATTGGACTTTCAGAGTCGTATTAAAAAAATCCGACCCCGATTCCTAGTGTTCTTAGGAATCCGACTCCACCCAAAAACCTCAGACTCCTTGCTACTCCGAAACCCTGTTTTTGTGTTTGATAGTCCCGCGTGATTAGAGGAAAAAGCTTTTTGTAGTGGAGCCCGTGGTATCATTCACATCTTTATCATTTCATAAATTCAAGCAATGATCTGCAATGAGAAAATACATATCGGAGGGATTTAGAGGTAAGTGTATTTTTTTTCGGTGGACGTTCTCGTTGGGATGTGGATTAGCGGAGTATGGAGCCAATTTCGCCAAGGAGTCTGCTATTTTATGTCCCGGGACCCCACTGTGACCCGGAAGCCACAGAAAAACAATTCACATCCAATTGTTCGAATATTGGAGCTAAAGATTTTATTCGCGCGAAGCTATGTTTTTTAAAAGTTACTTGCAATAATGGCTTGCAAAGCACTGAGACTATCTGTCAGTAATAAAGCTTTGAAAATTTTAAATGTGAAAAGGTAAATAAAGCACATGAAAAGTGGCAAACAATTTTGAGCTAAAAGATGACGTGGTTTTGAGTATGATTGCATACCGTTTGCTGATATGTTTGATGTAAACACTGCAACCAGCTTTTGTGGCTCCTTGCGGTGTAAATATGTACATATTGGCTGTATTGCTCATGCACGTATGACTGGATGAGAATTGAGAGGTACACTGAGGCAGGAGCCAGTACAACAAATTAAACCCATAACATACGGGTTAATACTGGGCTCGAACAAGGACCAGGCAGGTAAGTTAGGAATCTTCAGTGCACTGGGGTTGAAGGATAGATGAGCTTGTTTGGTCATCATGTTAAATGAACAAAATTTTTGTATGTCCGGCAAAAGTTCTTGCCAACAGTCTGTGATTAAACTTAAACCAGGGTTAACATGGAAAATAAGTAGGTGGACTTTTCAAAGACAGAGGACCTTGTGTTTAATATCTAGTGGCCACTCGTGGCAAGCGTGCTGCAAACAAACGAATGGAGTGCTGGGCATTTAATGGACAAGGCTCCAGTACACAGGCGTAAAGGCATTTGATGGTATCTTGAACAAGACAGCTAGTGACGTTGGGGAAGCAAAGAAGTAAGCTTCCATAACGTACTCAATGACTGATCGAATTAGCGTCCTACAAATGGTCAAGAGAGGAGCTTTGGCTGCTTCCCCAATAGCGCCTTTAAGTAGTCGGAGAATCTTTAATCGTTTTTGACATTTGTCAAAAACGTGGTGTACATGAGCGTGATAGAGACCATTACTTTGAAAGATTACATCCAAGTATTTATAGTCTTTACGTGTGAAAAAATGGTGGTTTTGAAGTGGTGATTGGTTCAGGTTTTCTCTTTAGTGAAAAGAACAGCAATAGGTTGTTAAACAACAAATACAGCTTTTATCGACGGATCCTTTTTTCCATAAGTTTGCAAACGCTGCTTGTAAGCAAGGTTGGTCGGTAAGATGAAGACATAAGTCAGTAGTGGCCAACCTGCTCTATGTACGAGCCGCAAAACGTAAAACGCAAGTTACAATGAGCCGTAACATAAAAATCTAAAAACACTAATTTATTAGCAATCTACGTTTCTGTGAAATCATAATTCTTTTTGGAACGACTTACAAAATTAATACTGTACGGCACACTAGCTACCATAGCACCACTTTACAATATTTCTACACTTTGCAATAGAAATAAAAAACAAACATACAATTTTCGGGAAAAGCTCAAAGAGCCGCATGTGGCTCGCGAGCCGCGGTTTGGCCACCCGTGGCGTATATGATGGCTTATCGGGTTTTGGACGGGGTACGACAAGAGAATGCAAATATCTCGCAGGGTTCACTCCAGAGTTCCATATTGGATGTTATACATTTAGTAGTATGTGCAAGGAAGTTTCTAACATATGTTTGAATTTCGTAGCATCTATCGTCTGCACCATGAGAGGTGTTGCGAGTCCAACACCTGTTGGAATTTGCAGTGCTGAGAAAGAAAATTTTTGTTTAATCTGAAGTCCCTGGGATGTGTTTCAGTGACAGCCTTACGCAAAATACGCAGCATCCGATGTTGAGTCGCAAGAAACTCTGACGTGTAATCGTAGCAAATTCATTGGCCGGAATATTAGGATCCTACTGTTCATTGGTACCGGTAATTTCATTGTGTTTCAAACCGAGAATGCGGTGGAAAGTAAGAGCTGCAGAATTTCCGCCAAGAAGATTGTTTGGATTCAAGAATGGTTCGTCGAGCAGCTTTCGCTCGACAGCATTTAAAAATGATGATGATGTCCGTCCGTGGTGGATTGTGTACACCTCATGCGAAGAAAAGCATGTTTTTGTTTTCAAGTGCAACGTCGCAGTCTTCTGTCCACCACGGGATCGACAGTTTTCGCCATGGCTTTGTCTTCGAGATGGAGAGCGAGGAGGCAGCAGTAATACTTGTTTCGAAAACTTGATATGATTACTGTGTAAAGTGACTGAAAAAGCTGTCACAGTAGAGTCATAAATTTTTTTGAAAAGTGGCCAATTCGCTTTTTATAGATTGTAGCTCGGACGAGAAAACGTTTGCTCTGGGGTACAACCTCTGATTTCAGTAAAAATTACAGAGTGATCGCTGCCGAGGAGATCGTTGGTAATCGTGCTAGAGCAGCGAGAAGCCAAAAAACTTGAAACTAATGTTAAATCGAGGATGTTCCATAAGCTGTGCCCGAGCAGGCAAAAATGGGTCGGAAAAGAAGTATTTAAAACTACGCAGTTATGACGCTGCAAGCATGATTTAAAACTACCAACATGAGAAAAATAAAAATAAAGAGAAACAAATAAAAAAACTATTGTGGGAAACTCTTGCAAGATGTAACTTGTGAGGCAGGTTACAGAAATCTATAAAAACATGTAACTATGTCGTATTGTTTGTACAACTAAGTGATAGAAAACATTACAGCTTGATAGTTTGGTATGGTTTATTCATGCAGTTTTCTGACTCAAATCATGAAATAACACAAATGCAACAAGAGGAGAAAGAACAACATCAAAGAGCACAAATTAACTGCAGGTGATGAAAATATAAAAACATCAAAAACTTCGACAATAGCAGCACTAACCACTGCAAAACTTAGTATAAATGTTCCTACTCTTACTGATTTTTTGTGCAAGCATTTTAGCATATAATTTGAAATTTTTTAACTTTGTGTATGAAACCTTTGCTAACAGCAATATTCTTGAAGCTCAGAAATTTGCATAATTTCATTAGAAGTATGTCTGGTAATCCCATACACATTTCAACTATAGCTTTTTGAAGCTTTGCACAGAAGCTTACGTTCAGATTTTTTCATGGGCTTTGTTACACATATTATACTAATTAACAACCAGAACCAANTGTAACATAATGTCAGTAAATACCATGCAAAANAAAACTACATACACTTAAAACAGAAACTCAAAGTCACCTCCAGGTGGGAGTTTACCAAGCATTTTATTTAAGCTGTTGGTTTTAAAAGTAGATGGATACTGCACTTGGTCTAAGGCATCCTTCCTTAATCATTCTGTAACCATTGCATACTAAATAATAATGAATGCCTACAAAAAACATGTACACGTTAATTTTTAATCGAAATTGATAAACAGCAAATTTACACAATATTAAAACAAATTTGTTGTACTAAAGAGCAATACTGCAGTAAGAAACACATGAAGTATGTGGCAGGCTTAGTATTCCTACAGCCAGTGGTGGATCCAGACCAGGCATTTGGGGAGGGCAGTTGAGGGCACCCAAAAATCTTCACTTGTTTAAATACTGAAGATTTTCTTTGACAATTGTTGGGTATCACATAAAAGTGGTTACCCTTTGTAGGTCAAAAAGTGGGTATTTTGTTGGTCAAACTATGCAATCTTTCAGGAAATCACCACAGTTTAAAAGTGCCTTGTCATTTCATGCACAAGACTTTTCAAGTGGGTCAAAAAAGATGGGTCACCATTTGCCACAAGCTGCACAGTAAATACCAACACTGTTGGTGTTGGTGTCCCAAAAAATCCCTAATACCCAATGGCATGGATTTTTGCATGAGGAGCATTAGTGGATATTTTCTAGGGGGGAAGGATTTTTTCCAAGGGTCAATAGTGGATTTTACCAGGGGGTGGTGAGACGGATTGTTTCCAGGTAGTGTCAACAGTGGTGAAATTTCATTTTACCAACTTGAAAGTAAGAGAAAAATATTTTTTTACTAATATGTCAACCAGAAAACATCAAATTTCAAAATCCCCCAGTGGGGACCCCCATTTTTTGGATGCCCAAAGTTATATCTACAATATGTATTTAAAAGATAACCTCACAGAGCTATGGGCGTTGGAAAGATTTTTTCCATAGGGGGGCTAAAAGTGATGAAATTTCATGTTTCCCTCTTGAAACTAAAAAAGCAACCTTTTTTTGCTAAAAAATGTACTGTATATAATAGAACAATATCAAATATAAAAATCCAGGTGGGACCAAGGCCACCACTTGACCCCCATTGCAATGCCCATGGACAGAGCATGCTGCATGCAAGTGTTTGATACCATTTGTAGCAAGATCAGAATAAAATGTCTTAAATGTATTCCCGACCTGGCTGGAAATAGAACGGTTCTTCTTATGCTAACAAACAACAACTCAAGACCCCTGACAGGGGTTGAGTAAGTAGGTAAATGACAAGAATGTTTCCAGATGAAGATTGCACAGTTACATGTGCATAGAAAGCAAATTTATTGCTGAAGCAACAATTCCAAAACAAAAATGAGTAAAATGCATTTGCTATGACATTGCTCCACTTCATGTAGCTCCAGGGACGTAACGAGGAGGGGCAAAGGAGGCCAAGGTGCCGAATGACTGTGGGGGGTACCAAAAAGTCCCAACAATGTCACAAATACTTTCTTCAATACAGTACATTTGCTTCCGAAAGATCTCAGGTTCAAACATGGGGGCACCACACTTGCTTCTTGGCCCGGGTGCCATCTAGCCTCGTTACACCCCTAGGTAGCTCTGCTGGCTATGGTGAAAAACAATCTCATAATCGCATGATAGATTCACACTTGGCCTGAAAGCATATTTTCCTAAAATACATTTTGTGCCACTAATAACAGTAGAATTTTAATAAAGTTTGATACTGCTTTACATGCTTGGACAGTGGACTCATGATGTAAAAAAAAAAAAAATCAATGTCAGTAGTCCAGATTTTAAAATAAGTTGTGACACTGTTCAACAGAAGCAAGACACCGACAGCCCAATGTCTAATAATTTGCATTACATACATAATCCAAAGCTTTTAGCTCATGTATTTGCCAATTAACATTTTCCTCACTTTTTCAATCAACACCACCACAAACTTTATCACCCTAAAAATTTAAACTGTTCATCGATTTACAATCTGTTGTAATTTAAGAGAGCTCAATAGTAAACAAGCTGGATATTTTGTCATTCTGTTATCTTAGGTGAACTTCATATCAAAGCATAAATGTTTACTATAACAGAAAGACTCAAGTGCTATTTCATGATTACATTGAAAACCTAGCACTGATAACACAGTTGCCATTTCAAAGCAAACTGGAAAAGTTCCAGATTTTCCAAGTAATTGCAGTACCAGATAATGTAGCTTATCAATTTTGGCAGGATATTAGTTATGCTCAACAGTTACTATTAATTTTCAGTTGCACAACCTGAGCAAGGTGACACTTATCTCTGCAAAATCTGCCTAATACGTGACCATTTGCCTGCAGAAACTGCTTATGAATTTACTAGAATCCTGCATCAGCTCCAAGTTTTCCAAATTGCATGCTTATTTTCACTAATTACTGCCTTTCTTTTCAATGCTGCCATCAGGCCTTAAAGAAATCAACCGTTAACAAAATCAGAACAATTTTGCACAGCCCAGCAGCAAATTGATAATGGCGTTGTTTTACAAAAGTGATTTGCAACTAACTCAGCAAAGCTGAGCATTTCTCATGCGGAAAACAAATAATGGAACAGTAGTATTATGACAAAGTAATAGCATTTTTGATACTATTCCATAATAGACACTGGGTTAAAGTCCAACATGTTGAGCCTGCAGTTCAGTGACACTTTTAGTTTAGATTAGTGGGTGCTGACACTTTATCAGCATGCAAGCTACTTGCACAATTAACAAGTCAAAATGATCTAACTACTACAAAAATTGCACAACATATATTTATTAGTCAATATATTATGAATTCTTTTGACAATGTATGTTGATGTACCTTGCATACCCGTTGATCAGCCATCCAGTGTTTCTGGTTTAAAAGTTATGGCCAAAAGGTCACTTTTTTACAAAAAGCATTTTACAAAAAAGTGGCTTCATATAAAAAAGTGGCTTTCTGGCTATAACCTTTGAACCAGAAACCAATCAAAGGCTCTAAAGACTCATATTATAGCCTATTTTCCAATAAAAACTTGATCAAAAAATTGGCTTTTGGCACCCAAGGTCTGGTGACTATGGCCAAAAATGTGTAAACTTACCCACATTGTGATGTCATCCACAAAAAAACAAATCCAAAACTTTCCAATAATTCTATCTAAAGTAGAAGACTTTCTACAGCTTTAAGAGGATTTGAACAGCTCTCTATCTCAATCAGCTGGCGAGTTGCGATGTTGCAAAGTGACACGGAAAGGTGGCTCAAATAGCAAGTATGAATACGTTGTACAATGACACCGAAGGAGTTAAATCTCAGTCTATAAGTCATTTAACACCGAGGACATCAATTTGACCCCTTCCAAGTGTTTAAGTTTGCATATCTTCCTAATATTTTTAGATGAAGTTTAATGAAAAGTAATTAATTTAGAAAAAACTAAATTTGTACTTTTTTGCTTTTCATACATTAAAAAATGTGAAAAAAGCAAAAAAAGATGATTGAAGATCATTCCAAGAGGCCTGTACAGAGTCATTTGGAGTGATTGAACACAATGGGAAAGCATTTATGTATTCTATGTACTGAAAGTGTTAGAGCTTTGTTATTGTGCATTTCTTTTAAGACAAAGGATATTAATTCATACATTATTTTTTCTAACCCAAAACCTCAGAACCAAAAAACTCAGTTGGCCCATTCGGGTTAAATTGCTGTATTGGCACTTTGGAATACACCAGTGAGTTTATGGTTGGTGTTTGCACACTCGGTCCACAGAAGGCTCGCCATCACTGATCTAGACTGTATTTTGTACTTTCAACATGCTATAGTCTACAAGCTAGGAAGATGCAATATTTATCAAAAGTTTCACTTGCTTTATGTCATAGTTACCTACAGCTTAATATTTGATGTTGCTGAATGTTGTGTGGCTTCAATATTGTCTAGCTATGTAAAGGAGGTTTTAGCATAGTTTTATTTCCATTGTTTTATTAACTATATATCCCACGAACAGTCACAACCATACCTAGATATGGTTGTGTTAGTCACTGTATTCTTACAAGTATGTTAAACCATTTACATATCTTGTAGCTTAATGCAATGTTATTTATTTTACATCATTATACACTTGAAAGTTTGCTTTGCTTAGTTGTTCCTTCTCATAGTGGCATTTTTTTCCTGACCTTTTCAGGATGGGCAGTTGGTTTTGCATTCTTCTCCCACAGAGTTTCTCAGCTGGTTAGCTCTACTGACTACTGTTTGTGGGTTTTATTTAACTTAGTTCTGTTGTTTCATGCTCTTCGCAGAACTGAAGATGCTTGCTCAGTATACGAAATATATACTCTGTAAACATCATAGTGCTGAGTCTGTGCTGCAAAATGTTTCTTTTTAATACAGTAGATATAGCCTACACACAGTGTTCTTTCAAGGTGTTTTGAGAGCGAAACAGTCTCTCAAATTTACCCAACGGTCTAACAAAATACAGTAGAACCTCGTTTTACGACCACCACCAAAATACACGAAAGCTTGCTTTGCTACCATCTTGTTATTGAGATAAAGTAGTTGCAGTTCTTCAATTCCTAGCGGTCAACAAAGCCAAGCCTTCAAAAAATTGGCTATGCATATTACGCACATGCAGTGTTGCCACTCTACATTAACAAGTCTCTCCTACAATAAGAATGAAAAATCCCTACACAATCTCAAACAAAAAACACAATCGTCTTTAGCTACAACATCTGGCCTTGAGACATGACATACCATACACCAGGGGCGGATCCAGCCAGGAAGGTTGGAGGGCGATTTCAGTAATATTTGGTAGTCAAGTTCCAAAACGGCTTCACTATTATAAGAGAGATCATGTATACTTCATAACACTTCCTTGACAAAACAATGGACAAAGAATGGCCTTATATCTCAAATTTTGTTTTCCGAATTGCATAAAATTATGGTGAAAAAAGTTACTTTCATAGGTTTTAGAGGGTGCAATTGCCCCAATCGCCCTTCCCTGGATATATACGTTGCATAATTAAAAGTGCAAGATGAAGATCAAAATTATTACATGTGTAAAACAAACATCATTACACTTACACAAAGCACCACTGCATAACCACATGCCATTTTTTTCAAATAAATTTATTTCAATATCTTCTAAGATTAGCCAGCATCTTTTGCAATAAATCTTAGGAAGTGACTATGGATACGCCTGGCCTGATGTAATTCAAAGAAAAGGGTCAGTTTGTCATTCAAACGGCGTGGGTTTCGTGGTGTAGCGGTTAGGGGTTATGGCTGCTATGCTAATGGTTTTTGGTTCGACTCACACTTTGTCGACTTCACTTTTTTTGTTTATTTTTTTTCAGGCTTACGTGTTACCTTAACGGGTTAGTGTTAGGTTAGCGTTAGCTTAGGGTTAGGTTAAGGGTAGGTTAGCATTAGGTTAGGATTAGGTTAGGATTAGGTTAGAGCTACGGTCAGGGTTAAGGTTAGGTTTATCTTTTACGTAGTGTCTATTTTACTGTTGATATTCTGGCGGCAACAGATCAGCTGGAGCTATTGTGCCGCCAGTCAAAGATTTGGTCTCCTGGCATGACGCAATACCAAGAAAAAGGTCACTTTGTCAGGAAAACGTTGTCCTACTTGTGGTGTAACGGTTATGTGTGGCGGCTGCTATGCCAATGGTGTTTGGTTCGACCCTCACTTTTTCATTAATTTGTTTGGGAAACAAACACACATGAAAAACAATAAATAAACAAGATAAAATAAACAAGCAAACTCATGAATAGAAATACAATCAAAATTATATTTGCATGCTCCCGGGGTACCTAATATAACCAGGTGGTTTTCTAGTTAGGTCCCCCACTAGTCTATTGTTAAGATTGCTGTGCTATATTAATGAGGTTTAAGGTTTGTACCATCGGAAAATTTTATTATGACAATGGGGAATACTTAAGGTAGCATATAATTGACATGGGTTAATATTGGTTTAAGAAGTGTAACTTGCATTTTTTTTTGAAAATGTAGAAAGGTTGTACTTTCAAATTTTGATCTAAAGATTCCCAAATCTTAACTCCTATATAAGCAAGAGATTTTTGTGCAATTGCCAATCTTTTTCTGGGAACTATATATTCTTGAGATGTTTTCTGTCTAGTATTATATGAATGTAAATTGTCCAACTTTGCGAATAAATAGTTAAAAACAGATGGTAAGCAGTCATGCTTAAATTTATGCATCAATTTTGCTATTTGTAACTTATAAATGTCATTTAGATTTAAAATTTTGAGCTGTGCAT
>JGI24021J15306_10006079_pt1 | contig 14442 bp, 9 predicted proteins | sample Ectturendosymbi1_FD_15306 | JGI IMG/M metagenome (IMG submission 15306) | reverse complement strand
AGCATGATGTGTCTTCGTATTTTAGGAATGGCTTCTTTGCAAGGATATGCAAATTGACGGAAACCACGAAGCAAACACTTTCAAATCAGTTATTCCACCTGCTTTATCTACAATCATACGATCTTAAGTCCAAAGAGATGGTGCTTGACTATAAAACGATAAAGCGTGTGGGCATCGGAAATTTTTATGCAGTTTGCTTCTGATAAGGTACTCCATCAGGCGTTTTGTTTCAGAGTGTGAAGCGACCAATTTCACCACAGATAATGGAACAGTGACCTCACCGAACTATCCAGATGTCTACGGAAACAACCTTCATTGCAAGTTTACTATTCTCACAAGTGCTGATAAGGTACGAAACAAATGTTGCTATTTACTATCAAGCATTTGTTAAAACAACTTGATTTTTAGATTGTTTTTCAGCATCTTGCACTTTACCTTATGTGCATCGATGTCGGCCTGTCTGAAAAACAGATATAACTAATCCAGTTTTTTTAAGGAAAGTGTTACGGACCAACAGGGACCCGATTTCACTGATTCTATGGACCCGATTTTCTCTTGTCCTAGGGACCCAATGATAATTTTCGCTGATTCTAGGGACCCGATTTTCAATTCTAGGCACCAGAATCAGGTCCCTACAGCATCTTAAAAAATAAGCTTATCTCACCCAAAACGCGTTAGCATAAGTACACATTTTTGGCTGATCATTGGCTGTGTGAGAGCACCTTTTGTGTTTGTTTACCTATTCGGGATTTTGGTTTTGATTTTTAGCTAATCAAACGTTTGTTATGACTGCTGAATGCTCCCCAACATAAAACTTGGATGAAAGCAAACTTCACTTTTATGGGTGTTGACACTTGTAACGTGCATTGTAGAAATTTCTACCTATATTTTACGGCAGGTGATCTTAGTAAACTTCACCAGTATGGATATCGAAATTGAATCCAGTTGCAGTTGGGACTATCTGGAAATTTACAATGGCGACGAATTGGTAAAATATGATTTATTTTTGTATGTTGTAGAAAAAAAATCGTCATTTCCTTTTTTCAACAGCTTTGGAATTACGTTTCATGTAAGGCATTTGAGCACAAATGTTAGCTTGAGCATTTGACATTTTCATGAAAGCATTCAATGTGGATGGGAAACACGATGTCGTCAAAATTAAATGCATCTGCTTTTTCAAAATTACAATGAACATTTCTACCCAGCAAACGTGAAAAAATTGCCGAAAACTCCATTCACAGAAAACCGGAATTCGTAAGACTGCGACGTGAAAAGACGCTTTTTCACGACCTTTCTTTCACAAAAGAGTTCTACTTGCTGACTATACAATTTTTTTGAGCGAACCCAAATGTGGTGATGGTCATTTATTTCCCAAACGTGCTGTAGAGAAGCACAGATGAAATGTGTCTGCATAACTCGTCTGTGAAATCGCAAGTGTTGAATGTATGTGAATCATATGCAGCGATTTCTCGCTGCTGGCTAAAGCCGGGTCGGAAATTCCAGAGCGTCACCCTAATTGCGCACTTACGTACGAACCCGCAGCTGGGCAGCGGATATGTCTACGGCCAAATACTGAACCAATCCTGGCGCAACTTAAAGGAAACCCCTTTGGTTCACACAACTGCTGCCTAACACACGCTAGTCTATACCCACACGCTACAGAAACTACAAAGATGAATTCGATCGGTAGCAAGACACAAGCGTTACGACCACAACAGTTCACACGTGAGATCTCAAAATTTCGCAACACAGCAATGGCAAACCGCTGTAAACCATGTAAAGGTGGGCTAAATCCAACCAACGCCGTCTCGAAACAACTTAGCAATATCAGGCGTTTTTCTGGACCCAGTCTATCAGCGAATGCAAAACCACGCTGTCCAAAATCAAGTACTTTCGCAAGGCGGAATTTGTACTCAGAAGCGCTAGACTCGTTCGAGCCACTCGCAGGTCAGTAGATAAAAAAGGAGTGCAATCCGCCTTGGCTGCCAGCATTCTTCTCCCTGCGGAAAAACTTGATTTTGCCGCTTCCGAACCAAATGACCGGTTCGCCACTAATCAAAATGTCATCGGCGCTGAACTACAATTGCATGTGAATCTAACACCATACTCGTTGGCAGTGTTTGCAGAAATCATTTTGCGGTAAATATCTTAGCAAATAGCTACATTTTATGTTTCAGTATAAGCTTAACGCTGCCGTCAGTTTAGGATCAGCAAACCTATGAAGAGTCAAATATTTTACACAAGTCCTTTGCCTCAAAATCCAGATGTATTGATGGGGATGCTTGTTTAATTTTCAAAAAGTATATTTTGGCGTTTTTTCATGCCAACACGATCAACTTCATCTTTGCAAATCTAATTTCGATTTCTTAAATCCATTAGCAAAAATTATATAAAAAAACTTTGCGTTTGTGCACTCTTTCATACAGTACACAGGAAAACGTTATTGTGGAACTCAGACGCCTGGCAATTTCTTATCATCTTCGTCGGCGGTGACAATAATTTTTCACACCAATTCCTTTATTGCAAGGACAGGCTTCAGCATACAGTGGAGTACCCAAGGTAAAGCAAGTCATTGCCCTTAGTTAGAGTATATTTCACTTATCAGTTAATACAAACTTTTTTGCAGCCAGGTGTTCTGCAGATGAGTTTACCTGCTGGGATGGAATGTGCATTCCAATCAGAAATCGGTGTGATCAAAAAAGAAACTGTTCAGACGACAGCGACGAAATCGAATGTGGTGAGTGATTCTGACGAAACTTCCAATGAAAGTTATTGCTTGGCGTCCAAAATGAGCTTAATCAGGATTTGCACAATACTGTATTACCAATGCAGAATGTTTGCATAAATGCTCGCCTGGAAATGAAGCTTCGGAAACGTGATATTTCTCGGACTTCCTCAAACACATTGTCAACCATCTATTTATAAACTTTAAAGTCTGCAATTAACTGCTTCTTTGCTTTACAGTGTACAATTACTGCCTCGCTCAGCAAAGGCTTGATAGGTTAAATTACTCGCAAGAAAGACAAAACGATATTGGAATGATTCGTGAAAGTTGCGTGTTTTAGTTCAACCCAAACGTGCCTCGTAAAGATACAAAAATCAGATCTGATTATACGTTACCAAGATAAAATACAGTTATCAACTTTGCAAAATCAATGTCAAGGCACTTCGTGCGCGAACTTATGACTTTCTATATCTTTTAACTGAAATAAACTGGATTTGCAACTTGAAGCTGCGAGTGTTTTCCAACTTGCTACGCTTTGAATGGCAGTTACTTAGCTTTTTTATTTTTGCAAATTATTATTTTCTGTTGACTTGACTGTTGTCCTGCAGATAACCAAGTTTGCTATTATTCAAAATTGTTTGCATTTTGCTGTAAGCGATTGTAAGTACTGTTGCGTCAATCACTGTGGTAATTTTCTAAATATAAAATAATCTACATACACACCTCACGATACACAAACAGCGAATTCCACTGTAATTTGCATGCTAAAAGGTGAACGATAAATGATGTTTATCCATTCAACATCAAATACTGGACATTCTTTTGCAACCATGCTTTGAGTCAACGAGCTGTGTTTTTTTTCAACGCTTGTTTCCGGTGACCACCATTTTGCTGTAATATCAAAGCGTCTGTTAATCTGACGGATCTATTCATTTTGTTTTTCTACAGTTCAGTCATCAGCGACAATCGGAGAATGTGGCAAGGTTCAAATCGCGCCACAATTTACATGGGTGAGTAAATCTGAATGATATTTGTGAATATCAATATAAGTTTTTCCCATAGTGTGATATGTGGTGGACATTTCCTAATCCTTTTCTTGCTAATTCTATGTAAACATCGATCAAGTTTCCTACTGACCACAATGGATCATTTGCAAACAACTGTAAAATAGTACGTATGCAGGCACGTCTGCCACAACATTGTCACGTTACATTTTGTCAAGAAAAAAATATTTGGTCAGAGATGGTCAAGTGACCGCTAGTTGAACTGAGGAAAAAGCAAAAACATTTTCTATTTGTCAAATCGATAAAATGTCGAACTTCGATATCTACATCTTTCGCGAATACTGGGGAACCTGTATCTCACTACTTGTCTCAATATGACCAATGGTATTTTAGTATCTCGAATGCAATGCAATTTTTTTCTCTCCGTCTTTTTGCTACTGCTGGTTATTTTTACACCGAAAAGGAACAAGAGATATGTGTGATAGTTTCATTATATTCAGCAGTTTCATTCGATATATGCTGGAGTTACTTCCATGTTGTGCTTTAAGTTGTGGCAATTTTAGCTTATTCTTCTGCAAATCTTGGACAGTAGGTTGACAGTGAATGCTCAGCGTTGTTTGGCAAACCCATTTTCAAATATGCATGCTGCACTTTGTCACTGCAATGGTGACTTTCCACAGGCAAGCAGTTATTTTTTGACAATAGGACTCATTTGCCCCGTCAAGTTTTCATGACGTGTGCTAATGGAAGTCATTTGTCCAAACAGGCTTTTATGTCCTGTACTGCTTGAAAACGGAGTATTTGCTTTCCATGATTTTCAATTTAGGTTGCGTGTAATGATTGTAGTTCGTATTCAAATGTGTTTGCGAAATAACTCTACTAGACATAGCGTGAGCGGTGAGGATGTATTGGATAGTCACAGATTCAGATGAATCAGGCTTTGGTTACAGTGATAGCGATTGTCAGCCATCGTCTTCTGGCAGTGGTCAATCAATATTTGGAAATAGGACATCCGATCTTGAAGATCATTCGAATACCGAGACTTCAAGCCCTGGTGTTTAGTCAATTTTTTCAGACAATTCGCAGGCAAGGATGACCAACATTAGGGTGCATCAAATCCCCCATGTTTTGAAAATTTTTTAATATTCTCACGGCTACACCCTAAAAGCGTTCTACCTGGGCAAAAAATAATTTTTTGAAAGCTTCATAAATTTTAATTGATATTTACCCGGTCCACATTGGGGTTGAAAAATGCAAATTTAACCAAGAAATTCTGAAGAAAAGAAGCAATAATTTTTTACAATCTGTTACAAAATAAGTTGTTTGCACAACCTCCTACAATCTGGAGATTTTGTTAAAAATAATTAAAACACACCAATATTATTGTTTTGCAAAAATGCTACATATACACGCAGTTCAATATAGGCACGATGAAATCACAAAATATGGGAAAAGTATCGATTTGAGCTATTATTCAAGAATGTATTAAGCCATATTATGTTTCATGACTGTAGTGCGTTATCCATAACAGTGATATAGTTTAGTTTGCATCTTGCAAGATATTTGAATCTAACTTGATGGGCCCAGTACCAGTAGTCCTGTCCTGGTAATTTTATCTAATTTTTCTACATAAAAGGAACGTAGTAGCAGGCAATGTTAATCACAAAAACAGAAAAATGTAGTAGATAACACTGTGCATATCTTCTTTATTTTTGGAAGTTTGGTATCTCCTTTCTGTCAGCTTGAACTACTTGTAGTACATTCTTAAACAGCACCAGTGAAGTTTGCACGTACCTTCATCCCTATTTCTGCATAATAATTTCTGATATTACTGGTGCCAAACTTGGTTTTCGAAGAAAGACCGAATGACAACTTTTTCCATTCACCTACATCTTCAGTCAAGAATCATTGCTCGGATGAAAAAGGCGAAATATCAAATAAGAGTCATGCGTGACGAAGTGTGATAGTGTTGTAAAAAGGAAAATATTAATTGGAAACTTTGGTTCCCAAAACCTGTTCCAAAGCGGTCTTTCAGTGTGTACTGTCTACCACAATGATCCTTGTTCAGTGTCAACAATTTGTACGCTAAGTGGCAATGCTACACTGAGGGGGTTAGACCACTGAAAGTGCAAGTAGTGCCGTTTGAAATGTTAGAAACCAAAAGTGACTAGCTAGAACAGTTGTGCTACTTATTGACATGGTCGAGTCTCATCAACTTTCCTGTGCTGGGTTTTCTTGAACAAGTGCACATCATTCCAAGGGGCATCCACAGCTGCTGCGCTTATGTTCCACCATGAACTATATACCAAACACACAAAAGTAACAAACTCATGCAACTTTGCACTTTCTTGCTTGGTGGTGATGCTTCCAGATGGCAGGAACTGATCTGCTGATCCAGAAGAATGATTTTGATTGCATAGATATTTTGCCATCGATCCGGTTTTCTGCAGAACACCAGCAGACCAGCACGGTTATATTTGAAGTCACTGTCATGTTCATCCAAATATAGCGTGGGCAGTTCTAAAAACTCCTTGTGATCATCACGTCATAGGTGGGTGTAGGAGCAGGCAAATTTTTGGGGGTGTGATGGATTTCTGCCCGAATTTCCCCAAACTTGGCCGAAAAGTGTTTTTGCTACTTTTGCCTACGTATTTTGCCCAAGAAAGATCATGGAGACCTTTTTTGGATGTGACCTCCAAAAAAATGTTCTCATGTGTTTTTCTGCAAACGTTGGGTGCCATTTTTTATAGTCAAACAATGTTGAGCGTTATTTTTGCCTGGAATTTCAGGGTTTTGCCTAGATGTTCAGGGATTTGCCCACATTTTTGACAAATCAAAACTTTTGAGGATGTGCTTTCACCCCCTCCTCTTACACCAGTGCATCAACATGGCTGATGAAATATGAAGTGCTTCATTTGCCCATTTCTGTGCATGGCGAAAATCTTTTGATTCGCTAGAATATGAGCTTGAATCATGGAATGCGAGTGTTTCTTTTCTGGTATGAGGTAAGCTTTCACAATTCTTTCCAAACCTGCTGAATATGGCCAATTCAGGTGATTTAGACCTTCCATCTTCAGGTCTGCGACTATTTGTGCCAATGTCACATCAATACGATGTTGGCGTCCTGCCAAGTGTAGTGTTGTCCAGAAGGCTGGTGCAAACAAACGCAAGGAGCAGTGAATTGGCCTGTGTTCGAGGTAGTTGTTTCACATACCGTTGACATGACTGATTGCTGACAGTTCCATAATTTCGATAGTTCTGGCTAGTTTCCTCTGTTATATCACCTGAACCTGTTCCAGTGCCCGACCTGGTACTCCAAGCTTAATTTTGTTCTCGATAACTATACTCAGTTGCTTTATTTTACATTCATATTTACAAAGTACAGCATGAGTTTTCAATACCAGTGAAGTAAACCCATTTTGGTGATATCCACATCTGTCCAACTGTGGTTGCAACCTTCTTTCCTGCTTCNCATCATGATGTGTCAGCAGTGTTTGATGAAACTGCAATTTTGATTTTTTCACCCTTAGACACCCCCCTCAGTGATGACATGTGGAATGAAGGCTGATATTCTTGGACAAAAAAAACAACAAAAACTGATGTGATTTTCGTTATGATGGAGCAACAAATTCTTCAATGCTACCTTCTACATCCTGACTGCTATCACTGCCAGCTAGCTGATTTGTTTCACCAGCTAATTCTCTTTTTTATCACCTTTCTCTTGGAATTTATTTTCTTTCAATCCTCGTATGTCTGGAGCATCTCCACGTAACCGAGCTCAAAACTTAAACCCTTAAAAAAGTTGCAACTGTTGTTACAAACCAACATAATAATCCGCGTGTCCGAAAAAAAATGTTGCTACAGTCAACGTGACGATATAGCTGATTGCGTTATAGCCGAACTCGAATGCATGTAAAAGATAGCAATTCTGCTGGGACGGAAAAAAAGTATCATTACAGGCAAACTGTCATTATAGCGGATGTAGTTATAGGCAAATTCTGTTCCAGTAGTGCATTAGCCTATTACCATTTTCTCCATATTTTAATGACTGATGTGGACCTGGTAGAGTTTGTCCAAATTTTACAATATTTTGCAAAAAGTGTTTTACAAGAGGTAGAACATTTCTGATATATGGCCATGCTGTTTTTATAGGAGGTGTTTTGAAGCACCCTAACCAACATGTCAAGTCCACTTGACATATTTCTGAAGATGCTTCCTTCTTTTGTTTATTCAAATCTCATGCTACACCAATAAAATACTGACAACGTTTGCAAACGATGTACACCTCGCGTTCAAGATCAGTAAAATCATTCAAATTTTATATTTCATATTCACCGCTCTTGCATGGGTGGTGCAAATCGTGCCGCCGATATAGCCAGCCTGCATGGCCTTGACAGGAAGTCCCTGAAATGATGGAAAAAAGTTCTTTACCAAATTGTCAGCTTTGCTACAGTAAATGCTTGGCTATATATCAGCGAATGCGTCATGATAGCAGAAAGAAACCGGTCTTAAACTTTTTGTGGATCTGGCAGAAGGCGGAACAGGATTTTTAGGTCTGGCCGTTTCGGTCTGAGCCGTTTCGGTCTGGGCCGTTTCGGTCACGAGACATTTCGTTCTGGCCGTTTCGGTCTGGGGACATTTCGGTCACGACATTTCTGTACATAAAAAACTTATTGCATTTGTTTATTTAAATGATTATTGGCAGGCGAATTGTCACCCTAGCTGGTGTTATATCAACTCCCATTGAGGAGTCTTGATTTTGGTGAAATCTGAGTTGCAATTGTGACCTCGAAGAATTTGTATTTAATTGCAAAATGTCGATAATGATTTAATTTGCTTGCTGATGATAATGAAAATCATGTGCTGATGCTCATTAGCTGTTGGATCTTGGATCGTGTTTGTAGATAAAAAAAAAACTTCTCGTTGATTTAAGTACGTTTGCATTGTGAACATGCAAGATTTTTGCAAGATTTCGTAGGCCGACCGAAATGTCCCCAGACCGACACGGCCCAGACCGAATCGGCCAGACTGAAGAGTTGCGTACCCGGCAGAAGGAATATTTAAGATGCTCAGACCTAAAGGCTGAGACAACCATCAAGAGGTAGAAGACCGCAGACGCACGCAAGAGTCATGGAGCATGTTGGATTTCACCTGCCAGGTGAAGGAAAACTCCTCGAAGATGGGATGGATGTGCCAAAACAGAGCCTAGAAAAGCGAACAAAGAACTTGTGCACAGAACACAGTACAGCATACTGCACTGCCTGCTCTGCAATTTGCCACAAAGGCCAATTTTTGTCTGAGATTTGTGCATTTTGTTTGGTGACACTAGGTTCTTTTGCGTTGTCGTTAATTTATGTGCTTTGTGATAAGTGCAGTAAATTCGATTTTTGTAGATTTACACTCCGTTTACTTCAAGTGTGCTGGGAACATATGCCCCTGGTGAAACGACTGTTGTGACACCGTCCTCCTCCAACTTCACTAATAGTAAAGCTTTTGCTCAATGCAATATATTTATATCATCGAAATGAGGTTGAATACGTGTTTAAAACGTAATTTTTCCTATGCATTTCGCATAAACTTCAATCGCGAAAAAGTTAGATATGTTTTTCAACCACTTAAGGTGATGTTTTAAATGAATTTGCACAGTACAATTTGCACAAAACACTGTTAAAATTTCCCGGTTTGTTTCTGATACTCCTAACAGGCACATTTCTGTGTTTATTCAGCCGAAAAACACATGTCCTGAACGCTGATCAGCAAGCTCGTGTGAGTCCCAACACGGAAATGCGCAGAATTTTTTCATTAGAATATTTCAGTAGATGCTAATTTTAGTAGAACACATATTTTTAATAAAATATAAAGTTTCTAATACTCTAAATAGGCAAAAACGTTCTGGAATGAGATCAACATTGGGATTTTACGTCAACACAAACACGAATTTCTGCAGCTACGTATATGTTTCTGATTTTTTTGCAAAAATCTGGATTAATGAAGTTAGTGTGGGTGTTTCACCTTATAACACTATAACACAATGTTAGAGGTATGTTTTACAAGAATAAGGTCAACAATAAGGCTCAATTTCACATTATGTCGTTACCACGCTTGGCCACAAAATTTCAAACTGGAATCTGTGCACCCATTGCTCAGTGTTGCAGCAAATATAATTGTCAGTGTATTGAACTCAAACGTAAGTTTGAATGAGTTTGATATTGTCGCTTGCACAGAAAATCAGCGTTATCTCATTTTCGCTGATGCATATGTCTTAATTTTTTGATAAAGGATCACAGAATTGTGGGAGGAAACAACGCTGTTGCAGGATCCTATCCTTGGCAAGTTGGAATAACTACAGCAGGTGGATCACGGCCTTATTGTGGAGGTTCATTAATTTCAAACAAGTGGATTCTTACAGCAGCTCATTGTGTCGATGATAAAGTATCAAAGTAAGCTTCTAACCCAAGGCAGCCCTTATAGCTGACTCAGATAAAAGTACGATATCGCGAAGATAAGGTTCAAGTCAGGTTATTTGACGATTTTAATTTTCCGCTAAATTGACAATTCAAGAATTTTCTACAATTAAAAAAAAACTATTTTATAACTCACGAATTCTGCTCGGGAAACATTTGAAACTTGATAAAATCCTTTCCTTTGTCTAAAGTTGTCAAACATCTTTGGAAAGAAATTGTATGCTACTGTATGATTTATTAAATTAAGAAAAACTGTGGAAGGATAACGCTTGTCTTTTCATGATGAATGTTCCTTATTCGTTTTAATTTTGTTGATTTCTTTAAAGTTTTATTTACAGCTTTGCAGTACATTGTTCGGAAAATGCTTGAACATTTGCTTTTGTTTATTGCAAAAGTTTATTAATAATTATCTTGTGGTATAGCAAGTACGTATTGCAGGTCTAATACGAGGTGAAGTTTTAACATCTAGCAAATAAAAACGAAACGCGAATTTGTTGGAATTGTGCGACTTTTAAAATATGTTAACTTGCATTTTTGGGCACCGACCGGTTAAACATAAAGTAAAAATTCATTTCAAGGAAATGCTGTGTTTCAACAAATTTACTTCACATTGCTCTGACAGTAACTTAAACACAGCTTTGTACTGCAGAAACGATGAATCGATTTTGCAGAGAAGTCAAAGGAAATATATTTACAAGCGTCTTCAAAATGAAATTTCATAAAAGGGATTTTAATATTAAATTATGGTCCAATTTCTACTAAAGCATATGAGAACTGCTGTAAAAAAGTTTGCATTACTGCAAAGATTTACAATTCCTATAATATAATCTATTGTAGAAGCAAATGGTTTAGCGTTCCTGCATACATATAAACGACAGGTTTGCTTTGACAAGCGATTATTAAAATATGAAATTTCAAAAAATGTTTTCATTACCATTTAAATACACACAACAATATTGAACGTCAGTCAAAGTTTTCACAATATTAAACGTCAATCAAAGTTTGTACAGTTTTTGATATTTCGTTTCAAATTTTACTTTTTACCGAAATATAACGATTCTGAAACTGCTATTAAAAATTAAAGGTGAAGTGACGTGGTTGTTACTAAAGTATAACTACACTAAAACAAAAAACAGTTACTGCATTTATTGTGTATGTTTCGGTGTAGCCAAAATAAATGTTCCATAAATATTACGTTTGCATGTGAACATTATTTATCGAATCTAACAACATGTTTAGGATAGATCTAGTTTCAAAAGTGTGTTTTATTAGTTTAAGAAAGAAAGTTTTGCTTAATATTGAATTTCTTTCTGATTATTTTACTGCACAATAGCTGAAAATAATCCAAAAATAGTTGAATTATTGTCAATTTTCTGCTTTTGTTATTGAAGTCATTTGTAGCTTTTGTCTTTTGCTCAGTTAAAGTCAAACATGTGGTGATGATATTTTTTCATTTGAAAACAAAGTTTATCAGAAAATGGGACATCCTTGGTTTCATCAAAACGCAAACCTCCATGTGAAGACGATCACTTGTAGACGCTGTATCTTTTTGTGAATGGTGATTTTACAAAGGTTTGCAAAACTTGACTACAACCTTAATTTATTTCAGCCCCAGCGCAATTCAAGTGGATGCTGGAAAACATTTTTTTATCTGGTCCAGCCAACCAGTCGTCAACTGTAAGCCAAGTAATCATCCACGCCTCTTATGACAGGTAGCTCCTAAACTTAAACTTAAAGGAACGTTGATGTTAAAGTTTATTTATATCCGTTATGACTGCTGGAATCGCCATAGTGAAGGTAAGAGTAACTGTCCATTTGTGGTATGGAAACCTGCTGCAAATGTTGGACTCTTGCTTTTGCATCTTTGCTTATGAATGTGCTGTTCGATTTGCTTAACGCTTTGGCAAATTTTGTCAACATTTTCTTAAACCTAAGCTTTTTAGATTTTTCTGCAATTTTGTGTGATGACACCCTTGTGATGTTCGATACCATTACTACTTAACTAGACTCAAATTAGATACAAATTCTCACGTTAACCAAAACGAAATGAAATCAATGCCAAATAAAGAGCATCGTCTCACAATGGTTTGTTTGAATTGCAACTAAACTATGCCTTCGAACCCTTTAATATTTGTGATTAGATATTTTTCACTGCCTATTTTGCATTTTCCTATTTTTGAAAGCAAAGATAGCAATTGCGTCAAATTTCGTTTGAAAGTAGAATTTATCACAAAAATATAAATGTGTTCGAAGGTTGCAGTTCCCACGAAACGTATTTCATTTGTCATGATTTGCCAGTGTAGGGTTTGATGTTGCACGCATTTCTTTCAAAGAAAGCTTTAATGAAAATATTAGCATGTATGTCGATTGCTTCGTTCTAATTTAAGAATGCCATCCACGTGGTTTTAGCTATGTTAAGAATGTTCTAGGTTGCCACCACAACATCTTTGTTTTCAATCCATGAAAAATTTATTTTGCTGTATTTGTGATCCACAAAATACCAATCACTAGTTGGTAGATTAAACATACCAACTACTAATTTACTTAAGTAGTATGAATGATAAAAAAATATCATGATTTTTCAGATTCGGTCCGGGTTTCGACATTGCTTTACTGAACTTGGTGACACCTTTCATCTACAATTTTTTTGTCAGTCCAGTTTGTCTTCCACCCGAAAATTTTGCAACTTCCTCTGAAGACTTAGCAATTGCTACTGGTTGGGGTCGTTTAGGTGAGGTAACACATAAAGCTTGGATAAGCGCTCCTGTGATATAAAGCCAGTGAAAACTGAGTCCCAACTGAGAATTTACATGAAAGAATCATTAAAATTAAATTTTCAAGCATTGTCATACTTATGAAATAAATTTGCTTTATTGGATAAAGATTGTTTATGAAATTAAATTTATTAAAATAATGTATCTCGTTTAATTGACCAATGCTGGGGTAAGTAAAGAGGTACGTACGTTTATTTGTTGCTATACAGCACAACAACGCCGAAGCAAATACTGGTAGAATGCCCTCGCAACCAGGAAGGGGAAACAAACTTGAAGTTATGCAGTCGAGTTGCCCCAAAACTTTGATAAATCAAGCATAGTGCCACAGTTCATAAACGCATTATAAGCGTCGCAATGCAAAAAAATTACTAAGAACACATTGCAAATTTGGCAACAGAAGGTATTTCATTTAAGTGCTTTATTAATTGCGCACTAACGGAATCGAGTATATTGCATGCAGGGCATCATGCCAGTCAAGCACGGAAAAGTTTGTTTTTAATTTTAACTGCCGTGTTTGGATGAACACATTGACATACATTTTGTTGCATAATACACATATATGCAATTGAATAAACCACGTTGTGATACTCATGACACAATCATAAAACAAAATTATTTGACACATAATACTCATACTGTATATGATTTCAGAGAAGGAAGCAGCTTTAGTCCTATCAGATCCGGCCCGCGTGAGTCATTTTAATGTTCGCCAATTACTTGCCAAGCGCCAGAAACCTTACTGTTCAGAACTTTCCTTCAAGCGCTTTCCAGTTTTAGGTGCCTGTGCACGGTTTATGTGCCTGTCCACCGGGGGTGCGTATGAATTGGCTATGGTGGAAGCAATATTGCCAGAGCGGGACCATTAAGACCACCATTATTCGTTTCAAATTAGGCCTGAGCAGGGTTAAACCAAATTTCAAGTACAACATTTTCCACTTTGAAGTCTATAACAACATCACAGAGGAAAAAACAGTGCACAAAAAATACAGAAAATTTGTGGGGATATAGTTTGTCGCATAAACATTTTTAAGTGATGTTTAGGAAAAATGCGGGCAAAATATCCTTTTCACCAAAATACCTTTTCACCTTAAAACTTCCAGAGACAAATTTTAGGGAAAAGAATCGTCCTTCTCCATTCATAACACTCAGTAATCGAGCAAGGCAACAGCTTCAGATTTGGATACTGGGCTCTACAGAAACAGGAGCAAAAGCAAACTCATCTGTTGTTAATGCACCCACAGTCGTACGTGCATCAGTCCACTGATCACATGCCTTGCCCACGATTAGCAACAGACGCTCCTATTGTATGTAAAGAGGTGGAGCATTGCTGCTGCGTTAGTTCCATGAAATACGCCTGTGTATAGGCTGCTTCGAGTGCGAGGTCATCTTTTTCTAAAATCTACTGGCGACTGGATTGCAAGTCCAAACCATTAATAAATGCGTCACGGAAAAGTTCTTCACGGTAATGTTCGGCA
>JGI24021J15306_10006075_pt1 | contig 14453 bp, 13 predicted proteins | sample Ectturendosymbi1_FD_15306 | JGI IMG/M metagenome (IMG submission 15306) | reverse complement strand
CGCATCAGGCACTGTTCTTTGGAAATGGGTCCATCTGGAAGATACACCTTTGGTGAATGCTGAGTATGCTGCTTGAGGGTCATCTTGTGCGTGTTTTAAGAGTGATTGAAGGTCTTTTACCCAACTCTCAACCTTGTTCTTAATGTATTGTTCCCTGAATGAATCTGTCCCAATTACTGATCCATTTCATCCAAGGAGGCGTTCACCTTGGTCTGTGATTTGTCATAGCAGCTTCAGAAATAGAATGAGAGTGTGAGTGTCGGAATGATACTGAATTGTCGTACTTAGACTGGTACTTCTGAATTTTAAAGTCAATAAATTTTGTCATTTTGCATGTCTCTTCGTACATGTTGTCCCATTTAGTAGATACTAAACCTGAACCTCAACTTTCATAAATTTAATGATTTTAATTGATTGTTTTCCATATTAATATAATTAGGTAATGTCTATTTTACCGCCAAGATGCTGGTGACAACAGATCATGTGGAACTATTGTGCCGCCAGTCGAACATTCGGTCTTGTGGCATGATGCAATACAAAGAAAAAGGTTATTTTGTCAAGAAAACATTGTCCTGCTAGTGGTGTAATGGTTAGGTGTTTCGGCTGCTATGCCAATGGTTTGCGGTTCGACTCTCACCTTGCCGACTTTCATTCTGTTTTTTTCTTTGCTTTTCTCCAGGCTCTTCCAAGGTTCGCTTAGGTGTTACTTTTAGAGGTTAGTGTTTGAAGTTGTTAGATTAGGGTTAGGTTAGCTTAGTGTTAGATTAGGGTTAAACTTAGTGTTAGCTTAGCATTACATTAGGCTATTAGCTTAGCTTTAGGGCTAGGGATACGTTAGGGATAGGTTAGCTTAGCATTATGTTAGGGATAGGTTGGGTTAGGGCTAGGTATAGGTTAGGCTTAGGTATAGGTTAGGGTTACGTTAGGATTAGGGTTAGCTTAGGGCTACGGTTAGAGTTTGGTCGTAGGTTTATCTTTTAGTTATGTTTACTTCTTTTCTACCAAGCCTTTTGCTGCTGCCATCCTGGCGGCAAAATAGACACTGCCCTAATATTGTATTGGGAATCCGTGGTATGAGACAGGCATAAATTGCTATGTGATGGGACAGACAAATATGTCTCATGGACAATCCTGCACAAACATCTATAGCATGCCATCAAAATGTTGAACGACACATTTCTTCCAAGAAGCAACTCAGCACCAAAACCGCCACGCTCATGCAAGAAGTTATCACCATGCACAAAAAGTTTCTTAAACTGTACTTCCCAGATGCACCTGACGGAGTGATCACATGTGAGAAAAGCAAATTTGCATTAAAATACAGCCATGGCAAAGCAATACCAAGTGGTTTCAGTCACTTTTATTGCTACCGAGTGGTTCTTTCAACTCAAAAAAATTTCGAAGGTATTTTCAACATCAGCGGGCGACTCGGTGAAGTCCAACCACTAAAAATATTGTTAGCGGCCCGCTCGTTCAACCTCAGCGGCCCACCAAAAGTCCAGACCATTAGCAGCCCATGCCATCTCTACTGTACACCTCTGGTAGCCAATACTGTAAAACTGCTGTCCAACCAGTACAAGTGCTACAAAACTGACAAAGACCGTGTTTATTTTTTAGGCAGTGTCGATTTTTCCGCCAAGATGGCTAGATGCCCGCAGCAACAGGCTTGGCAGAAACGAAGTAAACACAACAAATAAACCCTAAAGCTAACCCTAACATTAGCCTTAATGTTGACCTTAATGCTAACCCGAACGCTAACCGTAACGCAAACGATAACCGAACCCTAAACCTAACGCCTAAGGGAAAAGTTTGGAAAAAAGTTTAAAAAAAGAAAAGGGAAGTCACCAAAGTGAGAGTTGAAACCAAAAGGAATGGCATACCAGTATTTTGAAGCATAACCATTATGCTACAAGCAGCACGCCGACTGCAATGATAAATTGACCTTTTTATTTGTGTTGTGTCATGCCAGNTGACCAATGTTCGACTGGTGGCACAATAGCTCCAGCACATCTGTTGCCACCAGAATATTGGTGGTAAAATAGACCTTACCTATTTTTTACTGTGTTTTGTTGCCAAGTATGTCTTCACTTGTTTTGAACTTGCTACACTCAGTCATTTGTTTGGTTTCAGCACAAAAAAGTAAATACTTGATTCCATGAAGACTTCGTAGCAAAAATTAGTGACAAGTGTTGACGGAAAGGATTTTTGTGGTGTCTTCATCCAGTCTTTGTAAATGAACCACTCAAGTCCTTCGTGTACATACAAGGCAAAATACTTCCAGTAGTGCTTTTGCCCAATGAGGCAAAATAGACATTGCAATTTTATTGGCTGGGTCAGGTATGTTCCATAATTTAGGTAGGATTTACTGGTTGGGTTATGGGTTAACTTTGTTGTGATGGGTATGAAGCAGTCCAGATCATAAAATGTGAGCCCATGACATCTCTTGTGCAAAGTGACGCAAGAAACCTGGCTCACACAAATTGTCCTGGCACCTGAGGTGTTAAATGTGTAATAAGCAAGCTCTTGTGTTATATGGGCAGTAAATTGTATGTATCGTATGGTGTACATTTTTTTCGTATCTTAATTTTTTCATTGCTGTTTTAACTCAATGCATTTTAGTGACCTATAAGAATTTGTCAATAAATGTTGGTTGCACGCTATAAAAGGTTAAAAATTGCTGTTCTGTAACTGCTTGTAATTTTTTTCCAAGGTTCTTGTTGTCTTTTGCATCATTGATATTTTTGCTATGATGTTTATGTCATAAAGAATGTCCATAGAAAATGCTGATATTAAGTCTGATGAAAATGTCAGTTCCCCTCAAAATAATCTTCAACAACCTTTGGGTTTAGTGCCTCTTTATCCATTTCCTGCTATTCCATCAGCTGAAGGTGTTAAAAAGCCGCAAAACTTTGCTTTTCCTGGTCTTGGATTTACATTTTTACCCCCAATACACCAGTCAGCATATAATTATGGCCGGTTATATTTTACTGACAAGCAGCTTGACCCTGAGGTTGAGGATCTGTTGGAAGAAGTAATTGTGGAAGAGGTAAATACTTTTGTGCCATGGTTTGATATTATGCAATAGTTTTAATGAACTGCTTCTATTTTACCACATTAACTGTGCAGGTTCTTTGTCTCACTAGTTTATAACCATTAATGAGGCATGGCTAAACCTTAGTTGCATACATGGGTGTCAGAAAGAGTTTTTCTAAGGAGGTCAATAAAAATTCTGAACTGCCAGGGTGATGCAAAAAAGCAGAAGTCACAATTTTTTATAGAATGTAAATTATTCTTTATCAGAATATACTTGTTGTTGTCAACAAAGGAAACAAAATTTTGTGACAAGGCTTATTTCACCAACAAATCAAACAGTTGTGCAAGGCAATTTTCTGAGAAAGTTTCAATGTTGTCATGCTCATGTAAATTGCAAAAAAGACATGTAAATATAAAAAATAATTTTATTGGGGTACATCCATAGTGGAAGATGTGATGCAAATGCTATTGCGCTCATAAAAATGCACAGTTTGGGTATCAATTTGTAAAAATGGTATCTTCAGCCCATATTTGTTTGAAAACGGAAATTAGAAATCTCAAACTGTGAATATAGAATGATATGTAGTAATACTTAGGAAATTTTGAGCATCACTGTCATGATGCATAGGGATAAATCATGATGAACAATAGTTCTAACAAGACAGTGCTTTGCTGCACACATGATATAATTCTTTAACCTGGCTTGGGGTCATTCCATGTCAAGTGATCCAGAGCTATATATCTGACCATGAGCAAAATCCATGAAATTTCACAAGCAGAGAGATCTCATCATTCTAATTTCAAAACATTTTGAATTTTTTAAATCGGACCAGAATTCGTAAAGTTATTGCTGGTTAAAATTTGCAGTGTTCTTGTTTAAATTTTGCATTTACTTTTTGTAAATTTAGTACTCTGACATAAAAACCCTGGTATCTTTTTCATCTGTGATTATTTTTAGCTGGAAATTTGCAAGAATGTGTCAGAAGGTGTGTTTATTAAAAATCAATCATTGGAACTTTCCTTATTACCTTTGAACTTATGTAAATCAAGGTCAAGTTAGACATACTTTTGTGTGCGCTCATGCATGACCATATTTCAATTGCTTATAACTTGAAAAGGTCAACTGGTATGAAGTTGATTATTGTTTTATTTGAAAGCTATAGAGCAGAAGATTTTTTGGTTTCAAGAAACCTTTGCTTATTTGCCTATTTGGTATACTTTTTATCATTTTAAGTAACTAAGGGGATTTTGAATCATAATATATGCACTAGAGCAAGCTGCAATAATGATTTCTATATTCAACTTTTATTCATTTGTTTGACATGATACATGTTTCTATGGTATGTTAAAGATAAAACAGTTTTTAGAAGTTGGATCATAGTAATTCCATGTATAATAAACAGACAAAAGTTGTATTTTACAAGCTTTTTTCAATTATTTTATATTTTTCTGAAGTGGTGTCCTATCTACCAAATTCTCTCCAAAATGCAAAAAATAAAATGTTATATAAAATCAGAACTGCCAAGTGGTACCAAACAAGATAATGCCTTAAAAAAATAAAGAGATAAATAGTGAAAGATTAAACAAGGGTATTTGTGTGGTCAATCTGTGACATCAAATTTTAAAGTATTATGTTAGTTTGATAGTGAATCATGTGCAAGAGGGAATGCAGCTTCATTTTACCAATCTTATGCTATCAAGAGTACATAAAACGTCGACCACGTTCATCCAGTTTGTCTAACACAATAAAATGAAAGGAATAGTCTCGTTAGCACTTATTCTTTAGTACTGCAAACTTCAAATAATTATATATCAACCCCAGCCCGTAGGTTTGAAAAGAAATTATGTTGTAGCTGTGTAGAACAAAACATGATACATTGCTATAGTGCAAGATGTTAACCAGGAATGAGTATGCTTCAACTGAATTTATGCATCCTAATGGATTTTCTTCATTTTGTTGGCCACAAAAAGTTGATTTTTGCTGGATACTAAAGCAGCTATCTTAATATCGCTATTGAAGACCATGGCGAAAATCAGCTTGTAGCTACTACTATGTCTCTTCAAGATCAATAACAAAGATAATGAAGAGATATGAGGATATTACTTCTATAAATGCTGCTGTTGCCTGTGGACACAAAATAGTGTATTGCTCGTTTACCTTGAAGGCCTATGCAACATGTGGTTGATGTTGGGAAGAAATTCATTGCTGTTGAATTGCTTGTACCATGCATGTCAAGCGTAAGGACAACCATGAAAAATTGTTCAACCATAGAAGCATGTCAATTTTTTGTCATAAATTCAACAACTTTTTTGATTCGACAACTTTGTTGGATTATTTGCAGTGATGAAGTCTTGAGACTTGGTCTCGAGACCATTTTTGCGAATCTCTGTCTGGAAGGTTTCAGGTCTCGTCTTGGTCTCAAAGGCAGCAGGTCTCAGTCACAAGCCTATTATCTTGAAACTGTCAATATTGCAAGGATATGGCTTTGTAAAACCTTTGTGAATCAACAAGTTTTTTCTCTGTTGTATTTGCAAGTAACAAACAACCAAAACACATCGAAAAAATGCCAGAAATTTGAAAAAAATTCAACTTTAAAGCGGTGATAATTATTTTTGAAATGTTTGACAAAATGCACAAATTTTGAAATCTCAAGTTTCGGTCTCAAAGTTTTAACAAGGTCTTGGTATCAAAGGTTAGTCTTGACCACATAACTGATTATTAGACAAAACAAAAATAGTGCCATCTGAAATATGTATCAGACAATACCATATAGGTGAATATGAAGCAAAAGCAACTGTCAGTGTGTATGTGAATATAAGATTCATGTTTGTATCACATCAGGTAAGATCTCTGGATCATGCAACTTTGGGTTTTAAATTGAATGGAATTATGAAGAAAATCAACTAGACAAAAGGATTATGATTCGTAGTTGCAATAGAGAAAATAGAACAAGTTACTACTGAGCATATTATAAATCAGATTAACATTTCAGAATTCACAATGGTAATTTTCCTGACCATGAAAATAATAAATGTAAATTTGTTATGTTTTTTCAAATTTTAAAAATTGAAAAAATTATTAGTAATCAAAATTAAAACCTTTTTTTCTAATTTTTTAATTTTTCAACATGTTTTTAATCTTTTCAAAAATTGTTGTTGAGGGGATTTAGCATACTTAAGAACTGCACTGTTAGACATGACATTAAAAAGATTTTTTTAATTGAAAAATTAAATTTATATTTATTTATTTAACATAATTAATTTAAGAAATTCAATTTTTTATATAAAAAAAATTTTTTTAATTAAAAATATAAAAACATTCATGAATATATTTTCAAATAATCTTTTTGATCAAAAAAAAAAATTTTTAATGGTTATTTACTATTTCATAAAGATATAATTTTTTTTGCCTGAAGTTCAAAAATAAGCATGGATGACCAAGATACAGTAGTATCTCCATAACACCAGCCCTGACATAAAAAATGAAGTCAATTGAAGTTGCACTATTTGAGTTATAGCTATTTAAAATATGGTCATGCTTGAATGCACATGAAAAACGTGTTGCCATATAACAACGATTAACCAGGGTTCAAAGCTCACCAGTAAAAAACTTCTGTTTTGTTCAGCATGGAANCTTGCACTTTACTGCAAAATATTGAATGAAAATAATCATAGATAAAGAAGTGAGAATCAGTTGAATTTGCAACAGCAAAACTCCNANAATTTTTTGGATCCGTCCGCTTGAAAAACATCAAAATTTCAAATGCTCATAATCTCGTAAATACAGGTCCGATTTCGGAAATTCCAACTTTGTTGAGCTCAGAAGCCTGAGATCTTTCCCCTTACAAAATTTCAAGAGATTTGGTGAGGGTCAGATGAAAAATCCCATTTTTGCTGGATCACTTGACTTGGAATGACCAGAAAATTTCAGGAGAGGCTGATCAGCAAGAAGTGTAACTTTGAGCGGGCGCCATTATCATTAGACTTGAATCTCCTGTATTAGGTGGTACAGGGTAATGTGAACTAAACAATCCTCAAACAATTGGTGAAGGAAATGCAGGATTTGCAGCAGATCGATATGGCTTTTTTGGGGCCGATACCAATGTATCGGCCATTCTTGGACTGATAGCTGATACCAATAACCAATATTTTTATAATTTTTAAGTCTTGTTTTCTGCTTCGTTATCAAAAATGTAATGTTTTCATTAACTTTTTTTCAAAAACTTCAAAAATCAGGATTTATAAGCTAAAATTTTTCAAATTGCAGCAATTTCTATATTTTGCTATGACTTTTAATTAATCTTATTAATGATGATGCATTTGTTTCGGCTACGGTGGCCAACACGTGCTCCATGGTTGATCTTGTAAACTTGTTTATGAAAACATACCTGCTAGCGTTGCTCCAAGATAACTGTCTTGACTTGGTTCATTGTGCTTTCTTGCGCAAGTTGTCTGCATGTGTAAGGAATATAACAGAGTTTTGTCAACACCTACAGAGGTTGATATATCGGTCTATCTCTATTGCTAAAACCAAGTAAAACAGTCAACTACCACAACACATAACCTGATTTGTTCGCAGGCAATCATCTGCTTACTGCACAAATACCTACAAGCCAATGTTATGTCATAGAGGGTTTATCGGGACAATTGCACAGCGGTCTGATTTTACCTTGGAATATTACACACTACTTGATGTAGTCGAGGGCTGCGTGTCTTAATACATATTTGCAGAACAGAAAAGAGAATTCGCATTAATCAGTCGGAGATGAAGTAGCAACTTGGGTTTCTAAACACTCTGCACTGAACAATAGCATAGCAGCTTTTATTAGCAAATATTGCTGATATATATCGGTGGAATTTTGCCGATATGATGCAACGGCAACATCGTCATATTGACCGATATATATCGGCATGCCAATGCATCGTTCGAGCTCGAGTGCTAGTTGCTGTGAAAAAGTGACCAGTAACCAAAACACATAAAAAATCAGCTTGATGGAGTGTGCGCAACTTGACATAACTGTCTAATTTTAGATGTATTGCTGCGTAAATCACAACGAGTTAACTTTGTTATGCAGATAAGGACAATTACAAGTGTACATAATCTGAGGAAGAATAAGCAAGCATCTCTAGTTAAAATATGTACGTTTTTTATAAGGTTTAGAAAATATTATGAAGTGGATGTGCAATCAACCAATTTTGTATGTAATAATTTCTCAAACTCACTTAACTCCACCAGGGAAAATCAAATGTAAAAGTTCTATGACTAAATTAAACTGTTGGTGCTTCCACAAATCAGTAAATATTTCATTCCAATAAACCTATTTTTATTATGTTCATGGCAAAAAGATGATTAACGTCGCTTAAGTTTTCTATGGTTTTGTTGTTTTCGTTGTTTAAATGTGTCCTCCATTTGCTTATAGTCACTTGGCTTGCTTGAAGAAGTGATTACAGAAGGTGTTGAGCCCTCAGTTAATGCCATCAGAAGAAATCTTCAACTGCAAAGAGCAAAAGAAGACAGGTAGTGTACATTTCTAATAAGAATGAGACAAAATAAACAATCACCCAACTATCATTGTGCGTAACTCCACAGCCGGCATGATGTGAAATTTGTGATGTTGAAAATAAGGTTATTTGTTCACACTTTGCAACATGCTATGGCTTCTTTCCTGAATAAGTATTTAATGATGTTCTTGATGCTAAGTGCTCCACTTGTATTTTATTCTAATTTGTTCAAAATTAACTGTAGCAAAGACAAAAACTGCCAACCATGTATGTTCCAAGGAATGGTAAAACCAATATTTAAGGACTTGGCAGATAAATGATCAGAACAACCAGTTGTACTGCTAATATATAACTGTCAAGTGTTTTTGTTGATATTGTCCAGTTTTTTTTGTGGCTTTTTTCCTGCATTTCTGTAATAAATGTTCAACAGCACCATGTTCCTTGTTTTTCTAAACAAAGCCTTGTTTGTTTTCAGACTTTGTAAAGAAATAGCTGTTGAATTGATTGATGAGGTCCTTAAGCAAGAGTGCTATCACTCAGTTATTGAGTTTTACGATGATCTGATTGCAAAGCATCGTGAGAAAGTTGACTTGTACCATGTTGCCAGTAACTTGTTTGCTCAACTTGAGATAGAGGCAGTAAAAGAAGCAACAGAAGATATATGGATTGGGTGCTTGTGTGGAGAAGCTTGTTCATCACTAGTTCATGATGTTTTGATGGAGGAACTAAGCACTGTGGCTGAGGAAGTCTTGATGCACTATGGAGCACGCTTGGCTTTGTCACAATTCAAACAAATCTCAAAGGTTGGTTTTATGTCATTTTATAGACTAATTGCGGTCACACTTCAAGTTTCTACAATTACCCAATGCGCTGTTCAAGTTTTTGCACCTAACTTTTGCTTGCTACAGATTATGTTAATGTAAAAACATTGTTTGCAGGCAATCAGTTTTCTATGTGGATTCAATTCATTTTTGCTGAAAAATAAAAGTTTCCAAGTTGTTAATTATCAATCACTGTTATGATGTACTTACAACATATTCTGCCATATAGCTTTTTTGCGACAGACTGACTCTGAAACTACTTAGAAAACAGCTGAGTTGTTCTGGACTTCATGCAACCCTAGTGAGGTTTGGCATGCCAAACAAACATAAATGGAAGGTAGGTTTACAAACAAAATTTTGAAATAAAACCAAACATTGTCCTGATAGATCAACCAGGTCTTTTCTACATACTCCTAATACTGAACGATCACTTTGTTGATGGATTTATGGGTGGTTATGGCGTGGTTAGATGAGAGACATTAATTGTTCAACCATGTGCTGTCAAGCTTTGGTGGGATATAGTATTACTGCATTAAGCTAAGATTACATGGTTGCATGGTGAATTTTTCAAACATGTTTCAGTTAGGCACTTGATTTCCCACCTACAACAGATCTTGGCTCAACGTACACTTTCCTGTAGCAAAGATAAGTTGTCCCAACCATATATATTAGTACGTAGCTGCATAGAGGAGTGGTAAATCATGAATTTTTGGGTGATTTGATTGATCACTAATTGCGTCTGTGTCATTTTTTTAGAAATTAAAATCAGTGAAAAAATTGTCTACTCCTGGTAATTTAGTATAAAGATCAGCATAAGACAAATCCTACCTGGTTTGTTAAATGTGGGTTGCAATAGAGGCCAGAGGCAATGCTTTGTCTGATCTGTCTTAAAGCTTTGCATTATTTGCCCACGTTTCTTGTTAATATGTGTGCATAAAAGTTTACCTCAACTTGGATAGGGTTCGTCTTTGCTGCTACCAAAATGATAATTGAGGCAGCAATGCAGTGGTGGAGTTATGGCAGTGAAACACCAAGAAAATAGGTGTTTCTGTATTGTTATTATTATTATGTATTTGTGGCAGACTCGTGGTCCATATCACAAGTACAATCGAATAACACAAAGAGCACAAAAATTGTTATAGCGCATTACAGAATAGATTTTAGCACACAATCCACACTGAGAGTAGAAAAACACTTTCAACAACGTCCCAATTATAACATCATGCACTAATCATCATACAAGGATCTGGCAGTGGAAGAAAAATGAAGGAATTTTAACATCAGATTTTAAGGGAAACAGCTAATAGAAAAAAAGTAAAAAATAAATCCGATGGGGGTGCACATTCACGCACAGAGGCATACAAATTGTGCGGATCAAGATTTTAAATGCTTTGCAACGTATTTAGCATGAGGTCGACAGCCTATTGCTGTCACTGAATTTACGTATTACCAAACACGATAGAATATGGCCACTACCCCCTTGCTTGTGAAGTGTAGTCGTAGTTAGTGGCATGTAAATTTTATGTCAGGTGCATTAATTTCATTTTTCCGAAATCGGTCGAGATTTCCGTCCACGATGTTGCTAACTGGTACTATTTTCTCTCATTTCGTGTCAAAACTTCGCCTCTACGGTTTCAAGTTAACAGTATCACGGGCATCAGAGGGATTTTTTCCAGGGTGTAGTCAAAAGTTGTGTTTTCCAGAGAGTTGCCAACCGTGGTCAAATTTCATTTTACTAACTCTGAAACTGAAAGAAAAACGTTTTTCTACTAAAACATTAACAACAAAATATCAAATTTCAAAATATCTGCCATCCAGTGCCCATGGGTAGCATTCCGATAAATTGCTGCACCGCTTGGACCAGAAATCAATGACAATTTTAGTTTTTTTACCATCGTTCTTTGTTTTGACTTCAGTGCGGAAAAAAAGAGAAAACGAAAACACCCGCGCCGTTCTCTGCCTTGCAAAAACGGTTTGTTATGCTTGCAGCCCGCTTCTGATGTGGTGCTCAAACGGTTTATTATGCTTGCAGTCCGCTTCTGATGTGGTGCTCAACAGCATGTGCCTGCAACTCCTGCTCCCCAAGCCTCCGCCGCCAGCGCAGGCTTCGCTCGCAATCATTGATCACATGATGATGGAAGTGTTGCTGAAGCAGCTGGTGGAGCTCGGAAAACCGACCGGAGACGAGTGCATGCCATTGCAATGGTTCAAGAAAAAGCTTGTTAGTCACGTTGCGCTCGACCTCGTTCTCGACGATCTCTGCCAAGAATTGGATAAATTTGGCGAGTCTGACATAGATTGACTGTGTACTTTCAGAGTGATTGTGCACTCTTGCGCCAGTGATTTAGATCGCAGATGGAAGTCATCCAGCTGTATTCATTTAGCGTCGTTGTTCCTTTTTTCCTTCGTGCGTTTTAAATGTTCCTTCCAATAGTCTTCATCTATGCAGTGCGCAGCCTGTTTCGTATCACCGTTGTGAAGTGCTCCGCATAAAGTACAAAGCCAGCAGGCGTTTCACTCTGCCGCACTTATAAATTTTAAAGACGAAATAGCCATTTCTTTTATCGCTACAAGCAAACGCCTTTTTTACCTTACAGCACAAGCCATTTACGAAATCGTAGATTAATTTAAAAAGCGGTAACGAATAACGATTCCCAGGGTTGCCAGATTGGCGTTTTTAGCCCAAATTTCAGAAATTTTTCAAGTTGGCTGGCCTCACAAAATTTGTTTGGCTTTTTGGCTCCTTTTTTGGCATTTTTACGCTGAAATAGGTTCTTTTGAAGAAAAATATTACTAAAATATCTTTTTTTCGTCACCACATTTGCAAAATTTGTGTGATAAATCCTATATCAGACGTCTGCATTCTGATATTAATAATATTTGAGGGATGCTACATTCGAAATTAAGTTTTTGCGTAATCACTGGAAATGTGTGCACTACCTGCACTGTGCAGTGTGTTGTAAGCATCAAGCAAGCTCAACACTTGCAAACAGGTCTGCTTATTCGCGATATAAATGCGACAATGACGCCGAAATGGAAGGGCTCTTATGATTCTGATCGTAAGCACAGGAGTAATTGGAAGATGACTTACGTATGAGTGCAGAAAACTGCCGATCAGCATGCGAACTGCCGCATTATTGTAGGCTACCCAAATTGTACAATTTCACAAACCATGAAAAGTCAGGGAAGATCAGTGCTCCAGTACAATGCCAAGCAAAATCAAATCGTAATTTGGAAGAATTTTTTGATATGCTTGTAATTCAGATGTTTTTTGTGACAAAGGAATGGCAACACCGCAAATAAAGTTTTGCCTTTTTCTGGCCTTCAAACAATTGGTGTGGCCTTTTTCTGGCCTCTTAGCATTGTTCGCCTTTTTATTGAAATTTTCATTTGGCAACCCTGACGATTTACCGCTAATGGTTTCAATCAATGCGTCATTTTGTCTGCTTGTAACAAAATGCTTCGTCCGTTTTGATCTTTCAGCTGTCAATTTGTTCCCAGAGTCTTGGCCTGGGTGTGTGTCTGACTCTGACGGAAGTAAGTGCTTATTGGGCCGACCTAAGGTTGACAGACGTCCTTGAGCGCCAAAGACTTTCCTTGAGTTTGCTATCAAAACTTGTTATGTCCTTGATTCTTGAAAAACACTTTTTTGTCCTTGTGTATTTTCCGGCGTCCTTGAAAGTTCTTGAAGAGTTGTTAAATTGCTCATTATTGAACTACTGAGTACATTGAACGTTCAACAATGCGTCATATTTATTATTGGCCGGAACACTACGTGAAAAACGCTGATTTAACCGAAAGACGTGTTAAAGCCTCAAAAACATTTGCCTTATTCGCGACGTGTGCACAAGGATGTTGGATCAGTGTTTTCCAGCTCATATTCACATACCCATGCTCTTCCACTCTTGTGCCGAGAGACCCCTTCAACGAGGTCCGAACGCAACAAGACAGGGTTACTTCTTTCACGTTAGTCTTCAGAATGTGGTATTGAAATCAATTCACACAGTAGTAAGTGAGCCGCTAAGCAAAGCAGTGCATGGCTTGAAAGTGTGGCTTGTATCCGATTTTGCTGTGCTTGACGTTAGCTGTTCAAGTAATATTGTCAACATTCGTTACTTTTGCGGTACTTGCTGCCAGCGTTTCTTTTTCAAACAATTTACAAGTTTGTCGACCACACGTCGGAACGATTTGAAAAAATCGACGTTGGTGTTTTTAGCCAAGTGTGTGTTACTTTCCGTAAAATGCTTTGTTCCTTTGCAAACAAGTTGTTATTTTTTCCATTAACTTGTACCCTCGTTACCAAACACACTGTTAACGTATGAACTTAGTTTATTTTCTAGAATACAGTAACATCGCCCAAAGCGTGCTTTCATCTGTAAGTGCTGCGTGTTTAAAAACGTTGCAAACCATTTATCGAGTGGAGATGGGATCGCTTATGCAGGACAAGCTCAGCTAGCTCCTGGGAGCGCAGATACAAGCTGATCCTAACTATCGGGTTTAGAGGCAGGGTTGCGGAGTCGGAGGTAAAATATTCGACTCTAACTACGAGCTTTCCAAAATTTCCAACTCCCGATTCCGACCTTCACAAAATATCCGACTCTGACTCGTTAACCCTGCTCAGGTAACCTCTGTCCAATTTGGGCAAACGGTTCTTCTACTTAAATTAAAAACGTTCACGTAGAAAGCTGGTTCTTTCAGTAGCTGCATTTTATTAGACACTCTTTCGGGCAGGCCTATCGAAATCGGCACAAGTTTTGTAGTTTTCGATGGGGAGCAAAATTTTGCCCAAACTGACCCATGGTTACCTGAGGTGTAACAAAATTCCTTCACAAAGATCCCTCCTAAGGTAACCTTCAGGGGCGGCTCGTCTTGCCGGGCTGCAGCCCTCCCTGAGAAATGTAAGGCAAAAGATTCCGCCAAACTCGCCTAAAGTTTGGATTTAGTTACGAAAATTTCACAACACAATCATTTTCGGTACTTCCGACACCATTTTTGTTCAACGTTTCCTAGGAATCCAACAAAACTAATGTTTCGCTGTTTTCCAACGACGCCGCTTATGCGATGACGTTTTCAGCACACTTGCCGATGAATTTGGCG
>JGI24021J15306_10006073_pt1 | contig 14454 bp, 10 predicted proteins | sample Ectturendosymbi1_FD_15306 | JGI IMG/M metagenome (IMG submission 15306) | reverse complement strand
GGTCAAACCGCAAAACAAGGACGTCACACTCAATTTTTGAATGACGCTACCTCGACTTGTCGAAAAAAAAAAAACAACACGAGACCGCTCCCAAGATACTGACGTGTAGTTACACAAGAGGTCAGGTTAAGAGTTCTCAGCGAAAAAGGAGGATGCATGATCGCGAAACGACAAAGCACGACAACGCAAAGCACCCGGATGACGCAGAGAGTTATTCAATTTCGAACCTCTGCGAGACAAGCTTCCGTACCTGCATTTGCGGGTTCGTGTCCAGGGTAGGGGTGCTCGTGCCGCTGCGGTGATACTCCGAATCGGAATCGATGGAGTTGACCCGGGAGCGTTTGACGTTGTCCGAGAAAGCCTGGAGAAATTGGGGGGTGAAAACAAGAGCATACTGAAAAAGGTGAGTGAAATAAGATTTTGCTGAAAACTGGAGAGTGAGATGAGGATTTTTGCTGCTGTGTAGCGTGTGCAGAAAATACAAAGCAAACTGNGCGGCTGGATCAGTTTTACTCTGAAATCTGCGGTGAAATTCATCTTTTTTAAATTTAATATACCATTGAAACTGCCGGACACTGTGTAATTGCATGATCTGAATTAGAAATCAGAAAAAGTTTTTTGAAAAAAAAAACGCAAAATGTAATCTAGCCATTGTTTTCACTGCTCTGAAACAGACGAGCGATTAAATATTGACAAAAGACCAGCGTTTGCACCTGGCTTCCTTTCGGTCATAGACCGAAATGCTTTTGAAATGACCGACAAACATGTTAAGTCATTTCGGTCAGAATGTTTGAAAATATAAGCTAATGAACACTGCTATGGCGAGTTTTAATACAACTGTGAGACAAATGACCGAAATGCCTCAACAAAAAAACAGGTTTGCGCTGATGAGTAGAGAATACTGATATGAACAAAGAATCGGAAAAGATCGCGTGAGTTTCAAATGCGGTGATGCTTGGGACGAGGTAAGAGAAACAACTTGTGCTCATCCATCTGTACGCAAAAAAGCAAAATTCCTTGGATAAAAAAAACTACGACAAGCTGGAAAACTGAGTTCGTTCACTTGCTCGAACAAAATTCCATATTTCGCCCTTCATATGCAACTTTAAAAAATCGTTCCATGCAATTGCCAGACAACAGCATGTACAAGCGAAGCGGCAATTGTCGGCTTCAGGAAGCGTTGACTGACTTTAGACTTGACAGGCACATCCATTTTAACCGAAATCGAACCGCAGCGCGATTTTCTGCGTCACTTCCTTGCACACTTGCCAGTGTTTCAACTGACTGGAGGACGGAAGTGATTTGTTGCCTTTTACAGCATTTCATTCGGAAACATACTTTCGATTCTATTGTGTTTAAAAAGTACTCAATAATAGGCAAGTTTCAGTAGATAAAGCAAGACACCGAGGTGATAAAGTCAAATTATTTAATATATCTTGTAAGACAGGGTTTCCCAACCTTTTTAGGATCTCGAACCACTTGGGCATCCCGTATTGTCAACGCGTACCACTTCTTCCAGAACAACTATTTTGATCGAATCTTAGTTTATTCAGAAGAGTAATATACATTAAAATAACAATGAAAGATCATATCTAAACTTATTGAGATTTTTGTTTTCGTTTACCTTCCACCAATTGGTAGATGCGTGGTGTAAATTTGCTAAAAGCGCATCGTAAGTCATAATGTTACGAAACCATAGGAATAGCAGGGTACAGGAAAATTTATTTATTTACGAACAAAACCCGATACGTAAACTAGGAAGCTGTGAATCCAGGTTTTTGTGAAAAAAAAGGAAGTTACTACTCGCGTACCACTAGGTTGGGAACCCCTGTTGTAAGCTAATTACACATAGAAGACGTACATAGACATATGCATATTTATACGTATCAGATACAGAATACATACACTGGCCGAGCCTCTGCGTCGCTGTTGCTCTAGCAACGCCGCATCCGCGGAATTGACTCGACTCACAGCAGCCGTGTTCGATTTCATCCGTTCGAGTACGACGGTGGCGGACTTGGAGCGAGTCTTGATCTTTTCGGTCAGGATCTCGCTTCTGCTTTTCGACGAGTTTTTTTGCTTTCGCTTGCTTCTGAAAAAAAAGCAATTTACCCTTGTATTCGAAAAGGCCGGAAGGATAAGAGTTCTGATATATTTTGTTGCTTCTAAGAAAATTTAGACCGTCTCTTTCAAATCTTATTTTTGATGACGGCAGTTGGAGGCAGGCTTAAGCCTGAAAATTGCTTCTTGCCGGGACGGTTCAGGTGAAGGCTCTTGTCCAAGGAGCGCTGCGGCGATTCACTCAGTAGTGGCCGCGGGTCGAACATACAACCTTCCAATGGAGAGGCGGATATTCTACTTGGAGGGCACTCTACATGGGAGACTTTATGAATTCGTGAGCGGAACACTTTACGCTGCCCTGGACCGCCTTGAAACTTCATCCTGGAGAATTAATGCTGCCGTGCTGCGTGAAAACGTTCATGCCAGATTACATGACATTACCAGCGCAACTGAACAGCGTGACCAAGTTCGATTGTTTTGGAGCCGGCGGCCAAAAAACAACGTTGGTTCAAAACCCGAGCAATTGCGTCACAACATGATACGCTTTCAAAACTTGAAACATAACATTTAGCACAAAAGACAAAATCACTGGCAGCACCCGCACCTCCTCCGCGAGAAGTCGCTCGAAAACGGAACAGAAACTTCAAATTGCTCTAAGGCTGCAAGCGCGTAGATGACATCACGACTGTGGCTCTAATCACTTCGTACGGCCAGGGTTTATGGTTTGACCTTGGTGACCGTTCAAACATTGTGAGACCGCAACTATTTCATCTGAATGCCGAGACGGTCGTAATGTGAGGTTTTGTGTATCTTGTTATATGCAGCGAGATTTACTGTGTTTTGAGAGGTCGATGCGACATTGGAAGACCATTTCGGTCCATCAAAACACCTTAAAAAGCTCTGCGTACGCCAACAAACACAGAAAGCTGGGCAGACCGCAAGCGTTTTTCTACCTTTTCTCGTAGCGCCTTTCCCGCTTCGGTACTTTCAAGCTGTTCCACTTGTGACATCCTTGCATGTAGGAACTAACCCGAAGAGACAAGGGAATGTCTTTGAAAAACAACAACGGTACATCAATTTCAGATCAAGTGCTGCTATTTTTACGCGTCAATCAAAAACGCTTCAAATATACGTTGTCATACCAACAGGTAATTGTTATAAAAAACGCACATGCTGGATAGCTTGAGCGTTGACAGCTTAGAACATATCTATAAAACAGCGTACAAATGCATAAATTCAAAACTGTGCACATTTTCAAAGGCGTATTCAAAACTGTGAAGTGAGCGAACACGGTGCGAATGATTGGAAACAGTCAGAATATTTCATATTTCATTCGAAGTCGCCCAATCTAAAAAATGGCCAAGATCAATAACTGAAACAAGGCGACTGCAAATTTAATATTACTAGCGTATCGCGCAGAGATTTTAAAGCCGACAGAAAGCGCTACATACGAAGGTAGAACACTACACAACACTAGTTTCAAAATCCGCACAAAAGTTTGCTTGGAGCAGTGTTTCTCAACCATATTTTCAGCTTGCGACCCACTTTAACTGAATATTTTTGTGGGGCGCACTGTGACATGTTGAGGGAAAACAACAACGATAAAATTGAATGATGAAAAAGAACCAAAATCTAATCAACAAAGGTAATTTACTGCATGCGGAAAACTTGAGCTTGTTCAGAGATCGTAAGATTTCCCAATATAATCGATACAAAATCGGATAATTTAAGAAACGTTTCAGTTAAATCGTAACATTTTGAAACGTTTCGCGGCCTTTCTGAACGAACTTCGCGGACCACTGGTTGAGAAGCACTGGTTTTGAGAACAAAATATGGCTAACGAACGCCCAAATACTGATCTACTGCTACACATCACCAAACGACCTACCTCTACACACACCCACTAAAGTAACGAAAACGAACGGCTCTCATTGAAATGGTGCTGAACACATGTACACTAATGTGCTTTCTGAATATTTAATATTTCGCGTGAAATGCCGGTTGAAGAAACCACACATTGGAAACCACCGATTTCACTTGGACGATACCCGAAGAGACAAACTCACAATTAACAACGCGCATGAGCAACCAGGCACCCCCACCTTGTGGATGGGAGAGAACTCTGTGGTAGGAATGGTCATGCGCTGCTGCGCGCAAGCTCATTGACGCTGGGGCGAAATCGACGTGTCGGCCGTCTGCTCGCTGGAAGGGGGTGTGACGAGAGAAGTCATCGCGCATGATGGCCGACTCGTGCCTTGCGGCAGGCGGCTTCAGCATCTGCAAGAAAACATGTGTCAACCGCGGGACAGAGCTCTTGGAAGGTGTTTTGAAATATGAGGTAATGCATGAGCGGAATAATTGTACATGCACCTGTAACTACTATACTTTTACGTTTAAGTTTCATCATGAAGACACTTAAAAAGTTTCGTTCACCCCTTGGAGCACCCTTGTGCACCCCAAGGGGTACTCACACCCCCATTTAAGAACCTCTGCATTAGTACAACAGTTGGACACAAACATGGGCGATGCGGAATGAACGGTCGTACGAATATCTACTAAGCATTGCGTAAGAAGTTTAACATATTCTCCGCGAGTTCGAATGCACATGTCACCATGAACTGTCAACTTGATCCTGACAAGTATTTGGTGTGCATTGGTAAAATTACATCAGGACTGAAACCGAAACTGCTCTGACAAAAACAGAGGTCTCCCTCCTGAAACCCGCCTTACTAAGACACTTGGCGTGATGCTACACACGCTATGCGATTGCGGAACGCAGCCAGTCGAACTGGGACATGTGGTGCAGTGTGCCAGAGCTGAAGTTTGCAGCTGTTTGCACGCCTTGTTAGCAGCAAGATGGCATAGTGGTAGCTCGACTGAACGAAACTCATCCCAGGACAGTGGTCCCCAATCCCCGGATCAGTTGGTACCGGGCCGCGAAATTACAAAATGTATACTGGTGATGATGAGACCAACCGCTTCATTTCAGCTGTTGCAAAACAACAACCATCAAAGAGTACTGACCGCGGTAACGAAAAAGTTGGGGCCACTGTCCAAGGGTACAATTTGTTCGGTTCGCAAAGTATAAAACGATACAATTGCCTCTTCCGCGACATCCCGACAACAGCAACACATATAATGCAAACCACAGGTGCTCCAGCTGTTTTCCTGTTTCGATTACAGGCAGATAACTAACGACGGAAAGGCAAACGGATGCGGTCGTGAACGGTGTGCGTGCACTTTGATACAGGCGTTGCTCCGTGAAACGAACTCTCACCTTGTGGTGCGATTCAACAAACTCAGTCAACCTGATCAACTTTCTCCTTCGAACAGGATACAGCAGAGGCCGGGTACGGGCGGCAACGCAGGTTTTGTCCGCTGTTTCGACAGGCGCGCTCTTCTTCGTCGACTCACTGCATGAAACGTCGTACGGTGCAATGCAGTGGTGACTGAGCGTGACAGCCGATTGAACACGAGCGGTGGTGATAGAGTGGGTGGCACAGTGGTCCGACGTACGGGTTTATTTTACGTCGAACGCTGGCAACGTGAAACGCCACGCTGGGGCGCTCACGCCCCTCATGGACAGCGCGCACAGGTTAGCGGGAGGCCTTTCTCATATTTCAGCCTGACGCGGAGTCACAGGTAGGCGCGTGACACAATCGAGAAAGCCTGTTTCTGTTTTAGCCGCGTTCAGCCGGAGGTTTGGCACTGACTGACGAACGCAAGTACACAGCGTTTCGCCTCGACGAGCGCAAAGTGCACTTCTCAGTTAACGCGAACACGATGCTTTTAACTCGAGTGACCAGCTTTTGTACGCACAGCGAACGCAAAATGCACGGCGACTAAAGCACACTTCGAAGAGGCATTCTGTCCAATACCTTGCTTGTTCGCTGGCAGCCGTTGGCACAAGGGGGGATGGGACACCGGCTGACAACGGTGACCAGTTATCAAGTAAACTGAAACCGAAAAGGCAAGAGTTACGGCAAAATCCACTGTTCGCTCATACATCACAACGGACATGCGCGCGTCACGCAACATCTTTGGTCAGATCTGCTAAAATGTCTCGACATGTCGCGCGTGAATAACCGAGCTCTGTGTCATACAAACGCTCTTGCCTTTTGCGCAAAAGCATGGTGCGACATGGAATCTGTGCTCAGTGCACACAACAAGAACATCTTCTCGAGTGTCTGGCACAAAAATATCAACATACCATAGCTCAGAGTAAAGAAAAAGAAGACAATAGTTTGAAAATCAATGTGGGATGGTATCCGAGTATTGAGATACTCAATGTTTGACTTAATATATTCTTTAGTACTCATTGCACTTAAAACTCTTCTTTGCTCTTGCTTGTTAAAAAATAACTGCCTATTTAAAAAGCAAGAGCAAAGCATGAGATTAAGGTCGTGCCAACCACAAATATCCCACTGATTGAAGATGGACTCCCTGCCCTGAAATTTCGTGTATTCACAAAAGGGTTCTCGTTTATTGCTATCAAAGATGAATTTGTGTGGTTGTAAGGAGAGTTAATAATTAAGCAACATGGACGCAATGGCTTGCTGAGCAACGCAACGACGTCATAGCTCTGGCATTAAAAATCGCGGGATCGGTCCGTATCTTGTTACGGCGGGCAAACAATCGGCTAGAGCACTGCATCTGACACACACGCTACTACCGCGTAACACAACCGGGACTACAGACAAACGGTCACCAAAAAGATATCGTTCGTTTCTGAGCTGTAGCCGCGAAGGCGGGTTCCACTATTCTAACAACAAACGAACATTCAGCCCGCCTGCCGAGAGTGTTGCATGACAACAGCACTTCAACGTCATACACAAGAGGACGTACCGTACGCGGCACTGCAAGATGGCTGCTGCTTTTCCGTTTCAGCGTAACATACACAAACACCCGAGCTCGCAACAGTAGAGCTTCTGGTTTTGCCCAACCGTGGGGAGAATAACGGTCCCATGTAAGGGATGTTCGAAAAATGCGAAAAGCAACGGGCACCATTTACTGCGCGCTGAGCAGCAGCAGAACAATGTGACGTTCACCAGCAAAGTCAAGCACGAAGTCTCACTTGGTCGTTTGTTTATTGACGTTGCGCATCATTTGAGTAACGCTGCAAGGGGAGGCACAATCGGCCGAGGGCGACACGGCGCGTCCCACTGTACTCGCAGGCTCCCCCGACGGTGACTGCAAGAAAGGAAAACATTTCGGGTGGGTGCTTGGTATATCAGTGGGAGTTACTGCTATAGGCCGGGTCGGCATTTCGCTTCGTGTTTAATCCAGGGGTTAAAACTTCGGATGCGCAAACGTTTTTTCATATATATATATTTTATACTTTATGCGTATGAATGCTGTGTGGCAAAGCTTATATGTGTGCGATACTAAACATTTCTGCGCGCTACTAACATTCACAGAAAATTTTGCACTCCTGCGTTAATCCATGTACTGCGCGCACACGAGCAAGCGATCGTTTCATTCACTGACAGATACGTGCCATCTGATCACATCGATCGTGCTACAGTGCGATAATATAGTAGCAACTAATCCCAGACACACTCACCTGAGAAACGGCAGAACCAACAACGTGCTCAATATCCGTAGTTGTGTTTTTGCCGGTCTGGAACCCCAACACCACTTCCCCCTGTTAAACGGGATTTAAGAGTTAATAAACCATACTCTTTCCGCAGGAGCAGTCCTACGTAAACTTTGCCAAAGGAAGCGAATAGCACAGAATCCATGCTGGAGTAACTACTCTTTAGCACCAGCAGAAGGAATGTCCCTCTAAGAATGTATTCAATAGAACATCATTCGTCACAGTACTTGCAAATGTCGTGAGGCAAAATGTTTCTTGGAATTTAAAGCTGAATTTTATATTTACGTTGGTTAAGTGAATTTTTATTTGCACGAGCACAACAGGTCAACCACAGACAACAATCTTATTATTTCATCTGACGCAACAAGACAGTGAGAAACTCATTAAAACTTTCCCAGCGTAAAAAATTCCTTGCAAGGTGAAAAGTCAACAACGGGTGTTTTTCAACTAGCATTACTGGTTACGATCTGTAAAACCTGCTTCAAGGAGAAAACTGTTTCCCCAAAATAAATAAAACCAATTCACTGAAGCAGGAAAATGTTAATGGCATTAACCGTTTCAACATAGTAGTTGTGTTCCGTAAAAATTCATGGCACACGATTGAGGCAGACCACCGCCAACAGAACCTACTTTCGCTGTTCGAACTTGACGATATAATTCGTTGTACTGTCGTATTTTGTACTCCAAGTCGGAAACTTGAGCTTGAAGCCATGTCCAACGTTTCGCAATGGCAAGCCGTTGTTCTCCCCAGGCTAATTTCGCCGCGTCGGTGAAGCTGCAGGAACACGTACACACATCAAGGTACGGAGTTTGCTTTTCAGAACCTGAACATGCCTCCATCGCCAGCGCAGCAGCAGAACACACGGTGAGCTTTATCACGTGGCACCTTACACAATCTTACGTGAAACTACACCTTGCCAGATTCCGTTATATCTCACAGATCAATCAAAGCACAAGAACACATTTTTCAAGAGGCTCAACAACAGGTTGCGATCGGAGTGCCACAATATTTTGCTGGCGTTGCAACTTAATCATGCCACACTTGACATGAGAGTTTGTCCAGCCTGAGTTTTCAAATTACGCTTGCTCTCACACACAAAGTTTTCACGTCCCTGGTTGGAACAACAGTCGGCTCAGGAGCGAACGTGTTAACAACTAACATTTTGTTTTCAATGCTTGGGTCGGTCTTTTTTCGATCTGGCACGTATCCTTCTCCAGCTCTGTATACGTATTCCGTCGATTCTTCGTCTGAACTGCTTTCGGTCAAGTCGGGATCACAGGCACGTTGAATACACTTCAGTTCTTTCTTTATAATACCTGCAAGAGTAGAAGCTAAACATGAAGACGCAAGGTTGAGCGCCTCACCTGTCTTGAGACGATAAAGAAATTTTATTTCAATCACAAACCGGAAATCTTAATAGTCTCAAGTCGGTCTTTTGCTACTGACAACATAAACTGCAAAAGCGCACGCTTCTGCTTTACACGTCATTTTGAACAGGGGTCGGCAACCACCGGGCCGTGAGGAATTTGCTACCGGGCCCTGCAGAACTACGGCGACAGCAACCAAGACAAAATCATGAAGTAAGCTGAACATAAGGGACACACTACGGGTGTCATTGACTACTAGAATCCCTAGATGGGAGCATCTATGATTAAGGAAATACAAGCCCAGATCTCTAACTGAATCAGTGTCATGATGACTTATGAGTTGTAACAAATTTGCATGCACCAAGCAATTGATGTTTCATCGAGAGCCGCCTGGCAAAAAATGACAGGCTTAAACCGGACCGAGGCGCAAAAAAAGGTTGCCGACCCCTGATTCAGAACAAACGTTACGTGACACTCACACCCTCGCTTACCTGCACTGGACGCAGCTAGTCGCTGCAGACGCTTGTGAGAGTTCTTTATGTCACCATGACGATGTGAATCAGTTCTTAACTCCGATTCGCATGATACGGTAGATTCAGATGGCCTGATGGAATTTCTTTCCAGAACTTTCTTCCAGAATGAACGGGACGTTTGGTCAGAAACATAGTCAGCCTTCGCATCGCTGGATGATTCGTTTGCATCTTTCGCGTACCGTCTGACGTCATTTAATTGTTTCCTGACATTTCTTATGAGAAACGACGCGCGAATCTTATTTAACTGAGACTGAAGCGTCATTACTCGCTTGTCTAACACGCGCTGCGTCTCAGAAACGTCGTTCCACTGCATCTTGTGTCGAGCCTTTATTTCCGATGCATTTGATATTTTGCTGAGAGCAGTTTCGTCTTCAAAATTAAGGCTTTTGGCCGACGAAAGATTACGTCGGCGAGGGCAACCATCGTCTTTCTCTTTGGCAGGCTGAGAGCCTGACCCGTCCAGCCCACTTGCTAAGGATGCTGCAAGTTCCTGAATCGTGTTGGTCAGTTTTAGTGGCAGGGTTTGCATGTGCTTGCCGGTGATTAGGCCGTGAGCCAAGCCCATCATGTTTTCGAAGTTCAAATTTGAAGAAACATCAGAGTCATCATTAGACGCAGTTTTCCCGTTTTTCTCTGTGAAATCGGCGCGCTGGACACAGTGAGTAGATTCAAGATTTGTTGTTGTTGTAGATCGAATGGTCGCGGATGCAGACGTTTCGTCCGTCGCTGACTCCGACGAAATGCGATCACACATTTGCCGTAAAAGCAAAACGCAGTCTGCATCCACCTCCGCAGATACACAGGAAGCCGCCTGTTTATCGCGATCTTCGTCAGAAATGAAGTCCAAACTGTTCGGCGGTGTTTGCGAAAAAGGCTGATCTTTTTCAGAAGGATCGACACGCATGCTGATACCGATATTCGCTGCCTCGGCGGCAGGGGAGGAGGATGGATCGATTTCGGAAATTACTGAGTGACATTCAGCTGTTACACCTGTCTTTGTACTTTGCAGTGTAGTTTGATTTAGAGTTTGGGGATCCAGTGACTCGCCGCAATCTGACGAACTGTCCGGCAGCCTAGTAGTGCAAGGTGACCTTGCGACTTCCAGTTCATAAGGCGATGCACTACTCTCGCCCTTGGCGGCGTTCGACTCAGACGAGACCTCAGTGTTCTTTCGGTTCGTTAACCTTTCGCTAGGAAGAGGATTTTTTGATAAATGTTCCTGTTCGGCGATCGCGGCAGACGTAGTTCGATCAAAAGTTGCAATTTTTGGTGGGGCCTCGGTTAGCTGTAACTTATGATTTTCATGCCTATAAACTTTCTCGTCACTGTGGTTGCCATTCAGAGGCGCGACGTGTTGTGATTTGTCTGCACTCAACGGCGCACATTCACCGTGTGACTGGTGCAACGATGCTTCATTTTTATGAACAGGTGACCAGCCATTCGACTTGTTCGTGTTCGCAAAATGTTCTCCAGGTTCAGCATCATTGCAAGGATCGCATTTGGATGCATGGCCCTCTGTTTCCGAATCTGCAGAAAGAACAATACCGTCAACAAATCTATCGGAATGAATGCTTTGCTTCGTCGGTGCATTCGTGGAAACATACATTCTTAAGCATTGCAGTACAGCGCAAGAAACGTGTACCGCCAGGCTGGATACGTGTATTTCCCATTTGACAACGCCATCACACGCAAGAGTCATCGACAGTGATCCAAATCAGTTTGTCACAAACTACATACTCATGGCCTGTCTACACTAGTTAAAACACCACTGGAAACTAAACTCAATGTATGTAATTAAAATATATATGTAATTAAAATTAAATAAACTTAATGTTAAATGAAGAATCATGTTCACAAAAGAAAATGACATCTTAACCATGTAGATGTCGTTCGCACTATCAAGTTACACGCTCTTTTACTGACAATACAAATACATTTTTCGCCTATGTTGAAGGTTCTTAACAACACTAGAAGACGTTGTAAAAATTAAGCAGATACACATTTGGAGGCATGAATTTTTATGAGGGGTGTCCAATCCATTGTCAAACCAAATGGATAATCAAGCACTGTCCAACCCACTGTCAAACTAAATGGATAATCAAGCACAAGTTGACACCAGGATGTTTCATAAGCACTGACGATAAACTTAACACAGTGTAATACAATCGAGATCAAATGCTATAAGGGACCTTCCCTTGTAAACACAAACGTATGAAAGAATAAGCGTTTAAGCCAATTCTGGTGACATTGAGGAAGGTTTTGCAGGGGTTCTAAATTTTATGTCTTTGATAGTTGGCAAGTCTGTCAACAGTGTTACTATGCAGCATCAACTACGATCTATTTATAGGTTTCGAAGGTTTGATTTTTAACTTGACGATTATGGGCAAGCTTTGTACATGCAGAATGGGAGTAAGAAGCATTGCTCTAACGTGGAAAGATCCCACTTCATGATGTAGAAACTCTTGGGCTTATACAAAAATACGCCAGCATGTGCATTATTCTGTCCCTTAACTTTTCCCTACTAATTTAGGTTAGCAAATTCCAATTCAGCTATAAAACTTTGCGATTAAGGATAAACTGGCAAGATATTTATGTAACACACTGAAAAATCTCGCACATTTACAAGAAGCAAAAGTATATTACATAAAATGAAACTACATTTCAATGTGCAGTCACGATCACCGCAAAGTTATGAAAGCAGTGGGTGGCAGGTTGATTCCTGAGGCTTTAACAGCCAAACCTACATGCTTTTGAATTCAATTCCAAGTGAAAGCTCAGTCTCTCTGCTTTCAGCACTGCAGCTTGATAGCGCATTACCTGCCTGCATCTATTAGTTCCAGCATTTTTACATGTCACAAACAACTCACCGACTGAAACAGAAGAAACTGATGAAAGATATCGTCCTGATTCTCCAGTGTCTGGGGCATGTTGAGAACCATGTTCTAAAATACACTTGCTTTCATGCAATCCGACTTTTTTTACAAGAGATGGCTCGGCAGCTTTAAGACCATCCGTTACTGGGGAATCACAGATGGTTTGACCTCCATTCATCTAAACATCAAACATCATGTAATAGCAGGTAAATAGAATCATGATGCAGATCATACAATGCAAAAAAGAAACCCAGAGAAACGATTCAGCTATATCAAATACCAAACGATTACCAGATGCGTTGAAACAATTGGTAAGTGAGACAAGCAATGTCAGGGCAAATTTTGAACTTTTGCAGAATAAGTTACCTGTTGGAAAACAGCACTATCAAAACCGGAATGTTGATAAACCTGGTCAGTTGAGGATAGAACACTTGCCAGAGGAGTTGGTAGCAACTGGTAACTTCGGGTTAAATTTTCATTACCATCGCCAGTGTTCGTTGCGTGCAAGGCCGGAGCCATTCTTTCATCGGAACATTCGTCCATTCGTCATATCAGACATAAGCATGCAGCATCTCCTATAAATGTAACCAAACATTTAAAACATACCTTGACAATGTGCAGAGTATTTTTAGTAAATACAGCAGTTTTCATGAACATCCCTGCAGCAACATGTGAATATTTGTCTAAGGCGGATTTAATTTGGGTGAAACCAAGCAAAAAGTATTGGAAATGTGAATTTGCATGAGTTTTGTACAAGGAATAGCATGCCAAGTGTTGCTTTTTTGTGCAACCAATAAAAGAGTTACTGGATAGAAGTCTGGCCAATAGCAAGCTAAGACTAAAATGAAACCATTCTATCCAGTCCACAAAACCATTTCATCTGGCCACAGATAGATTTTGACAATGAAAAAAAACAAAAAATATATAATATATTTGTGAAACATTTGTAAATTTCATAGAACATAACGTATCTCAAAACAATCATATAATTTAAGATGTTGGGGCCTTCAAGCTGATGTAGAGTAGCTTATGCAATTCTCTAGCAAACAAACGTTTGGAGAGCCAAAAGTAAATACACCTGTTCAAATTTCCAGCCAAATCTCCCAGGACCATTAAAATGGTTGTTTCGACTACATGAATTGTCTAGTGGATGTAATATTTCACATCACGGCAACACATGTTAATTTCCTTACAACCAGGTTGTCTCTGGTACTAGTGAATATAGACTTAATTTAGAAAAAATAGTGGTGAGAAACATTTTTTGAAATAATTTGCGTTTTGTCTTTCCAACATTACTTTAAATAGAAGCTTCTGCAATAGAAGGCCATGGCCTACTTATTATGTGTCAACAAATGGAGAACATAGAAAACAAAATGATTCAAGTCACAAATTTTACCTCAAACTGATTGTCGGTTCTCTAACATACAGTCAGTACAAGCTAATTATAGATTCCAAGTTTTATTTAAAACAAAGTCAACACCCAGTGACTTCATGTTACAACACTGTTTCATCAAAAGAGCAATGGCACATGAATTTTCTAACTGTTATTCACATTTTAAATGTGCAAATGCCAAGTGCAGTGAACTGCATTAGCACATAAAACCTTGTACTACCACACAAGCAACATAACCAGAGATGTTCAAGGGCTGAAACAGATCGGCCAGTCTTCTAGTTTGCACTCGAAAAAAAAATTTTTGGTTGCGGATTTTTTGTGAGTGACGTCATAAGCGAAATAGTTTTGGGATCATATTGGCTTGTGTTGCCTGGCCTAGGGCCCAACTGCTAGGTCAAAGTGTTTCTCTGAAGTTTTTATTGGAAACTAGGCTTGAGTCCTGGACGAGTCTTTTGAGCCTTTGATCAACTTTCTAGCATTTCTGGGTCAAAAGTTATGATCTAAGATCTAATTAGTCCAATATATTCATGACTTTAGATCGTAACTTTTGAACCTGAAACCCTAGCAGGTCATCCAAAGTATCAAAAGACTCGGATTGTAGCCTAGTTTCCAATAAAAACTTCAGCGAAA
>JGI24021J15306_10006071_pt1 | contig 14455 bp, 8 predicted proteins | sample Ectturendosymbi1_FD_15306 | JGI IMG/M metagenome (IMG submission 15306) | reverse complement strand
TGAGCGCCAGTGAAACAAAGAGTTTTTGTAGAACAGACTTGAAACTTTGGAGATGTCTGCTACACAGGCTTGACCTAATGTAGCTGAAGTTTTGTGTTAATCTAAATAAAATTTTAGAAGTTATTCGATTTTTGGTGATGACCGTTGTTTTTGTATCACCCTTAGTTGCCAGGTTCTCGATAGTAGAGCTGAAATTTCCTTTGCAAAACCTTTTGAAACTGAGACCGTGCTTTAAATCAGATTCGTTTATTATTAGCGAAATATTTTAATTCTGCTACGGCACCACGACTAGATAATCTCACGGCTTTTCGATGCCCTACCTCTGGCTGCAGTACAACTTTGCTTTGGTACACTATGGCCAGGCCGTGTCATATCATTATTTTTATTTTATTCTCGTCATGTAGTAGTTGTCCTTTTATCTTTGTCCTGCAGCCACATAAAAAACAATACAATTTAACTATTGTGGATCGCGACGTAACTTTTTAAAAACAAGCAAGAAAAATATCAGGGTTTTTGGTCTTTGACTTGAAAACATTTGCCTTGTTTTCATTAACTATCAAAACAAAACAGCTGTTTTCTAAGACTTTTTATGTTGCGGAAACGGCAGCATGTGATGCAATTGCTAAACAGACAACTGAAAAAATCTGCATGTGAGATATAGTGGCCTAGGATAGTGGTTCTCAAATGGGGATCGCATAGGTGCTCCAAGAGGTACACGAATTTTTTTCAAATACTGAACACAAATTTTTCTTTTGGCCATAGCAATCTAGTTGTGTATTGCGACATCTAGTGAGTAATAGTTCTTCCTTGCATATGAAGCACAAGTGAACGTCAGTAGATATGTGCCTACACGCTTGTCAACCAAATACAACATTGGTTAACTTTGCAGCATTATAAACTTTACAATTAGGGGTCCGCGAGATGAAAAAGTTTGAGAAATGCCGGCTAAGGGTATTGATAAGAGTGCACGCCACAGATACTGGAAGACTAAGTTCGAATCCCGGTTGGGGCACACCGAAGACTTGAAAAACTGTACTTACGAGTTGCGACCAGTCCATGCAGCCTCGTGCTCGGTATTGAATGGGTTCAAGGAAAAACTTCATGCACGGTTCTGCCATTGGCCTGCCACCAGTGCATCATTCACTGCGAAACTAACCGCGTGGCCCTAGGCGCAGAGTAAGCGGACATGGGCCCCGCAGACCACTGGTGACACTCCAAAGCGAGTATAATGAAACCTTCATTTCCTTTAATTTAAAAGTGTCTGTATACTACGCGGGAAACAGAGAATTAAGTGAAGCATAAAAGCACTAATCCCATCATAGGTGTAGGAGTAGATAAATTTTTGTGAGTGCGAAGGACTTTTGCCCGAATTTCCGCAAACTTGCCCAAAAAGTTTCTATGCGCTTTTTGCCCACAAATTTTCTCCCACAAAGATCATGAAGACCATTTTTGGTGTGACCTCCAAAAAAAGGTGTAATGTGTTTTTCTGCAACCGTTGGGTGCCATTTTTGAAGTCAAACAAGGATGGGCGCCATTTTTTCCCAGATTTTCAGGGATCTTTCCCAGATTTTCAGGGATTTTGCGCGGATTTTCAGAGGTTTTACTCAAATTTTCAGGGATTTTGTCCATATTTTTGACAAATCAAAACTTTTGGGGGTGCGCTTGCACTCCCTGCACCCCCACCTCCGACACCACTGAATTCCATCCTTAAATATCTCGAAACATGCTCTTCATTCCCTTGTTTCAACTCCTTCATAGCACCCTTATGTTTAAATAAAGTAAACGCATAAGCAGAAAATATGACATTACAGTCGATCATTTTAACTTACAACTAGGTTTTAGAAATTTTTGCAATTCAAAATTAAGTCAAAAACATGCTGGTATGTCATCCTCAAATTTTGCTAGCTTTCCACGATTTGAAACGAAGAGTGACACGTGTGGAGTAACATACCGCAACAGCCTTGAATTGTCAGGCAATTTTAAATAAAGTATCAGTCTTGCGAATAATCAGGCAATGCTTTGGTTTCAAACGACAGGAAACAGCAAAACGCACTTATCTATATTTCTGGAGTCAGCTTGCGTGATGGAACAATGGAAATACATGCTCATTTCCTCGATTTAAAAACAATTGTTGGCGGAACTATGGGGGATGCAAGAGACACCATGGGTNGCCTTCCAATGAGCTACCCAACATTGTTGTTTGACGTTGAAGAAATTATTAATTTACTTCATTTCAGTAAGATAATACCAATATGTCCCCAGTTCACTCCGTAATGAACAAATCTGACTTCACATTGAAAATAATGTTGTTATTGCAATTGATGTCATATCGGTCTTTCATCTGGGCAACTGACAATGAAAAGCACATGTATATTGTTTAATTTTAGATGAATCAAGCAGGCAAATTTTGGGGATCCATGTCACACCTGACCTCCAAGATTCGCCCCTCTGAAGTATCGGTTTGCAATGAAGGTACAACATGCAGTCGGTGATTGATGGAATCTCACAGTTTTAGGAAAAATACAGCTAAATTTAATTATTTTGCTCAAATGTTTGATGAAATGAGATAGTCAACTCTTTAAGGACCGCAAAGCCACAATTGTGGCTCTGAATTTGTCCAGTCATAACTTGCCGACCAGTAGAGCTAGACAGCTGTTCAACCCTCTAAAGATTCGGGAAGTCTTCTAGTTTCGATTAAAAAAAATTGAGAAGCTTTGGATTTGAGTTTTTTGTGGGTGACGTCACAAAAAGGATGGTTTATGCTTTTATTTGGCCCGCATTCACTGGGTCCTGGGGCCCAACACCAAGGGGCAATTTTTTGTTTCTTTTTAAAAAAAAAACTAGCCAAAAATCCGCTTCTTTAGAGCCCTGGTTGATTTCTAGCGTTGGGGTTTGGAAGTTATGGTCTAAAAACAACAAATTATATAATATATCCCCAGGGAATTCATTAACTTTTTGTTTGTTGATTTTGTGGATTTTAGGTCATAACTTGTTAACCCCAAACGCTAGAAAGTTATACAAGGGCTCTACAGATACAGATTTTCGCCTCAAAAAATTGTCTTTTGGGTTGGGGTCCAGGGGCAGATGACGTAAGCAAAAAAAGCCTAAACCTACCCTTAGCGTGACGTCACCCACAAAAAGCTCAAATCCAAAACTTCCCAATTTTTTTAGTCGAAACTAAATGACTTTTCGAGCATTTTGAGGGTTTGAACCGCTCTGTAGCTCAATCGGCTGGCGAGTTATGGCATTTGGGCAAAATGTTCAAGTCTACCTTTCGTGGGATTTTAGTTTTTACCAAAAAAATTGTTTTTGAGCCATGATTTCGACACCATAAACTCTAGACAGCCGATCAAGGGCTCTAAAGACTCAGACTACACCCTAGCGTCAAGCAAAATTTTGAGCCATAAAATTGGCTAGTTGAGTTGGCGCCCAGGGCCCGGTAACATCGGCCAAAAATGTATAAACCTACCCCCACTGTAACGTCACCCACAAAAAACGCAAATCCAAAATTTCCCAATTTTTTGAAAAACGAAACCAGAAGACATCCCTAATCCGTACAGCAGGGGTGGGCAATTAAATTGGGTCGGGGGCCACTTTGAGAATGTCGCGTTTAACAGAGGGCCGGCCGTACCTTCTAATAGAAATAGAAACAAGTCGTCGTTCAAGTTAGCCTCAGCACTAACGTTTAGTTTGATTTGGAAAAAAAATAGATTTGAAGATTTTTCCTGAATCCTTCCGCGGGCCACATGTGGCCCGCGGACCGCTAGTTGCCCACCCCTGCTGTAGAGGGTTTGAACAGCTCTCTAGCTCTAGCGGCTGGCGAGTTATTGACTGGACAAATTCAAAGCCACTTAGGTGGCTTGTGGTCTTAGGGTCAAACGGCAAGTCTTCTCTTCCAAGAGCATTGGAAGGCATATGTCGTATGCTCGCTCATATTGTCGACTATATTTCTGGTCGTGCTTGCTGATCACTTTTAGGTCACCGAGAACATTGCAGATAATTAGAACAGGACCGCTTCGGACAGAAATATAGCGGTCATCAACAAATTAGAGGTTTCCCGTAGATTGGGAGGCCATAGGCACCCTCAGTTGTATGCTTCCCACCATTCGGAATGCTAAGTTTTATTTTTTGTTTTTTATTTTGATAGAACGACATCAACGTATACGAGCAAAAACACGTTATTGTACCAATGAAAAATCTGTAAGCCAGATCCCTGTCTTCGCTTTGCGTTGTTTAGTCATGCGTCATCAAGGGCGGGCAGAGGGGGCGAAAGGGGCGACGGCCCAGGGCATCTAAGGCAGGGGCATCCAGAAATATAAATTTAGAAATTATAATTTATTAAAATCCTGTAACTAGATGCTTCTTCGTATTATAAGGCAACTAGCACATGCTACATGGAACTGATGGGAACTTGCCTGAGGGGGCCAGTGACCCGAGAGTGAGATGAAGCACTTGTATTGTTATCTTAAGGCCTTACACTGTACTCTTCCCCCCTTTGTAGGCTGACTAATTCATGCTAGCCTATTGTTAATCTGCGCCTTGTAGTCTTTGAAATACCTCTCGATATTAAGTAGAGCCTGGGTTCTTAAACTGGGGTGCGCGAAAAGTTGGCAAAGGGAGCGCAAGTATGTCAGCGACATATTGTTGAAAAGTATTTAATGTAGTATTTTTATCATTCGTAAATTATTGTTATTTCATTATAAACACCATAATCAAAACAAAGCGACAGTACAGTGAGCGGAAATCGAGACCTCTTAAACTTGCTTGCTCAAAAATGCGTTTATGAGCAAAATCCCTTCATGTTACTATGGTATCTTGTCTGCTTGGTTTTATTTTTAGTGGCAATGCAAACTGTGTCACAGGGCTATATCGTGCGTGACGATTTGGCAATAGACTCGTCGCTTTGAAGTATTGTGAAAAAGATCAAAATCGAGCTAGAGGAAATGCGGTTTCCTCTAATCCTAAACACGCTTTTCGAGTGTTTAGTGAAGTTTGGAAGGGAAGTCTTCCCAACATTATGTATTGCATGCAGGTTACTGCTCACCATCGGTTTTCCAATTGCAAGTTGTGAAACGTCATTTTCAAAGTTGAAGTTGATAAAAACATGTCTAAGATCCTCCATGTTACAGGAGTGCCTAACAAACTGGCTTTTAATCAGCCTTGAAAAAGAATTCCTTTCCGTCGATGTAAAAAATGAGGTAGTGCAAATATTTTCCGAAAGAGCTCATTTGGGTAAGAGAAATCAAGAAGTGTGAGTGTGTAACTGAAGTGTTCATATATTCTAGCTAGATGAATAAAAAGAGTTACCTTTACATCTGGTTTTATTGAACAATATCCTTAGCAATTCGTTTACAGTTCAGAAAATCATAAAGGGCAGCAATGCATCAAAATGCATGGTTGTACAATTTCAGATGCTATTTACAATAGAGGAAGTAGACAACTATATTTCTTATCATGCCTCACAAGTGCTATCGTTTTGGGGTGGCCTATCTGATATTTATTTGCATACATAAATGCAATATCTAGTTCCTCAATGCATACCCTTTACTAGAAGAATTTCGCTTATAAACATATGCCTCAGGCCCACAGAATAAAACAAGTTATCAAAGACTAACACATTATAAGCAAAAGATACTCTTTCAAATATCTTTAATTTAATTATTCGAAACTTGTTTTTCTTGTCAACACTAGTTTTTACATATTTCAAATTCCTGTATTTCTCACATTCCTCAATACTAGAGTAGAATTTGGTAGGGTGGTATACAATCAAGCAGTTGCCCGGGCATCACGAGACCTCTGCACCCATGTGCGTCATGCATGTGCAAACTTTTATCTCGCTTGTTTCGTCAACATCTCATGGTCCTTGAGCCTGTCCGCGTACCTAGACAAAATCACCCTATTTTTGCAGAAACTCTACATCGCGTAATGCAAACCTCGCTGGGATTTCAGAGGTTGCGACGAACTATCTTCATTACTGAAAACATTTCTTGTAAAATGCGTAGTTGTGTTTTGCAGAACGCTTTGGATCGATCCTAGTCCGATGCACCTGTCGTCCTGCTGCTGACAGAGGCGGCTACGGGTGTAGAGTGCGACTTGCGTGGAAGCACAAAAAAATCCCCGTGTGCAGCAACAGATGTTTTAGCATTTTCACGCCGCGCACCCTCCCGTGCCATTAAAGCGACTAGGGTGTTTGGTCCATCAATGAGTGCGTGTGTGTTTTAGGATGTGCGCGTGCTGTCACATAAGCGGTGGTGCCTGAGCGTTCGTGTTGCATCTTCCTTGCAGTGTAACGGGCAGCCTGCCTCGAACTGAATCGGATTGAGAATTGATTAACGTGTGTTTGATGACAAAGAGCAGAAGAAAACCGAAGCTTGGCTGATTAGACTTATGTAAGCAAACGAATGATATCAGCTTTAATTGACATAGTTTACGCAGGCTGTTGTTTTAAGCGTAATAGTTAGGTGTTGCTTATGCACCGGTAAAAAATAATTTGGAGTTCTAAGCTTAGAAATGGATTGTAGCAGGCACAGGGTTCTCCCTTCGCGATCAGAAAAAATTAAATGGGTCTATTCAAGGACATTCAATTTGAATTTTAATAACCACCTTGCTGTGGTGGAAAAAAACGTATGCAAACTTGTTTTTGAAGTTGCAACTTACAAAATACAACGTAACAATTGTGATAAATGCTTTGGAGGATAAGCAGCACCAGAATCATGAAGCCGTCTTGCACTTTTGTGGCTTTGATCATTTGTCGCTAGGAAGTAAGTTGTTTAATATTCTCAAGTTTGGATTGGTTCCACTTCTCGAGCAGGCATGTATTGGACCGCCGCAATACTTTAAATCGTCAGTGTTTGTTTAATCTATTTTCTGTCGAAATCCCGAACGTGCGTGGAAGAAATTTTACTCTGCTGACAAAAAATTCTCGCTAGGTGCGTGAACCCTTCGTGGCGAGGACCGTTTGTAGGGTCCCTTGGAGAATCGTCGCAAGCGGTGCGGCAGCTTGCATGGTAGTCACCGGCTGTTGGTTGCATACTTGAAGACAATCATGGTTTGCCAGAAACTTTTAGATGGACGTGGCCACGGCAAGACTACTGTTCGTGTTCAAAACTAGGCTAGTGTAGACAAGTCAAGCCTACCAGCGTAACAACAGCAGTGAAGTTAGGCGAAATGTGAACAGCACACAAAAGACTTGTGACAACTGAATGCATACGGCTTTCTCGACACTGTCAGCTTAGGTGTGTTGCTTGACATAGTAACCCAAGGGAATTAGCGCAGACTCAAATCGCCAACAGGCTACGTTGCGTGAAGACACACTCGTGCTACGCGTCAGTCAAATCAAACCTGCTTAAGTACATCTGACCTTCAAGCCAGCGCAATGGTCGCTTGCATAAATAAAAAGTAGAACATTGGCGTGACCAATGCAGTTGTGTGAAGTCCTCATTTTTGAAATCACATGCCAGCAGATGGCACTTGGTTTGTTCTGTCGTTATCGTTTACTACTGAACGCTAATGAGGACGTGCGGTTCTGTCTGTAATGAGTTCGGTTGGCTCACTTGTTGCCTGCCGATTTGTTCTCGACTCCACTTGCTGGTTAGCCTTGTGTAATATACATGAAACCAGACCCGTGTCTATTTTGGCCTTGATTGAAATCACATGTTGCTTAAATTGCATGTACATAAGTATTGCAGGTCATCTACAGCAGGAGTTCCCTGCCTTTCTCTGACCCTGTACCCTTTCAGCATTTCCACAGATGAGTATTTACTCCTCAAATTTCTTATGACAAAAGACTGAGTAAAATAACAAAAATCCACTGAATTTTTAATAGAACTTTTAGATTTTTAAAACTATAAAGGTAGACTCCATTTTTATGTCTCAATAATATATTTTTCCCGTCTATTGCTAACCTTCGGATAGGCAAATGTATCCCCAGGGGTACACATGTACCCCAGGTTGGTAAACCCTGGTCTGCAGGAACAACACAGTTGAGGCATGTGTCCTTCCTTGTCGAATTTTTGTGCTACGAAAATTACAATTTGAGTGAGGCAAAGTTGCGACGGGTGTAATAATTTAACGCGTGCGTTGTCAATCTTTTCGCGAAAGCAAAGTACATAGCATATTGTTACGTGTAACTGGTTTGTCTTGAGCGTATAGGAAAGCATTTTCCTACTGTAAGTAATTTTTGCCCTTCCCAGGAAAACTACTTTGGACGTCCTTACACTTGTATAACCAAGTTGGGGAAAAAAACGAGTTCAGTTGCAATGGACATAGTATAAACAGAAATGCTGATATGCATTAGCAGTGTCTCACGTGCAACCATTTTGGTGATGTTAGAAGTCTCGAAAGTGGAAGGCAGGTGGGCGATTTGGACTTTGACAAGGAGACTTGGTCTTCTTATGAACCCAGTTGGGAGTGACCCTAGGCGTGCACGCTACCGACCGCGAGTTGCGCAGGAATTCGGGAATCTGTTGATGCTATGCAGTGCTGCTTAGGTCGTGTCAATATGGACAGAAGAGTAACGCTTAATAAGAAAACACATTCTCTGAAATTGTTACATGAACTTACTCAATTAAAGGTGATGCGGTTGCGTATTCACAAAGCAATTTACTCATAACTGCGGTGTTAGCAGCACTTTCGGAAGTTCATGACACCTGTGGGATGAAAATGATGCTAAACCTAGCGAATTTGTGTCTTTAATTGTTGTTTAATGTAAAAGGTTTCCTGATATTTTTTCATTTAGGCCTGGTGTACAAATGTTGCTGGGCATCATAACTCTGGTAAAGGTATGCAACATTGCTCGCAGATGGTTTGCTGTGGAAGAACAACCATTGGCGTTTAACGTTTTGTGCGTTGGAGATGCCAAGTGCGTTCTACAAGCAACGCCTCAGCGTTCATGAACTGAATCAACTGTGAGCTAGCTGGAATCGAGTGATGTTGTTTTCTGCTATTTGCGCTCAGGGTTAGAAGCACACTTGCAGCTTTAACAGCTTAATAGATTTCTTTCGGCGTCAGGAGCGGAGCACATGCAATATGTGACCGGTGACCGCTTTAAAATCGATACCGGCAAGGGCGTTGGAGTGAATGACATCGGGCTTAGTAAATAATGCATAGGCACTGAAATGGTTGCTGGTACTGCACCTCGGGCACAGACGTGCAGGAATACATGCGGCTGATGTTAAACTTTCAGGCACGAAACTTAAATACTTATCTCCTTTAAATGCAGATGCCGGAACAGTTGCAGTTCAAGTTGCTTGGAACATGTTTGTTTAACAACCGTTACTATTCTTTGTTTTCGTTGCACAAAAAAACGAGTCGGAATGGTGCAGTTAATTGCAAAGAATACCATGAGGACCTTGGACTTCTCGGCTTGCGAAAGAAATAACTTGTGCATAGTGATTTCAAGATTTTTAAACCTGATTTATTGATATCGTTCAAAGGTGCTGAATATGTTTCAGTAAAATACAGACTGTAAATATGTTCAACAAACTAACCCGTAGTCGAGTGTCACGCTATTTATGGGTCTAATAGGTTTAATTTTACATTGCTGAAGCTAGTAGATATGCTATTAGTCATTCGCTGTCAGCAATGCAAATTTAATAGACAAAGCTATGCTGTCTCCACAGGCAGACTAGATTTCACCAACGCTAGATAAATTTTGCAAATGTATGTCAGCATGATCCGTGCAACTGGCCAGTCTTAACGACCAGCTTTGTGAAGTCAAATATCATCGTCAAAGTCCATTGCCTGAACCAGGCAAAAAGACCAATATGCAGGCAGTCTTACAACTTTTTCTATCGTAGGGAAGTTGTAGAGTACGTGGAGTGTTTAAATTCGTCCAGTCCTCGAGCTGGTCCAAGTACATTTTTCTAAAGAATCCTCGTTGTTCCTTGCCACACATTTGCCCACAAATAGCCAGATGTTCTAGGTCAGTGGTTCTTAATCTTTACAAACACACCGAACCCTTATGTAGTTTTCCAAGATTTTTTCGAACCCCATTTTTGCCCAATATAACAGAAAGTAAAAATGGGTTACATGTTTCAGATGACCTTCGTCGAACCCCTGAAACGAGTCCGTCGAATCCTAGGGGTTCGATCGAACCCAGTTTAAGAACCACTGTTCCATTGTTTTTAAGAGAGATATGCTTTGATTGACTTTTATTAGGACTTGTTGCTGTGTTTTCTTGGCCACACATAAAAAGTTCTTTGCATTTTCCGATAGCACCACATAGAATCTCAATAGCTTCCACGTTCTTTATTAGTGGTGAAGTTAGTGTACACGATTCACAGCCGTATAGCAGAACTAGTCAGGCATTTCAGGGCTCTTGTGCGGACAGTCACAGATCGGTTTTTATTTTTTTGTATATTATCGAGTGTCTTGAAAGCTTGTTTCACGATTGCAATACGTGTTCGAACATCTTTGTGACACCTTGCATCGGTGATGATCCATGATCTTAAATGTCAAATGTACTGACTGTAAAAGCTGCCGGGCCGAAAGTATACTCACGCCTGCTTTTGATTTCATACAAAAAGAACAGAAACGCGCAAATGTTTCATCGATTTCTTAGCACGTTTATGTTTGATAGTCGCAGTTTTGCGCACGCAAACAACCTGCAGCGCAGACACCTTAGCGTGCAGTAACGTGATAACGTCGACCCTCACTTTTTTAAGAAGGAACGGCGCTACCTTTACTTAGTTGGTATGACAATAAAGGTATGGCGTTATTTGGTATTTTTCTGAAACGTTAAAACGAAAATTTTGTGAAAAACATGACCAGCTCAGCATGTGTTCCTTTCACACAGCGTTTACTGGTAGCAAGCACTGACCTATACTGTACCGAAACATAAACAGGCATTAAACTAGGAAACTCTGGCCTAAAACATTCTACCTTAACAGCAACATAAAACGTTTCAAGCTGTGGTTTCATATAAAATATCCATTGCACTTGTGCTCTGCCCGTAGGTTCAACAACCAATAAAATTTTTTAAATATTAACCAAAATCATTAAAATGCTGAGAAAAAGCACGCCAAACAAGAATCAGAAAAAAAGGTTCGTCGAGGTTCATACTCCACACTTACGCTAGATATAATTAAAATATGTTTACGTAGATATTGTGAAATGGGCATATCTTGCCAACAGCATTGGTGAAAAATCGGTTTTTGGTATCGCTGCGAAATTGCTATCATATGAAGCCTAGCTGTGTGTGGTTTATGAAACTCCAGATGAATCCCGTTCGGCAGCCTCCCCGAGATTGTTACATTTCAGAGCCGCTTAATATTTACCGGCTCGATGAGAGGCTAGACTCTGACATCACAAATACCTGATGATTCTACCAGGGGCGTACCGAGGTTAGATGGCGCAAGGGGCAAGAAACAAGTTTGGCGCCGCTATGTTCGTACCTAAGGTTTGCGGAAGCAAATATACTGTATTGAAGAAAGTACTTGCGACATTGTTAGGACTTTTCGGCGCCCCATAATGGTTCGGCGTCCGGGGAATTGTCTAATTGTTTGTATACCATGTGAAAACAAGCAGATACTGTACTTCCAAGCAACCTTGGCCGAGATAATTGAANCACTGAAACACTGTACCACCAAATGCACAAGGAAGAAAAAAATCATCCAGAATGTCCAAAATGATTCTGCGCCAGCGCTTAATCTAAACTGCTGTGAGATGCAAACGTGTTCGTGATGTTGTTCAACCGTTGATTACATGTATTGCATCGTTTCATCGCAAGTAATGGGATTTGGAAGCGATAAGCAAATGCTCTCCGTACATAGCTGAAGGTATACCCAAGATTGCAGCTGGCAGGCTAAGGTTATCCAGCCTGGAAAGTTGGAAAAAATTGAACGTTATGAAGAAAAATTTTTGTGAGTCAAATTTTGATGCTACTAAGAAACAAAATTGGTATTTGGCAACACAATATCTTGAACAGCTTTTGTAAAATTATGCTGCAGTAATAACGTTTACCCATAAATTCCCTAAAAAAGCATCGGTAGGTCTGCGTGGAAAAATTAAAATAAGACCAAATATAAAACGACGCGGAAAACTCACAAATGCAAAAACAACGATTTACAAGATGCCTAGTTTGAAAACTTTAAGAATTTTTTGTGTTCTGAATCATGTTCTCCCCAGATCACTGTCCCTCTGTAAGATATAAAATTTGTGCTAGTGTCGCTGTGTAGTGTTTACCCTAGGAATGAAATGGTTTTTCTTGGCAGCATATCTTGTGCAGTGGTTATGGACATCAGATGATTTTGAGAATACACTATTGGAAGCACAGGGCAGTAAACCGTGAAATACCGTATCCACGTTAGTTTGATCTGTTCTAAGTTATAAATTACCTGTAACTTTTGAAATTTCAATGTTTTGTATTTCGGTTTATGTGTGCATGATAGCTAGTAAAAGTCATGTTCCGCAATACCTTGTTTTGTTTTGCGTGGATTGTATTTTAAATGAGAAGTGCCTAGATAGACGTAATTAGAGTATGTTGGTATTTAACATATTTCTTAGTTTTATGAATCACATTAGCTGCAAAAGCCAGCCTTTCTTCAATCATGTCTGCAAGAGGTTACGACCAGTCCAACTTTACATCAATGGTATTTGATAGATTGCTGCCTAGGTACTTCATGTATTATTCACCTTTGTGAACATAATTGCTAAACGTAAATTTGAAATTTTCAACTAGGTTATGTTGTGTTTTCTTTCTTGTCAATAGATATCTTTTTTCATGCTAGGTTACCGATTATGGCCCATGGAGGTCGACAACCAGATGCAAACGGTTGATCATTGTTTTGGGTTCAATGACAACAGCGCTCGTATTCAACAGGTTACTGTGTAATTGATGTCAACGTTAAATATGGACTGCGAAGGGTGTGAATGCGGACATTTTACTGACATGCTCGCACCAATAACGCGTGTTTTATGCTGGTCTCTGATTTTCTTTTTTAGAGCATTAACGTCTGTTAAATGATCTGCATGCGATTGGAGAACTTACTGGCTGTTGTATTTTCAGTATTTCGAAACGAGTAACCTACATGTAGCCTAGAGATGTGGTTCCCAAAGTATGGGTCACGACCCAAACAAGGGTCGAGAAGGGTAAAAAATGGGTCACACCGAAGCGATCCAAGGCGAAACTTCAATTTCGCCAACCGTACTTAAATAATGATTATGTTTGTTATAAAATAAATTGTTTCATGGAGAGTGGACTACACTACCATTGCTTGTCTGTGTCTGCCTGTAGCCAGGACCTGCGAGAAGGGGGTACAAGAGGTACATCGTACCCCGGCCCAGTAGGATGAAAGTACGCCCGCTAAATTTTCTGTAATCAAACCCAAATTTATGGTTCCTTTCTTCAACTGCAGCGTTGGTAGCTATATTTGCAAAACTTAGCATGATAAGCATGTTATCTATATTTTGATTACTGTAGAAATGAACTATACAGTTTTGACGATGGCCCCAATAAGTTAGGGGGCCTGGTATTGGCCTTCGTACCACCTGGTACAATTTCTTTCACAGGACTGTAGCGTAGGCGCGTGAGAAAAGAGACAATTCCTGACATTGAAAACGAGCTTAGGAACTTACTGCCAAAAATAATACATATAATCTTTATTTTTTTTCATGTTAACATATAGCCTACGCTGTTTAAAGCTTGGGTCACTAGACGTTCAAATCATGATTGTACCCTGCTCAAAAATGTTTGGGAACCGCTGGCCTAGAGGTTAACAACGATGGTGAGAAGGTCAACACGAATTTTGATTAATGTTTAAGTTGACTGCCAAGGCTACCAGGGAAAAATTGTGGAGACACCAAGCAAAAATTATGAGCACAACGATGCCCACAACATTGAATCGTCATAATAACATTCACATGAAGTTGAAAATCAATAAATATGCGAAGTTGACTTAGGCGAAAGGGGTCTTGAAAAGGTCGGTGTGGCGACAGTCTTACTGAATCCTGTTATGAAGGCTGCCTTAATTTTTTGCTTCATCTCAATCCCGTTTTTGAGGGAGGCTGCCACACGTACTGCTTTTGAAGTACATGTCCTCCATTCTCAAAGACAATTAAAATGCCCTCCGATGACGCTAAAAATGTCCTCGTTTTGCACTAGGAAAGCTTTCTTGAATACAAGCTACAGCTTTTCAACGTGATTTTCAGTCGCTTGTTTTCTGGAACGGGGTGTATTCAAGAAACTACATCAGTGTGCTGATTAGAGCACTTTGTTGGGCGACCACTATGGATGTGTTTTGGCATTGTTACATTGTGAACAGCGCTACGCTTTTACGATATCTGGTATCATAAGCCCATGTTTTGTGAAAATTTCCGGTTAAGCCTTGCTTTTCGTTAGGCCTTTATTTAACTTGTGTGTGGGAGAACCTCTCCGAGAGAGGACGATTGCTTTGAAAAATTTTAAATCGAGGCTAGACCAGGGGTTCTCGAACGTTTGGTGTCATGGAGCCCATGA
>JGI24021J15306_10006068_pt1 | contig 14458 bp, 3 predicted proteins | sample Ectturendosymbi1_FD_15306 | JGI IMG/M metagenome (IMG submission 15306) | reverse complement strand
CGTAGAGGGTTTGAACAACTCTCTAGCTATAGCGGCTGGCGAGTTATAACCAAAAAACCTCGCGCCAATTTATTGGCGCGCGCGGTCGTTAAAGGGTTTTAAACGCAACAGCGCCCAAAACTTGATTAATGACAAATTTCCGCACGAACGAATGTTACTGGTTTCACAAAACGAATCACGATTAAGTGAACAGTGCAGACAGTGTCAGAAAAGCTTAAGATTCAACCAATTAAATTAGAGAACATATTAATTATCGAAAGGTTTTACGAAGTGTGTTTGATGTATATCTGAATTACCCTAGTGTCGACAAATATTATAATATGAGCCCAGGTCGAGATTATTATATGTGTGAGTTGTATCATGTCGAGAAGCGTCCAAGCATTATGGAACATCGTGAATTGTGAGTACCGTGGTTGTAATGNATTTTATCTGTTCTTTTACTAATAAAATGTGAATTATACAATATTATTCTCTGGTGGTTTAATTGATGTGAGTGCTTCAGGAGATGTTAATTGGAATGTAGTGACACGGGTTTGTTAAACAGGATGTTTACCTGCGATAACGATCCCTGATTCAGTAATGAGGACCCACTAAAACTAGATAATCTACTGAATCTAAAGCATGCCCGTGGCTTACTGCATGCGATGGCTTTTATGATGCTTCTGCTTGTTGGCTGAGTCATATGAAACAATAAACCATTGACCATTGACCACCCCTCCAGGTCGCATGTCATGTAACACAAAAAGGCATCATGCAAAGAAGTAACCAATTTTCAGTGAAAATTAAAATAAATGAAAACACGATGGCAGAAAAACTGATCAATGTAAACGAAGGTTGTCATGGAGTCTTGAAAGTTGGTCTCGAGACCCATTTTTGCGAGTCTCGGTTTCGAGGCTACAGATCTCGGTCACAAGCCTATTGCCTTGAGACTTGAATATTCCAACGATATGGCTTAGTAAATCTTCTGTACTTCAACGTGTTCTTTGTCAGCTGTATCTGCAGGTAAGAAAAACCAAAGCAGGTAGGAAAATGCCAGAAATATGAAACAATTTCAACTTNGAAGTGGTGATAAAATTTTTGNATGACCCACAAATTTTTCGAGTCTCGGTCTCGAATTTTGTGATGNAGTTAAGGTTGCCAAAAGTCCTTGAGCGCCAAGAATTGTCCTTGAATTTGCTATCAAAGCTGGTTATGTCCTTGATTCTTGAAAAATATGTTGTTGTCCTTGAATATTTTCCGGCGTCCTTGAAAATTCTTGAATAGTTTTTAAGTTGTTCATTTTTGAATTATTCCTTACATTGAACATTCAAGAATAAAGAACAAAAACAATGTTAATGAACAGAACAATGTGTAGATTTGTTTTATCTTCAGTTCCATAGTAAAAAGTAAACTGTTCAAGAATGGTTGTGCCGTCATAATACGTTTTGCTTAGTTTTCAATTTCGTAAATTCGTACATGGTTAGCTTAGTCTGACTTGCCCATACGTCAAAGCTTGTTGGAAGGCTGAAAGTAGCCATGGGCGTCCGCAGAAAGTTTTCCAGGGGGGGTGCAACGTCGACATTTTGCTTATCTTTTCATGTTGCCGACTTTACAATGCAAACGAATGTTCATCAAACGCTTTACTGCTTCTACACCACAAAGAAAATGCCCCATATGAAAGCATTCGCATCTATTATGAAATCTTTTTCAAGTGGCGCTATATACGAGTTTGCCACAAAGGCGTACCTTCTGCCAACCGTTACAGCTTTTGCTGAATTGGCACGTATTCATACAACTGAGTCTGAAATGGACTTGAATTATCAATAAATACGTTCGCGGTTCTCTCATTATTCTTTACTGGTCCAACAGAACTCAGTTCTGAAATCTTTTGTCCGAATTGTTTTCAGCACTTCGCCTATCAGAAATGCTTTTTATTTTCATAAACTTCCTAATATCCATTTTTGAGAATACTTTCTACAAATAAGTCATAATTTAAGAACAATCAACAACCCGATCAAGATTAGCGTTGAAAAACTATGAAAGTTAGACACTCTCGCAAAACTGTTTCAAACAATGAGAAATGGATCTGTATCTTGACACGACTATCGGACAACTTATCAAAATAAGAACAACACGAAGGCGTAAAAATTGAGTATGCCTAGATGAATTACGAAAACTCGCCACAGCCGATATATCCATGCACTTAGTACTCGCTCAGAAGTCAGAACTAAGCCTTAACGATTAAGACTTTTCCTCACAAGCCTTTCATGAGGTATTTCTAACAAGCCACGTAGTTTTATATTGTGTGAAAAGAAACCTGCAGGCTGCATTAGCGTAGCTCAATTAAGCTATTCACTCAAGCACATTGGTTGCACTCGCAATCTCACACTATAATGGATTTTTCAAACGTGTTGAAGCACATCTGTAGCAGTGTGGTAGCACTGCTACAGATTCACTCATGCTTCTTTTCACATAGTATGAAACAACGAGTCTTAGGGGGTCATGCCCCCCAAATTGTTAGAATAAGTAGTCACTTTTTCGCTTCGAGAGGCGGTATGCCAATGAAAATACCGTTGCTCGTCTAAAATCAAACATTTTGGTCCCTCCAAATTTTTCAGCCCCAAAAATTTTAGGCTGGCTACACCACTGAATCATTGTATCGCTGCATCACCTGTTAAAGATGTCTGAGGTCAACAGTCACATGCGGAAAAGTGCATTAATTATCATAATTTGAAATGAACCTTTGAATATTCGTTGCCACGTTATTGTTACGCAACAAAGTGCAACAGCAGAATAATGCGCCCTCAAGTTTCGTAACGTTTTGAGTCTGCAGACGAAGGAGTGGAGATGAGTGAACATCAAGCTCATCATTGCATCACACTAGATCAGTGAAGCTGGGGAGCTATGGCTTTTGGAAGATTCGAACACCTGAGGGTCACAGTGTCGCTGAACCTTTTAGGTCGGATGAACTTGCTGCTGCCCTCAGACGACTGAAGCCATGAAAGTCTCCAGGATTGGAATTCATCTTCCCGGAGTTTACACTCCACGCCGGGTAGCCTCCCAACTCTTGGTTGCGACCTCCTCAGTTCCTGCATATGCCAACTCAAAATTCCAAAGATCTGGAGAAGAGCACTGATAGTTGCGATCCCTAAGCCAGAAAAGCCACTGGGGGCCCAAAGAGCTACCACCCTATATCTTTGCTGTGTGTCCCCTTTTTAAAAGGCTCGAGAGACTCATCTACGCTCGTGTCCAATCAATCATCGCCCCATTGCCCCCTCGGGAGCAGGCGGGCTTCCGACACGGGAGTTCGGCTGTAGACAAGGTCACCTTGCTGTAGGACATCGAGGAAAGCTTTTCGGCTAAAAAGAAGGCCGGAGCCGTGTTTGTCAACTTCACAGAAGCTTACAGCACTGTATGGCACCGCGGCCTCACCTGCAAGCTGTTGCGATTGCTGCCTGATAGACACATGGTCCACATGATCATGGAGATGGTTAGCAATCGCAGCTTTACCCTTACCAACGGAAACGGCAAAAGAAGCAGGTTACGACGACTCAAGAACGTCGTTCCACAGGGATCTGTCCTGGCACCACTTCTCTTCAACATCTACATCTCTGACCTGCCAACCACCGTCTCCAGAAAGTATGCATATGCTGACGATCTAGCAATGATGCACGCTGGTGGAGATTGGCAGGCAGTGGAAGGGGCGATGAGCAAGGACATGGCAACTGTAGGTGAATACCTCCAGACCTGGAAGCTGAAGCTCAGCACTACAAAAACGGTATTGGCAGCCTTCCATCTTTACAACAAGGAAGCCAAACGTGAGCTTAAAGCCAAATACAACAACGAAACCTTGCCCTTCTGCTACGAACCCAAATACAGCGGAGTTACGTTGGACTGGTCATTCACGTACCGCCGACACCTTGAAACACTTCGCAAGAAGCTAACATCACGCGTCGCACTCCTGCTGAGACGGCTTGCTGGCTCCGGTTGGGGTGCTGAAGCAACAACGTTGCGAACAGCCACCCTAGCCCTGGTTCATTCAACAGCAGAGTACTGCGCTCCTGTTTGGTGCCTCAGTGCTCATACCCACCTCATTGACCCCACCATCAACGACGCCTTGCGAATTGTGACTGGATGCCTGCGTCCTACACTAGCAGACAACCTTCCAATCCTCACNGGCATCCAACCTGCTGAGCTTCGTCGCAATGGAGCCACACTATCTCTAGGACGCCGAGCCTTGGAGCCTGGACATCCTCTCCCCTCAACGCTCACCCGTCCATCGAGTGCAAATGCACTGCGCTTCAACTCGAGACACCCATTTGTACACGCCGCACATCTCATCAGTTTTTCTGACGACAACAACATACGTGCGGCGCAGTGGGCGGATCATCAATGGAACGCGGAGTGGGCAGACAACCCCACAAGACTCCGCACTTTAATTCCAGACACCGGTACACACATCCCGGGAACGACCCTCCGAAGAACAGCCTGGGTCCGACTTAACCGCCTCCGCACCGGTGTCGGACGATTCCGATCCCGCTTATACAAATGGGTATGGCCTCTTCTGTGGCCAGTGAGTGTGGCGCAGAAGAACAAATCATCGATCACGTTGTCCTCCAATGTCCATTCTATCGACCTCCCCATGGACTGCATGACCTGACGATTCTGGACGATGAAACAACCCAATGGCTGCTCAACACCTGCCCCGAAATGTAGTGCGGCGAAGCAGTGGATAAAAGAAGAACTCGCTCAAACGAAAAAAGAAGAACAAATTCCAGAAATATTTCTTTTATTTTGCAAATTTCGTCCTTTGCTACCGATTGAAGATAGCGTAACAAGAAAGAAAACAATTGAATCTTTGGGCGATTAGTCTGGCACAGCACTGGAGCCTACGGAATAGAATTCTGAGAATTCTCTTTGCATCAGAAGTTTTACCTTGTTTGATCAGCGTTGCCCGTGATGGTGCATTTTGTCTCCAGAGCATAGGTTCCCAACCTTTTTCGAAGTTGGCTTCCCTTTTGATAAAACTAAAGCGACGTTCGCATACGCTCCTTTAAAAAAAAAATCACAAGAACAGCCCGGTTTTGCAGTATCTTCTTTTTTTAAATTGAAACTCATAATACATATACTCTGTCGTACGGTTTAGCTTTCACACCTTACTGCTCATTAAAGACAAAAAAATCTAGTGACTTTTTTGTTGTGGCACACAATTACTCAAGCCACGCGCAAATCGATCGAGGGCTCAAACGATTCCGATACTTTTTTTCAAATGAAGTAGAGTGGAAAATCTATGTTCGCGCAAATGTTTAGTTGCAAAAGGCAGGGTTTTTGTACTCCATCTGTGGTAAGTTTGCATGGTGGAACACCAGAATCTTGCTGGCTCTGTAGCATCAAACAACAATCTCACCATAAATATTTAAACGTCACAAAGTGCTTACAATCACTTCACCGGCCATCTTCTGCGTGGTAACCGCAGCGTGAAACAAAATCAGCAATTCACGCATTTAGCATTTTTACATCGTTAAGTTAGTAACGTTAACTGGAATGATTAGGCTGAATGTTCTTTTGAGTAATAGCACTTGCAAGCTTTCGTAAATCTCGTGTTTTTGGAAAAAAGTACATCCAAGAACGTAGAAACTCACACCCTCGAAAATCGCTTTTCGGACCCCGGAAAACCTTGCCTCGGACCCCAGGGGTCCGGGAACCCCCGGTTGGGAATCGCTGCTCTAGGGTGACAAACAGTGCACCTCGTTTTCAGCCTGCTTAAGCTTTGTGACACACGTTGCAGGGCTGCACTAGTCCATCACTGTTGTGATGCATTTCCATCTTTAAATGTCACGAATATTTACACTATACACGAAAACTGCAAACACTGCATGTGGCAGAGTTAATAAATTTCTTCTAGCGGCGTAAAATTGTGTGGATCGCAGTTTACTTCTTGTATAAACGCAATGCGCAGAGCTAACTAACCAACTGTTACTTTTACATTATATCTACATATCTACAGTAGCTACATCAGTGGGGGAAATGCAGAACAAATGACCCCTGATTATACACAGCCTCTCTGACTTGGATTATGTAGCGTATGTAGCGGTGCTGAACATTAGAGAAACCGAATTGGCGCCATCTATGCGTGCAGACTTTGCTACCACCACACATCTATGCTTGTGTGATTTCTGTGTGTTCGTGTGTTCTTTCTTAGCGCCATGTGTGCGCAAGTTATTCTGTACTTCGTTCCGTGTGGTTTACACAAGTTGCGCAACAAACTACTATAGATTAAAAGCATAAAACTGCATTAGTAATTTGCATTTCATCTCTGCTTTTGTTGATTTGCTATAAGCAACATCATGTTTGATATAAATAAAAAATACATTCAATTACAGTCAAAATATTTCTATATTCTAGCTATATGAATAAATTTCGCAAAAAGTTTGTAATTTCATTTTCTGGCTAGCAGCTGTAGCTAAAGGTTTTTAAACCTTGCCTCTAGGAAAGATTGTTTCCCAAAAGTTTGCTGTTCTATGCTTTTTATTCAGCTTCGCTTCAACGTATTTTATTTATTTGTTTCGTCACACTCGCCGGAAATTGCAACAGAGGCGACAGTGACGTTTATGAGGTAAGTCGAGGTCATGTCGGGTCGTGGCGGTGTGTACGCGATCTCTGCCCTTCGCAAGTTCGGCGCTAAAAGGTATTCTTAGAAATGAAAAGCAGGAATATGAACCCACTTCACCTCGATTTTTGATCGTTGATCGGAAAATCATGTTCGTCAAACAAGATTTGAGCTTTTGAAGCTGATGCATGCTTACGATGCCGATGGTGGAATACTAATTGCTAAACTAATGTACAGAGGTTTGGTGAAGAACAAAGTTGTTTGAAAATCTCTTGCAAAAAATAAGCCATACTTTCTCTTTGAACCTTCTGTTTCTCTCAGCATATGCTTCGACATTTTGATCATTTGAGGTGTTTGTAACAGAACTTGCAAAAACAGATCGCAAGATGTTTTCCTCACATCAGCACCAACAGCACTGTCTTCTGTTTGTTCGGAACAGAAAAGCCTCGAGCGATGACTGCAGCAGCTTTTTTCTTCTATTGCTTTACACAACGTTCCTGGAAATTCGTCACGTTGCAAACAGGTTGCTAATTAGCCGTTACTTTGAGCAGTTATGCGGACTTGCAGACTGCCATAGACCACAACCAGCCTACATATTTTACACAGTGACGAGAAAGTAAAGCGACGATATTGTAGGGTGTGCATATGAGGAAGAATCGTAAATGTTCTTTTAGTTTGAAGACCACCACAACTGTGATAACAAACTGAAACGCAAGCGCATTGCTTTTGCCAAATTAAGAAAACATTATTGATGATCTTGCGTTGTATGCGAGATTTTTAAGTGAATCTTAGAAACGATTGCAGTGTAAACTTTCGTAACACACAAAACATTTTCAAATTTTGTGCTGAGCGATGGTGGTGGGGGGAAGGATGTCAGAGTTTGGTCAAAATCAGAAAAAGGCTTTGTTGAAACTAAAATTAATTTACAAGAATATTGAAAATCCCAAATCAATTTTTGGGCAAGGTATTGTGGACCGGCAGTGAAACAACTTTGCTTGATTTTTTCATTTATTGTTAACACCGGTTGTCAAAACCAGGACAAGTCATCATGCAAAATACGAGCGAGTATCTATTTGAAAAGGATGAGGATTGTTGTGAAGCAACCATTCGAGGCTTTTTAACTTAGATATTTAATCAAAACGTTTCTCAATCAGCAGCAAATTAAAGGAGCACTCCCAGTCAGGCAATGGTTGAGAGGATGATCTGTTGATGAACTATGTTGGAACTATAGATTGGACAAGAATGTTAGGCCCTGCTGTTACAGGCAAAAGTTACATTTTGAACGTAAACTTGCTTCTTACTAATGTAGATTCAATGTTGAAAGCGATAAGCTTCTCAACAAAAATTTAGCAAACATTACTTTTGCTTTTTCCGGCATTTGATCATGCTGTTTAACAAAAAATGTTTCTTTTTGTTTTCTGCTGATAGTACTTTACTTTTTTCTTGTTAAAGCTCATTGAGATCATAAGTAGAACTGTTACTGCTATATGTTAGACAAAGACGGATCCTTATTAAAAACATTAGGTCTCTTGTACTTTGGCAAATAAATACTTACTAAAAATTATGACATGGTTAATAGTTATCTGCACCTACATGCACAACTGATGTTTTATTGTAGTTACATGTAAGTTTGCTTAATCAATTCTGAATGACTTCAAAAGTAATTCAAGCATTTGATCTTCTCAAACAAGACATGAACATCTATATGTAACACCGAAGATTAGGAAAGGTACTAACTGTTGTTGGCAACTTGTTTTGTGTCTGTGGATTTAAATAAATGCACCGAAACTTGAGCCCAACCAATGTTTTGCAGTTTGTTACTCTTCAACTCAAAACAAGACTGATTTCGTAAGGAAGTTTGTTGTGCAACGCTTTTCCACAAAAACGTTTTCTTTTAGATTTCCGTAAACGTTTGATTTCATGACTTTCGTAAGGCAAGTTTTTCTGAAATGTCAATTAAAGTCCCTTTTATATTTTAGCAATTTGTATTGTGCCCTTGGACTGTTATTGACTTTTTGCAATATACGAATTTTGTTGAAAATCGCTGTAAATCGACTTATTATGAACTGTGTGCATATTTTAGGTTTGTCCGATGAAAACATTTAGCATGTCTTCAATTTTAAAGCATTGCTTGAAAATGTTGACAAAATTTGGAAATGCATTTGTGTATCACGTTAATCTCATGGCCGGTAAATCAATGTTGTGTACCCTCAGTTAATGTTGTGTACCCTCACTTAATGTTGTGTACCCTCAATTAATGTGGTGTACCCTCAATTAATGTTGTGTCCCCCCTCAATATTAAAACAGCAGCGAAAATTGCAACAAGGGCGTCGGAAGGATTTTTCCAGGGAGGGGCCACTAGGAGATTTTTCAAAATTTTTTGGGGGGGCAAAAGTAGTGAAATTTGTTTTTTCCCACTCGAAACTAAGAAAACAACCTTCCTTTGCTGCAATTTTCAAAATCCAGGAGGTGCCAAGGCCCCTCCTTCCGACGCCCATGTGCAGCAGTTAATATTTAAACAAATGCATTAATATCGTGGCAGTCAAAATTTCCTGCTCTGGTTATTGCTATGATGATAGAATATTTGGGATAAGGTTGAACATGCGAGTTTGAAAAATCATTATGACTTTTTCTCTTCCATTTCTAACTTTGTGTTTTGTAAGACAATTTCTGCAAGATTTGTTTTGACTTGTGCTTCCTGATTGTCAAATACATCATCTTGAAAGAAGTTCAATTTTTTTCAAATAAACTGAAAGTTTTATGCTGTTTCTTGCAAATTATGAGCTTTCACAGTTGGACAAATAATGGCCAAAGATACCAGCTCGGGTCAGGTTGATCATAATTCTGGAGATGTCTCTAGTAATCAAGGTATGATCTATGTTATGCCTGCACTTACGTTTCTATTCATGCAAATATATTGCGTAACAGATGTAACAGATTTGTTAAACTGTGAAACCTTGCACCTTCTTGTGAGAAATGTTTGGATTTAAACTTTTCCACTTTTTCCAACGTTCATATGTATTTTGCTTGTGTGTAATAACAATGTGTTTTTGAAGCAAGCACAATATTTAGTGGAGGAAACGGACATTCGTTTTTGGAGGATGGTTATGACTTGTATGAATTGATGCTCAGCGATCCATCTCTAGATGACGAACTACCAGAATTTCCAAACCCAAACCAGCAAACACCCAATCAAAACCATTCAACCCAAAAAGCAATCAATCAAAACTATACAAATCAACAAACGACCAATCAAACCCATTTACCTCACGAACCCAACAGTGAGACCCACACAGTTCAATTAGTATTGGCCGAAGATGATAATGAATGCAGTCAAAGCTGGGGACCCTTTTCGTCGTTAACTGTGCTCAGCACTGTAACCAATAAGCATTTTAATCCTGGACCTGATACTCAACTACTTCAATCTCTGGCTGTGCTTCATGATTCTGAAGATGCAAAAGTCAAAACTTTGAACGCAAATCACAACGATGTTCTCGGCAGCGGAAGCTTGTTAGTCTGTAATGCACAGTCTGAGAAAGATGCTGCAGTGATTCCACGTTGCCGCCATTCCAGTCTAAGTAACGACAGTGGAGTTGAAAGCTGTAATACAAGTGAAACATCAACAGCTGATGCAAAGAACTCGACGCAGCGCATCTTGAGCGAAGATTCACTTGCACTTGACGAGTTCGTCCGCGGAGAAACAGTTTTTGATTCTCAAGAATCAGCTTCACAGTCCGACCCAAGACTGGATGGTCACCTGCTTCAAATTGTTTCTAGCACTTCCCATCAATCAATCAATGACGTAGACAATGGTGACGACAGCGCGTCTTACGTGAGCGAAATGTTCAGCGGTGCGTCACAAGATGAAGATTCAAAAAATTCAAGCAAAAAAACTGCCTACAACGAAAAGTGGGGAGTAAAAGTTTTGAAAGGTATTTAGGCAATTTTAAATTCTGAGTTTTCTGGTAATAATTTTTCTAAAATTAATTTTCAGCCGTTGCTGTTGCTTAGAAGTTTATACTGTACAAGTTTATACTGTTATACTGTACAGACAACGCAGGAAAAGCCTTTTTAATGCAATTACAGAGTGCGTGAGAATAGCTCAAGTTTAAATAAAACAAACTTCAACCTCCAAATTGATCTCACCCCACATGTAAACGATACTTCAATCACTGCACCGTGGTACAGGGGGGTTGAGCACGCGCCACCAAAGCTAGTAAACAAGGTTCGATTCCCGGTCGGGTCCTACCGAAGACTTGAAAAACGGTACTTTTGAGTTGTGGCCTGTCCAGCCTCGTGCTCGGTGTTGATGGATGAGTGCAAGGGAACAGCTCAGGCGCGGTGCTGCCATTGACTCGCGACCAGTGCGACATTCACTGCAATAGTAACTGGAAACTGAAATTCCGAAGGCGGTTAAAATAAGTGTTCTTCAAATGTTATGAGTGTCTTTTAATTCTTTATGCTAAGTCTTAATCGTGTTTGATTCTGTGTAACTGATCAACAATCAAAATTTTAGCAATTAATTTTAGGCGCTTGCTCTGCATGAACTTCAGTTATAGATGTTCCGTGTTCTACGCTCGAGCAGTAAATTCCATTGGCAATGACCTCAAATTGAAGAAAATGACTTCTTTACCCATCGCCCAGAAACTAATTTTTATTGCATTTGTTCGAACAGTATAACAAACAAGTAAACTTTCCGTGATACAGCAGCTCAACATCATCAGACTGTAACCAACATCAAAATATTTTTCAGAACAGAAGAAAACCATCGAAAAACGTGAAAGGCTGTAGTTAAAAACTTAAAATGACATTACTTTTGCAATACGATCACCTTAATAAGCTTGATGGAAATAAGAAGGCTGTGTACTGTGGGTTATTTCCTCATAGTCATGAATAGCATTTGAGTATTTTGGTGTTACAACACATNGATTTTGAAAAATTCGGAAAAACGTTTGGGTATGATTAGAAGTTGCTGCGACGAAAAAGTCAAACTCGGTGGAAGAGCTTTCGCTGGCTAGAAAAATCACAGATCAGATCGTTTTCAAGTATTCTGTTCTTTGTTGACCACAAATAGGTTTGCGGGTTTGTACACCAATCTTGCCTGGGAGAGTTGACGTTTTATTTCAGAAAATTAACTAATTTCGTTGCTTTTCCAAATGCAAAGCTTGCCTTGCTAAGTTAACGGCTCATACAGCAGCAAAAAATCTTCCAAATGGGTAAATCTTCTCCAGCTAGACACTAGTTAGTGACCCCGCCAGCACAAGCCGGCCCACATGTTGACAAGCGTAGCACTTGGAATCAAAGACGGAAAACCCCAGTAAAAGTTAACGCCTTGTCAAAAAAACGGACTTCTGTTAGGAGCTGTGGACAAGTTTGTATAATTCTTCTTGAAAAGCTTGCAAGATAAAGCGACTGTCAAATTTGCAACATTTCTTCAATTTTCCGACGGTCTTGGATTTATACATTTTTTAACGTATTTGTTCAAATAGTTAAACTTACTTCATTTTGCATCCATTTACAAAATCTATCTGAATGGTAAGATTTTGTAAACTATTACTTTCAATGTAGACTGTATCACTATGTTTTCTTGTAGACTACATAAAAATGGTACGTATTTATGTTTTTAGACTTAAAACTTTCCAAGGAATTTGATTGTTAAATTGTTGTGATAAATACACAAATACGATGAAGTAAGTTATATAAAAACATGTACATATTATATAAAAACATGTACACATTATCCAAATTGTAGCTGCTCATGTTCTCCGATATGCTAGGAATCAAAAACGGATTTCAGATATTGTAACATTTCTTAGCTTTTTTGTTTGGATGATGCTTTCACAGCTTGTAATGCAATGAGATGTGCAGGAAGAATTATTTATTCTGATAAAATGAAAGGCCTCGAAATTGAATAAATATAAAGTGTTCATAGAGAAGCTTGTAAAAATACGTTACTTTGTCTACCAGTGCCAATGGCAGATGCAGTAACTTATCTTTGAACTTGTGAACAACGCATGCAAATTAAAGCTCCTAGGATGCAAATTAAAGCTCCTAGGATGCAAATTAAAGCTCCTAGGATGCAGATTAAAGCTCCTAGGATGCAGATTAAAGCTCCTAGGATGCAGATTAAAGCTCCTAGGATGCAAATTAAAGCTCCTAGGATGCAAATTAAAGCTCCTAGGATGCAAATTAAAGCTCCTAGGATGCAGAATCAATTCTTGGTTTGAAAACAATCCAATGCTATTGAGTTAAAAGCAATTCGCTCACATAAACAACTTCTAACTGCACCATTTGGCGTGTTGTACGCATTTATTATACTTTTGACTTCGTTTCCTGCACACTCCTAACAGCTTTAAACAAGCAACTAAAATTAAATAACTTTCGGCGAAAGGCCGATCGGGTCACACAGCCTGTAGGTAGAGGATTGAGACCTCGACTGTGCAGCCAAGATTTGTTTGACTGCCTGTAATTAGACATTCTATGCTATAGCACGCCCTTCAGTACAATCCATTTTTATCTTTTATCGAAGGTCTGCGTCTGCCCTTGAGACCGCCATTACTGTATTTTGGTCAAAGACCTTTGTGTTTATTGTAGGCATAACCACAGATAATAATGTACTGGTATCCAGATACTGTTGTGAAAGCCTTGTCTTGTAGCTTGACAATGAAACAACGAGCTATTTTTTTAATCTGCATTTCCACAAATTTTTCAACACTTGCTGTAAAACGATAACCTTTTCAGAGCGAGGAGCGTAAGTTTTCCCAATCTTTATACAACATACAGTACTTTTCAATTTTTGGGATTAATTTGTGCTTTTGGCTTATCGTTTTGTACTGTATATACTTGCATGAATTGAAGGTTGCCACACATCGATCAAAGTGCGTGAACAGTAACTGCGTTTTTTTCGGAAGGAAGGAGAATGTGTCAAAGTTTTTGAAGTCCTCTGAGTGGAAACTGGAAAATGACAATTGAAACACGGTGCGCGGGAACCTTGAAAGCTTTTGAGGGATAGGTTTCAGTCAGTTTATATTAAATGAGAACATTTTGTCCCAGAACCAGTAGCTAAACGCTAAATCCCTTTATTAAATGTCACGTGTGTGATGTCACTTATAGTCACGTGATTCTTTCGAGGAACTGGTTGAGATTAGAAGCTGTCTTTGGAACTGGTCGATCTGACTCGCTGTCTGACTTGGTTCAATCATCTGTCAGATGTCCGCAGGGGGAGAGAGGGCAAATTATATCAGTGATAATCACCACCCTCGTTCTGATAAACGGTGTTAAAAGAATAGATTGCGCAAGAACAAAGACAATCGGATTTCTGCTTGTAATAAAAAGACAGAAGATCAACATGCGGCGTACTAGTTCGTTGTTCAATCTTTTTCTTCCGGCAGGTAGATAAGTGAACAGCGGCTACTGCAAAAAAAAATAGTTTTAAATTTTTGGTTTTGTTTAGAAAACGTTGCGTGGTGCCAAAATCTAAAAATAACTTATCCGGTACAACTACCAGGAAAAAAAAGAAGAAAATGATATTTTTTCCCAAGCTGAAGCTTTGTTAGTTGAGATGTGTCCTTCAGTTTTCTTTGTTTGACTGTCCAGAAAGATCTGAATAACTTCCTCGTTAAAGTGTTGCGACAAAAGCTTTAATCCCTGGGTTTCAGGATATAATTTTCAGAGGAAATATATTCTGACTTCACATTACAATGTATTTCAAAAATTGCATATGTTTGTTTTCACAAGTTATTGTCTTTTTGACCCTCCGCTTGTTGAATAAATGTAATCTGCAAGTTACTGCAGTTATATGATTTTATGGTTTCAACTTCTCCTTTGGCCGCTTGTACCAAGTCAATGTGTGATCTATTGGTGAACTTT
>JGI24021J15306_10006067_pt1 | contig 14459 bp, 5 predicted proteins | sample Ectturendosymbi1_FD_15306 | JGI IMG/M metagenome (IMG submission 15306) | reverse complement strand
GATGCTGTTGATCGGCGCTCCCCCCCACCTGACGATACCCGCCGGTTACTCAAAAACTGGAAAAAGCCGCACTGACCGGACGACCCTCACCAAGTTTTTCGGCTCTCTGTCCAAAGCGAAGGTCGACGACTTGTTTCAAGTTTACAAAACCGATTTCCTTTCGTATGGTTATGCCGTCGAGGATATCATGTCAAGATGAACGTGAATTAATTTTGGCAATGATAAATGTACTGACTGTTCCAAAGCGACAGTTCACAGCTCAGTACTGGCAAGAAAAAACACTTTCTCTTTTCTTTTCTAAAGAACGTCTTGGCTTGTTTTAGCATGCTGGAAAAACAGAGACAAGCTGCGGATTTTAGAACCAATTTAGTAGACAAATCTTACTATAGAGGTATTTTGAACTGCTAAATTGAATGGTTTCGTTTTAAAAGCAACAAAATGATTGAGAGTTTGTGCTAAGTGTTTGTACAAAACATAAGCGGCTTTCACGAAGCTTGGAAAATAATACAAAAGATGCTGTAGTTAGCTTTAATTTCGCAGTCCAGTTGTCAATGCTGAATATGTAATCGAATAATATTATTTACTATTTTGCTTCGTTCAATCATTTCCTGTTTTTTTACATCAGCATGTGTCTACCGTCACCCTAACTCGTCGTAGCATTTGCTTCAAACGTAATTTCGTATTCGTTTAGTTAAAGGTCGTTCATAAATGACGTCGCATTTTTCAAGGGGTGAAGGGAATTGCAGCTTTTTGACGGTTTTTGATAAAGGCGGAGGCGGATAAAGCTTATGGTGACGTCACAAAGTTGTTCAAGGTTCCTCAACCACAAGATGTTAAAGTTTCTGCCTCATAACTACCAATACTTCTACAGTTATCTTAAATTCAACTCTCAGTCATTGACGTGCTTACCCACTGCTTTTATATCATTCCAGCGACTATGATTTGCTTATGCGCGCATTTTCCATGTTTTAAGTTCAGGTATTACGCGTGTTGTTTTAGCAACACTGTAGTTACTTTGGATTTGCTCGCGAAGATCGCATAATGCGTACGTTTGCAAAACATTAGAAAAATCTATTTAACTCTTACTAAAAAGTTCAATTGAGGAAGTATCTCTTTGAATAAGAGCTAATGATGCCACCTAATAGGTTAAATATAGAACCTACTCTGTTAAGATCTTAGTGACTGATTGTCAGCTTTGAAAGGTCTTGTTTCTTTTCTAACAATGGGTTGTCTTTTGCTTGCCAAGTGATCCGGAACCAGTTCTATCTACAATTATTTACTATAAAAGCAAAACGAAACTTTTCGCACAAGTAGGAAGCAAAATTTTGAGCAACTGAAAGAGCAGATGAGTTTTATAGTTGAGCATTTGCTTCAAGCCGGGTTTACATTTGACCGACCACGACTATTGCTGTCAATTATGACGCAACCATGGGCTGGCAGTTGCGTCATAATGGAAAATTGAAAACTGTCTGTGGCGGTCGACCAAACGCAATTTCGGCCATAACCGGACAAGGTCGCATGAAGGCGATCAACGGGCGGGAAGTAAAATGGAAAAGGTTTCTGGTCGTTGCATGGTATTGTATTTTTTACCGTAATATAGCCAGGTTCAAAACAATACAAATAAATGCTCTCTTTACATGGTTGAAGGTATTCCCAAGCCTGCAGTTGGTAGACTGAAAAAAACCTAAGGTTATCTAACTAATAACAGGTCCGTACCCAGGTTTTAAGGTTTGGAGGGGAAAATGCATTTTAGGTCAATATTTTTGTTTTTATCGTATGTTTAAAATAAATATTATAAAATACAAATAAACATAATAAAAATTTCTCTGCGCACACAAAATTTTTAGGTCATTAAAAATTGGGAGGGAACTGCCCACGAATATCCCCCTCCGTGGCTACGGGCCTGGCCGATACCCCAACTAGAGTTTTGGAGAAGAGGTTAAATCAGTTGCGTATTTTAATGCCAGTTAGCACGAAAATTTGTTTTTTAGCAACTAATTTTTAAACACAATATCTTCCATGTGTGTTTGGTACGTTATCTTCATGTGCTGGACATCCAATTTAAAAATCACCGATAGCATTGCAAGTAAAAACAGCTAAAAAGCTGACAGAAAGACAACCTGTACTCCCTTCATAATAACCACGTTCATCCATCTAAAAGAAATGCGCAAGAAAACACAGAAAGAACAAGGAAACAAGAAAACATACAAAGAAAAAGGAAAATTTGCGAAATCAAATAAAGTGGTTAACATCATGTTCAGATGGAAAATTCTACTAACAAGACCCTGTTAAAAGCATCGCTTGGGAGGTAGTATTGTAACAGCGATGTTTCACACAACGATTCACACTTAGCTGTGATTCACACATAGCTGTGATAGCAATCACATGCACGGCCTGGCGGTTCTGGACGATGAGACAATTGAATGGCTGCTCAACACCTGCCCCGAAATCTAGCGCGGCCTAGCAGTGGATAAAAGAAGAACTCGCTCAAACGAAAGAAGTGATAGCAATGAGTGCCACATAGCAGATGGAAAGGTACTGCACATTTTTGCATTCCGAATTAAGGGCCAGTGTTACGAGCTTTAACTTATTGAAAATGCACATTTTACTAACCTAAGCAAAAGCACACGGATCTTGCTTTATTGGCCTGCAAAAAAAATACAGCAATCAACAATGGAAAAATTGATCAAGCTTCTGTAGCTTCTGAAGCGAATGGTCTTGCCCAGTCACTTGCACCAATTGTTTTTTTTTCTGTTTGGAATATGGGTTGCTTCGGAGCAGCAATAACCACGAATCAGGCGTAGCCAGGTGGGGGGATTGCCCCCCCGAATTACGAAACGTTGCAGCGTTAATCAAGCCTTTGATGTATACGCCAAGGATACTCCAGTGCAAACCAACGAAATTGCTTAAGAAACCTATCCTACTTCAGCTTGTAGTCGAACCTGATCAAAACAGCATGGTTTGCCAATTGTCCATGATTAGTCAAACGTTGTGTATAGTGTAAATACTGGAAAATTCATGTCATGGCTGACCTTCACCTGAGGTTTAAGCTCCATGTGGAAGTTGGTGATAATGAAATACAAACTTGTGTGCGTGTAATCACTAACCGCGAGACAAAAAGGAGCAACGCTTTTCGCAGCTGTTTCTGGCGCACCAACGTGCTCTATCCCAGCTAATTTTGATGCAGATTTCATTTCAACACCATCGCAAAAATTCCTCTCTGATAAATCTGGTGTGCTACAGATATTACATTATTTACGCTTGTCTGCAGCATCAGCCGTAGCCTTGAAAGGCCATCGCAGATTTTTGTTTTTGTACAGTTTTAAAATTAAATGCATGAATAAGGCGGGGATATACGTTTACATGCCTTGAGGCTCAAATTTGGCTAAGAAGCAATCCAGTTCCAAAGTCTTTTTTATTAGGCAGTTAAACCATTGACAATGTCTAGCAACAATAGCGTTCATTCTAGATTTTTATTTGTGATGATTAAATATGTACTACGACAGTCGTTTTCACCAATGATTTCATATTACCTTGCCGGCGAGTGTAAAAACAGTTTTTTTCAAGTAATCAGAGTCCGACATGCACATAGTCTGAAAGTCAGTGACGGATTTACGTATAGGCCATGGCGGCTTTTGGGGGCTCCTCGCAAGTCTTTCCTATGACGACTCAATGTTAACTAAAAATTCGCGAAACTGCCCAGAGGCATAACCTCACAATTTACCTTGAAACGAGTGGAAATGCAAATGTCTACTCTAGACTTGTCAGTACAGTAACAACGACAACACTGTGCATCTGGGTGTGAGAGACATGCAGGCCGTCTGTGTGAAAGCGGTTACAGAAAAAGAATGAAAAAGAAAAAAAACGGTAATATTCCACTAACAAAAAGCTCCCAACAACGCAAGACCGCCAGAGGCTGCAAAACTCCGATGAAAAGTATTGGATCCTACGTTTTTTCAGTATTGGATCCTACGTTTGGTTGTTTTTGCAAGATTTCCCGCAACAGAGAATGCTTGTTGAAACTCTATATGTTAGCTGAATCAGCTAGATCAGTTTCTCGTGAACTTTGCTTGGAAAAACGTGTCTACACTGGGCTTACTTCATGGTTAACTGAGGATGTTGCAACAATGCTTTGCTCCTATGCAAAATTTGTTTTCATGCTGATTACCATCGGCCTATGGCCAATGGCGTAACTAGAGGTTTGAGCCAGGGGAGCAAAGCTTAGCTGAAGGAGGTCCACTGGACACCGTAGGGGCCCACCAGCCAAAACCCAGACAAAAGTTAAGAAATGATAGTTAATCTCTGGATATCGTGGATGTCCATACTAGCTAAAAAACGAAAACATCCCGAAAAACGCAGAAAAACAACCTAAAGAATAGTAAATATCAAAATGTCAACTTAAGGTGGGGTCAGTTTTTACATTTATCTTGCCAGGAGGTGGCTCGCCCCCTTGCCCCCTGTCAGTAACGCCACTGCCTATGGCATAATAGAGGATTAAAACACTATATTTTGTATTGCTTGGAAAATGACAACTTCAAAACGGCATAAAAAATCCCTGTGTCCACTGAATGGATTGTGCTTGTTTGGTTAATAAAATATGTGGTTACACTATAACAAAAGGAGTTTACGTGTAGATAGTCAGATCGACAGCTGGACCATATTTTCGAGGGCGGCAACACGGTCACGCGTGAAAATGTACCATGCATCCAAAAAACAAACCTAATATAAACGCTAGAAATCACGACAATTTAACGAAGAAAACGTCTGAACTACACGATAAAGCTATAAATTCCAAGAAAAGATTGCAAAGCCATTTGTTTTTTAGAAGAATGTAGGAAAAAATTGAATTTCTGTTGAAGATCAAACGCAATTGTAGAACCAAAGCCGGCACAACAAAAGATAGATTTTTGAGGGGGCACTACACATAAGAGGGCATACTTTCACGCTTTTCAGACAAACGGCCAAATAGGTCACACTTGCGTGGGGCCCCAAAAACTAAGATGGCCTAGGGCCCAGCGCTCCTCAAAGCCGACCCTGCTGAAAGTGTCACAACTTTCATCTGATGTTAACTGCCACCCCATCCCACAGTAAATTTGAAATCATTCAGCTGCATAACAGGAAGAATCAGCAGCAAAATCTAACGAAAGTAGGAAGATGGTTTTTATTTCGTAAGTACTGCGGGCATTGACACTGCCATTAATTATAGATAGCTTGCAATCTGTTTACTCGTTGAAGCGCATGACCAAAATGAAACTAAATTGATCTTTTTCCCAGTAGTTATTATTTTGCTATTTATACAGTGGTTCTTAACCGGGGGGCTCCCCAGGATGCGTCAATAAATGTCAGGGGGGGAGCGAGCCCTTACGCACCCGACTACGTGGAAAGTTTGATCAATAAATTTACCAATAAAGAGATTTGTTTTTACAACTTACTTAAAGTCAGGGAGGCTTGAAACAAAGGATAATTAATTGGAGAGGCGTGGTAGAATAAAGGTTAAGAACCACGGCACTAATGGATATAAAAATAGACTTCAACCAGTATAAAAGAAGACTTACACCAGTTTACATCGCCTAGCCACGACCCATTTTTCGACACTTCGTCACCCTTGTTTGGGTTTCGACACATACTTTGGGACCACTGGGTTAGATCAACTAACCAACCGTTGTGTCAAGCTGCGGCGACAAGTATTTTTAACGTTAGTGCAGAGCCGTGGTGAGAATCGTTTGTGGCTTCGTTTTCGCAAACACACAACCATTTGCACACTTTGCGTAGAATTAGTGGGTCAAACATATGCAAGTTTGTTTATAGAACATGTGCAACTTTCCCCAATTTACAATATTGTTTTTATCATATTTGCGAATTATATTGCTAACTCTAAATAGCTTGTTAAATACCTAATCGCTTTTGGGAAGCAATTTTGGTGCAAGTATTGTACAAAAATGCTACTAAAACTAAAGCAGTGGCATTCCATAGCATTTAAAATCCAAACATTTTTCAAATGGGTTGTAGCCTTTGCGTTATCACCTGCATACGTCAACCAGTCGCTCAGGAATCGGACATGATCCACGTCTTATATGCGAGGAAATATTGTAGAAGCAGGCCTACTTCGGGAATCGGTGGCTTAGAGCAAAATCGCTATTCGGCTTTGGTTAAACGTGTGTGGGAGCACATCAGAAGCGTGTAAATCTAAAAATCGCAATTAAAAATGGCAGCCATGATGACTTCTTGCTAAACTGCAATATTGGCCGCAAAAAGCACAATGCAGACCTTCTTCCACTTACAGCATCGGGGTTCTCACAAGCGCTTTTTCAAGTAAGCGCTACGAGAAAATTGTGGCTTTCATCCACAGTAGAAGCTTGGAAATTTACTGAAAACAAACTTTTAAAACTTGTCAACTCAATGAAAATAGATTTTCTACTTGCCGGCTTAAATCTCAACATTATTATTCAGAAAAAAGCGTCAGAAGAAATACACGTTTCATGGATAATTCTTTAACCCTTCTGCAGCAAACCTCAACTAGTGCAGCAACTGTATCTTCTCATAGACTGCGTGAGCGTCTGTTCCAGTCATTTTCATCATGTTCATTCACTTTTAATTTGTCTACGTTCGTCACTTTGAACCACGCAGTTGTATTTTTTGTTCCTTTCCTGACGTTCTTTTGGTCAACGCCCTATGCAGCCGCTTAGTTCGCCTTTGGTGGTAGCGCCGGCACTGAATGAACGGGTTCTTGACCTGGTATCCGTGAATGTGATTCAAAGGGTTAATAGGCTTTCTTCTGACATTTCGATTACTACTAAGATGATAAGGATCTAATTTCAAAAATTTATTGCTGAGTTTCTTCTTGAGGGGTACGGAAGCTCTACTAGGATGTACCAGGGGTCCGTGATCCACAAATGTTTAAGAACGGCTTATTTGCGTAATCCATACGACGGAATTCTCTACTAACGGTTTTGACAAATTTAATGAAAGCTAGAAGTGGTTTTCAAAGTTTTTTTCATTTTCCCCCTTACAAATTCAAACACTGTCAATTCCTCCCCGACAAAAGATTACAAAATGGTTAGTTGCAAAGCTCTGTTATAACGTCAGTCACTACAGTTAAAGCAGCTTATTGTTGCGTACTGTAGACTTTCCCATCTAAACTAACTTCGTTGTGCAGTTCTTTATATTTTTATAATATGTGCAGATTTTTACAAAGCTCGAAAACGTAGCTATAAGGGGTCCACTAATCAACGCTAGGCCCCTGTCAGCTAAAACTGCGCTGTAGGTGGTCGCCTAAATTTTGAAACACACGTTTAGTTGCTAGGTTCAACAACAAATTGCAATCATTTTGCCTTCCCCGAAAATACTACAGCAACAAACTACAATCATTCCCCCCCCCCGAAAATATCAGCTGGTTGCGGCTATGCGTTGGTGCAATGCAAAGGTAACTGCTCAGATCTACGCATAACTAGCTTTTTGGCTTCCTAAACCGGCCTTTAAAATGTCCAGCACAATGTTCTGGCTGGACGTGCTTTGTTATGATGCTAATTACACGCTGTACCATTCGTCTGACTCTGAACCCTTCTTCACAACATTTTGCGATAACCTTCCAAAAACTCATTCACTGTTCAACAAAAGTTAATTTTATTTGTGACACAATAGTGAGGTGCGATTGTCGCTGCGCCATACCACGTGATTCCGTCGTCGGCAAAAATAACGCTTTCGCACATTGGATGATGTTCCTCGCGCGAATACAAAGGGTTTCTTTCCAAATTCGCAAAAGTTTTCGTTGAAATGTAATTGCTTATGATCTTGTTGTAAACTCGCTTATCAGTGAAATTCACGATCGCCGAAGCTGAGTGGCTGCGCAGCGAAAGTTTCAAACCAGTTACATCTGATCTGCGTCATCACCTGAAAAAATCAGGTACGGAATTTTGAACAACCAACAGAAGTCACCATTTTCCCCTTAAAAACTCAAATACCCTTCACTCAGTTAACTGCGCTCAATTCAAATGCTTTGCAAAGCCACTTGCGGCATCGGGTCGATCCGACTTTTTACTGGTGCCGCGAAATGTACGCGCGTGGATTCTGATGCTACACTGCTTTAAACTGAACCAACGTAACGACGGGCGGCCAGGAAGTGCCTTATGAAAATTAAGTTTTGTTCGCGGCAAAAGACGACTTAGGCGCCTCCATATGTCTACTTTAGACCGCAAGTAACTGTTTATTTGAAAATCAGAGTCTATGTTTCATGCAGTGCAAAATATTCTACATTCGTGGCAGGCGCGTAGCCAGAAATTTTGATAGGGGGGGGCAAACAACAACCAAGCCTTTACCTTCAAATATTCAATGCCCCTTGTTTTCAATGTTGTTCTTACTATTTCGATTTTTATACCGTACACTAGATAAGCTATGTCGCAATTCGGTATAAATTTTATTCATCTAACAAACTTTTCTAAGGCAAAGCAAGCGTCGTTATTTCAGTTATGTACAGTACAACGTGAGTATAAGTAGAGTAAGGATCTTTGTATGGGAGGAGTGGGTACTGGAATGGATCTTGTCTGCAGTGCTTACAAGTCTATCAATCGCGTGTTCTCGGGGTCAGCAAGGCATGCCCTGCTGGCCATTCTTTACTACGTTCATTGCAAAATTTTAAGGTTACGATCTCCGTTCATATCATTTCTTGATTTTTCGTGACTGATCCGCTTTTACCGGAGTAGGTTGATGTCAAAGCGTTCAATAAATCATCTTTCAGCCATCCACTGTAGTCAGGTTAGGAAATGGTACCGAAACGCCAGCATTACTGCCGTTAGTAGCCTAGTTAACTAGTCAAATTTCGGTTACAGAACGCACCACCGTAATTTATGCTATTCAACGAAATAGATTCCAACTGGTTCGTAACATAACCAACATATACAGCGTTTACATGGCACTTCGTAACTGTGGCTTTTTCGATTGTGGCCATCCGAAAATTGTGGCTATCATTGGCCACAACCTCGCACTCACCTGCACATCATCCCCAATCCATTGTGGCTTTCGAATTCTGGACCACCTCGCAAGCAGGGCCGCCAAAAACCACAATCTGGAGGATGACTCAACAAGAAAAAAAACGGTTGAAGCAAAACCGCAACTTAGCCACAATGAATAGCGCCATGTAAACAGCACAATGGTGACTTTCGCGAACATCAGAGGCATGCGTGTCGGAAGGAGCCCAAGGAGCCAGGTCCCCTCTGGATTTTGACACTTGACATTTTCCTGTTACATTTTTAACAAAAAAGGTAATTTCGATAGGGAGAAACAAAATTCAACTACTTTTGGCCCCCGTTGGGAAAATCTTTTTGGCTACATCCGGAAAAATCCAATATTCCCCTCCACCAGAAAATATCATTCCGACGACCATGGTCAGAGGTTTATCATTCATGGAACTTCGCCGATCGTTATGATATCAGAATAACAATGGGCTGCGAATGTCGGAGGCTTCTGCAGTTGATCATCGCAAAGGCTGTAGCAATAGTATGGTTGGGAGGCAGTTGAGCCGCTGCAAGGTGGTTAGAATTTTTACTGAATGGCATTCATTTCAGCCACAAACAGAATAAAGAAAACTCACATTTGACTGCAACGCGAAAGATGACACCATAACGCATAAAGCAGTGGTCTTCATACTTTTTGTCGCTGCGGACCCCTTTTTCACTGCACCCAAAACCGCTGAGGACCCCTTCATTTTGTCAACCTTTTTTTGATTATTGAAAAATTAGATTTGGTCGCTTCTCAGCCTGAGTACCCCAACCGCCCAGCAAGAAGCAAATTTCCGAACAAAATCAAACAAAAATGAGGTCAATCGGCTTGCAACAGAACATGTCAGGCTACAGTTGTGGTGCAATTAAGCTGACTAGTGGCCCCAGTGGACGAATAAAACTAGCGGATTTTCTTGATTGGATTTTGGTTTACGGACCATTAAAACACATTCATGGACCCCAGGTTAAAAACCTTTGCCATAGAGGATCCCTAAGAAAACTTAAAGCTCAACTTTTAATACGCTACATTGGACATGGCTATCTCATCACTGAGGAACGTTTCCAGTAGCTGCAGGAGCATTAACTGTCTTTGGCTGGCTTTCGATTACCATACAGAAAATGTCCAGCAAACCAACCCAAGTTCTCCATCACTGCAACCCCTTGCAATAGATTATAAAACATGCCTACGACAATGAAACTGACGCAGAAGAACTGTGGTGAGATACCGGTTCTTTGAAGAGATCCTCAGGAAACTTTCATTTTCTTCTCACATAGTCTAATACAGGGGTCTCAAACACGCGGCCCCCGGGCCGCATGTGGCTCGAGAAGGCCTTTTGTGCGGCCCGCGATGCTTTTTGGGAATTTTCAAATAATTAACATTTACCTTGCCAAGTGCATTGAAAAAAGATGCCGCGAAATAATTGAATCAAACCTGAATGATACCCAGTGCGGTTTTCGTCCCGGCCGTAGCACTACAGAACAAATAATTTCACTCTCCAGCAAATTTTTGAGAAATCTTGGGAGTATGCTTGAGACGTCTTCACATGGTATGTCGACCTCAAGAAAGCATGCGACCGGGTTCCTCATGAAAAGCTTTGGGGAGTGTTGCGTGAGTACGGTCCTGACAGGCGCCAGGTACTGCCGTCAAGCCATTGTATTCTTGGTTACAAGTTTGTTTCCATGCCAGGAGAGTTAAATCACGACCGTTCATCGTTGCTGCTGGACTCCAAGGGTATGTTCTGTCACAGCTCTTTTTCATTGACTACATCAGGCCTGCACAATTCAGAAAGCTCGAAAGGCAAAATATCAACATTAATTTGCCGCGGGCCGCAGATGTCTATTTCATTTCGATGTGGAGATTTCATCGTAGTATGGAATAAATTCTGGAACAGCAATTACTTATTCGAGGTCGAGTTTTTGCAACATTTTCTACAATTGAGAAATCTCTCGCGGGCCGGCCGTATATTGTGCAGGGGGGGTCTACATGAATTGGACAGACCAGTGGTTCCCAAAGTGGGCGGTACCTCCCTACTGGCGCCGGTGAGAAATTCTAGGGGGCGGTGAAGCAGAAATGGGCGGTTGTGGGGTGATAGGAGACCCAGTTAATAATTACATTTCTGTTGTCTTACGTACTTTGAATGACCAAATGTCATAAAAAACAGCATGATCAACAAACATATATGCATGTAATTTGTAAACAAAAACGTAGCGGTTTGGAAACAAAACAGAGGTGAAATGCTAGGAGATAAATTGATGAAATGCAATTTCCATCACTGCAGGTAAGCTGCACAGGAAAACTGTCCTCCTGTATAGGCCTAATGAAATGATTTTGATTGGAATTTTCGTCAGCTGTATTTCTTGACACGGGTGAACTGCTGCTTAATAATGCCCGTTTTGTTACAGTGACTATCACCGGTCAGGTGTGAAAATGCACGCTTGCACTTAGAATCAGCCTGTAACCAAAAGTGTGAGCTAATTTTGGATGAAGTGGTCACAAATATAATAATAACCTTGTACGAGTTCCATTCGAACGTAGAAAGGCAATTTATATGTTTTACAGATAGTGTTAGGTGCCAACAAGACTAAGTTATCTAAAGGGAATCGAAAAGATTCCGGAAAACAGAAGTGTGTTTCAGAACGCACTTTAGCTTGAGCAGGGCCAAGGAAATCCAGCGAGAGAGAGATGGTAGAGCCAGTGGACGACTGCAAGTGTCACAGTTAGGTTCAAACACTTTTAAAATCTGCAGATTAAATTCAATCTCGCACTGCTCCGAACTCAAAATTTACTAAAAATGTGGCAGAGTATTAATGGATCGATCAAAGGATACCAAAGGGTTTCGAAGTGTTCTGTTAAGTTTAGGCAATGCGGTGCAGTCGGATAATGATGAAGAGAGTTCGTACGCCTGTTGCTGCACACAGAAGGTGGCTGTCAAAGGGTGTCATAGATACAGTATCTTGGCTGTCACACTCCACAGATATCTTCACGAAGTTTAATGAAGTTAATTTGCAATTGCAGGGGAATGATGTTAACCTCGTTAAAGCCAAATCAGCAATCTCCACCTTCTTGTCCAAGTTTAATTCTGTGCAAACGAAATCGAGCCCGTCATGAACTCTGGCAGTTTCCACATCTTGAACTCTAACAGTTTCCAACTGCTAAATGAGTTAATTTACTATATTAAGTTTTATAATGAAATGCATCTTTGCGCTCATTCTTGTTTTAATCATTTTCAAACATACCACATATACAATACGAAAAAATTGTGTTGATATGTGTGCTGGGCATGGTAGGGGGGCGATAGAAATTTGTTTGTCAGGAAAGGGGCCGGTAGTCATAAAAAGATTGGGAAACACTGGGATAGACAGTCACAGCCGAGTCGAAGAAGATGTCATGGTCGGGAGTTGCAGGATCAACCGTTTGCTTCTTGCGGACGAATTGGTACTGCCAGCATCTTCTCAACAGAGTCTTCAGCATGCACTCGATCGGTTTTCAGCTACGTGCGACCGAGCCGGAATGAAAATCAACACTAAAAATTCCGAGGTATTATGATTCTCTATAAACCCAAGGCAGTGTTTCCTGCAAGTGAGTGGCCATACACTACAGCAGGTGGAGAAGTTCAAGCACCTATAGGAGTGGTATTTGCGAGTGACGGAAGGTGGAGCGAGGAGATTGACACACGGATTGGTAAAGCTAACGCAGTTCTGCGTGAGCTTTACCGCTCTGTGGGCACAAAACAGGATCTTTCAAACACCACAAAGCTGTCAGTTTTCAAATTAGTCTTTGTTCCGATCCTTCCCTGTGGTAATGAATCTTGGGTAATGACCGAAAGAATATTAACTCAGGTGCAAGCGCCAGAGATGGGATTTTTGCGAAGAGTCCACGGTGTGACACGGGCTTATCGAGGTTAGATGGCGCCCGGGGCAAGAAACAAATTTTGCGCCCCCATGTTCGAACCTAAGGTCTTTTGGGAGTAAATGTACTGTATTGAAGAAGAAACTTGCAACATCGTTGGGACTTTTCGGCGCCCCCAGTGATTCGGCGCATGGGACACTGTGTTCCCCTTGTTACTCCCCTGGTGTGACACTTCGCAACAAAGTGCGCAGCTGTGAAATTCGCAGAGCCCTGAATGTCGAACCACTTCTCCGAATTCAGAGATCACAACTACGTTAGTTCGGTCATGTATCCAGAATGCCCACGAAAGACTGGTGAGGCAAGTCCTGCTGGCTAAATCCACGTGAAAGCAGCCCAGAGGTCATCCAAAGCCTAGGTGGAGCAACTGCACCTCCGACCTTGCTTGGTCTCGTCTTGGTATGGAGCCAGCAGAACTATCTTAAATTGCCGTTGACTGTGAGGTATTTCAGGTCCTCCTATGGACGTTGCCCCCGCGACCCTCCATAGACAAAAAGCGAGCATGAAAATGAGTGAAATGAATAACATTTACCGTATTTAGTTGATTCACCGGTGTTTAAGTGCTCGTCTAGCGAGTAAAAAAATTCCTTAGACAGCTAGAGCTGATTAATACGAACGTGAAAGACGGCTAGAAATGATTTACCTGTAATTAATGACACCTTTCGCAGGATATAAGATGAAAAAGCTGTTTCTAGTAAGTTCAGGTACTGCTATTGTTGTGTCAGCGTCATAATGCGGTCCGCAGGTTACCTTACAAATCCTCATGTGGCCCACGGAGCAATTTGAGTTTGAGACCCCTGGTCTGATAAGTTTCCCAAACTGAGTATTATGCTCGGGAATTCTGCTGACTCCCTGTTTCTGTAGCCCGTGGGGAAAGGAGCTTTTCGCAGCAGAAACTGATGAAGACACACCTGAGCTCATGTCGCGAGAGATTGGCAGGTCTAGCCACCATGTCAATTGAGTCATAGATGGCTTCCTCTCTTGATATGAAGAACATTGTCAACCAGTTTGCCAAACAAAAGGCCAGGAAGGCGAAGTTTCGAAACCTGTGTTACGTTTTTTTCACATGAATGCCGTAACGGCTGTTGCTTGTTAAGTTCATGTTTTGATGAACCGTCATTTACGTAATACCGGAAAAGGGTCTTTTTGTGAGAAAGGGTGCTGGAATGGAGTTTGCCTAGGACGTACCGGCAAAAGATGCGCAGAGAGAATGTTCGTTTACATTTGCAAAATGGTCGTCCTTCGTTCATTGAATAGGTTGATGAGAACGACGTCATCATAAGCAAACACTTCTTTCGGGATGTAAGGGGGGGGCTGGGATGGGTTGCCCCGGCCCTGTGTGCGTTAGTACCTGGGGGGGGAACCCAGAACTGCCTTATAAATAGCCACAGCTTCGGATCCGGTTCCTTCCCGGTTTTTTAACTGAGTTCAGGATTCGGATCCGGTTCCTTCCCGGTTTTTTAACTGAGCTCAGGCTTCGGATCCGGTTCCTTCCCGGTTTTTTAACTGAGTTCAGGCTTCGGATCCGGTTCCTTCCCGGTTTTTTAACTGAGTTCAGG
>JGI24021J15306_10006064_pt1 | contig 14460 bp, 7 predicted proteins | sample Ectturendosymbi1_FD_15306 | JGI IMG/M metagenome (IMG submission 15306) | reverse complement strand
ACCTAGCCTACTTAATATTCAATCGTCCAGTAGTGGGCAAAACAACATTATTAAATCAGAAGTCAAAAAAATCCATTATTATGTCAGAATTGCAACTGAACTCGCAAAAGCATATCAATATCTGTTGTTGCAGCCCTAATAAAATATCGATACAGGCAAAAAACTGCTACAAGGCAATTTTGACCTTACAATACATTTACACCTAATGATAAATTTTGACTTTTTTGACCTAATTAGTTTGGAGTCTCTCATGGTATGAGCGTGAAATTTGGTTTGTGGACGTTTCATAAATTTTAAAAAAGCAGAAAATTTTTGTCTTTATTGACTTTTGGTTGACATACTTATCACCAAAAAGACGATGCCAATCGGTTGACCTGGAATCTGTACTGTTACTGCAAAATTTCACTGGCCGGTTTTCTGTGTTTCTTTTCGATGTCCAAACTCTATAGAAATTTTACGATTTTAACTGATTCAAATTTATTTTTATAGTTATCTAAAAGAGAATTGTGAAGGTCATGCGCTTCGTTGAAAAAAACACATGTTAGCAGGAAATTATCGGTTTAAAACGACTATCCTTTAAGCAGTTTGCTTTGCAGTTCATCCGATCACCCAATTCTAGTCAGGTTGGAGGTAATCCAGTAGAAATCCATACGCAACGCGTGTAGTATTTTGCTTTGTAGCAGTTACCGATTTTTATCGAACAATTTGTTTCAAATCCGATTGGTAACACAAGGACTAGCAAAAAAATTTAAGTCTCGGAGTGAAATCATTGAAATAGTGGTTATAACACATACACAAATGCCAACGACCATGTAGAAAGACATAAATGAAATGAGCTGGGGTGAATACACAGAAACGATACCGTTTCTGAAATACTGTTTTAAGCTGTTCATGCCTAAAATGTACTTTACATGTTATGTTCTGGTTAAAGTCCAGCAGTTGCTTGTGCGAAAAGCTCTGAGATATTCAATAGAAAAATCCGATTTATAACTTATGCGAAACCTGTATCCACGCTCCGTGCTGATTCGCTGTAGATGAGCTCGTCAGTTTCATCTGGTGGATTTCAAATAATTCTTCTCGTCATGGCGTTTAATTGTTTTAATTTATCAAGGCTATTGTTTCACGTCTTTCAAGTACAACAGGCAGGCCATGCGAAAACATCTTCTGGTTGCGTTCAGCACAGGTAGTGGAGTTATAGCGATATTATGTGGCATTAGTGAGGTCGACCAAGCACCGTGGAAAAAGGGGTTTGGTTTGAACTGCGGGACGATTGCAGGTTTGCGATAAGAGGCCAGTGTGAAAACTCAAAGCATTGTGAGTCATCCGCCAAGCTTTTCTCTGAGTTGTTTCACTCACAGCAATGGTTAAAATTTGTCTTTGTGTGATTTCTGCGAGATTAGTTTCGTGCGCGATGAGGTGACCTTTAAAACCCTGTTGATTGCGTCATTGGTTCAGGCCGCGACGCGAGTCGCATCGCTATGAAAAACCGCGTCGTCGGGTTATGCGTTTATGAAAATAACGCATAGGTCACTAGGGGTGATGAGAGGACCAGGTTTCGGTCTCGGCCAGCCGCGGCCCAGTCGAAAGTTTTGTGCGGCCCAGTTTAGGTTTTTGCTGTAGTAAGTAGCCTACATACTGCAACCTGTCCTTATTTTGACAATCTTGAATTTGACATTTTTGATGCGGGTGGTCTTCAGTGCCGTTTTATCACGTCTGTTACCATTGCGGTTAGGATTCTAACACTCACTATATTAGCTCAAGCTAAATTTAGTTTGCTAAGATCACATTAAGCCATTCAATGTGCGGCCCTGGTTAAGATAGTGACATAATTTTTGGCTCAGTAAGCCATTTGGGTTGGACATAGCCGGTCTCGGCGTACTTTCTACCTTATGATTGATTGATTACGTGACGTTATCGATGATCTTTCGACCTTGTAATGACCTTTTTGCACAATTTGTAAAAAGGTTGAAATGCGGAAAACGCACCAACAGTCGCCGTGATTTTATCGCGGATGTTTTCGTATTTTGTCAATAACACTTGCTTCAAACAGTAGGTTTTTCTTTGTGAAGCAAACCTGCGGTGAGCAACCTCCGTATGCGTAAACAAGATTGACGTCATCAGTTTTCAAGTGCTATCGGTTTTGCAGGCATTTCAAAAAAGTGTTCGTCATATCCGTTCGCAAGACTGTGTCTTGTAGATACTGAGCATCAACCGCTTGTGCAAGTAACGTGTGTTTGAAAGTATGTCACTTTTTTAAGTTTTACTGCTCGCACGACCATCCACACCTTCCTTACTTCACACAGATGGTTCATTACTTTGTCTCAGAGATGTTTGTGTCAGGATAAGCTTGATTTATCAACACGGTCAGGCGCTCACCGATATTTTGAAGATGACATACTTTTTAACGAAAAACTAAAAATACAGTAAAATAATGGGCGGTCCTTTGTACCTCGCGCGACTGTGAAAAATTGTTGAGGTTCTGGACCCCAATCCTCTTGTTCCGCCGACTATATACGGAACACAGATGTGAGTTAGGCAATTGCATAAAGCGAACGCCCTGTCGGCAAAACAACTTTTCAGTGACAGTTACCATTATTTTAGCACTTAAATACAGATCTTGTATCAACTACTCAAAAATTGTGGCGATTTGGTCATTAGTCTTTCCGGATATTTCCGCTCTTTCACGCAGCGGGAGCAGACGACATTTGATTCAGATCAACTTACTGCCATTGCTTCCTGAACCGGTTTGAAATCGGAATGAGACTCAGGTGTGAACTTCTTCAATTCTCGTAACAGCAAAGGATATTTGCAGAGACGCTGAACAGGGGCTATCAGGAAATCTTCCAGGTGGAGAAATCTTCTACTTTTGCTAGCGATGCTGTCCTTCCAGTCCTGAATGAACGAAAACAAAACAAACTGAAGATTGACCAAATGCTGTGTTCGTCCTGCACAGTTTTCTTTTAGAAACTTTCCAAGAGCCTTTAGATATCTATAAAACATTGTAACAAGAAGTCCAGAGGTGCATTAGAGTTTGTAGTTAAACGAATAAAACGAAAAAATTATTTTATACCAGCACCACGCACCTCCACTAGTTTCAAGACTTCCTGGTCTTCCTCGAGCCTGTAGCTTAGTTTTTGAGCTTTTGTAAAGTTTGCACAAAACTCTCCGTACACTCCGAACTGGTTTCGCTGCAATGTAGAATAAGAATGAAGGGAGCTTTTCCAACTGCTTGCAGGTAAGCAAAAAAAAACCGCAAATATCTCCGGAAACCGCAAAANCGTCACTTCGCTCAAAATTAAAGNGTTTTATTCATGAAATGACTAAGAAGCAGGTGAATTATTTGAGTGGTTTTAACAAATAAAAGTAAGGCTAANCNCAACCAGAAGGCATGCAGATAGTCAAAGAATGGGTAAATTTTGCACGCGTGGAAAATGGAACGGGAATTGCTGATGAATTAAGTGTTACACGATTTAAAACTTTAGACAAACTATTTTTGACGACGTCAGTGGGTGTTCAAAGTTAACAGCGTAGTTATTTTCTGTATGACTGGATAAATTCTTCTTTCTAGTGACCTATATGTGCACAACTAACTCTGAATTTGTAAATTAGGAAACACCTTGCTTCTACTTATATTTTGAAAACCATATTTTTGATTCAGAACGCATAATAAAATTTTGAAAATTATGCTATGTAAAAGTTATGATAGAAAGTTTTGCTGTAACTTTGCTTTCGTTGCAAGGCTGTGAAAGTAAAAAAGTGTGAAACTTGTTTTGCTAATACTTCTATTGATGAACTGCGAGTACGATTAAGCAACATACTTTGTTTTTTACTGGAATAGATCGCCACATGATCGCTACGTTTGTTTTCGCTTGAAAGCAGCACAGTTTATCCCGTTTGTTTGATATACGGCAGCGCGCAAACACAAACTAAGTACACGACTTTGATCTTGCAATCCACAGTTATTTTGAAAAAACCTTTTAACAAAAATCGTAATGCAATGCTTTGAAGAAAATGTGAAGAAAATCAATTATAACTGTTCATATTTTCAAGTTTTTGCATTACGGTATGACTTCATATGCTGATATCCAAGCCATCTCTGCATAGAACACTTCTTATTAGTATTTTTAGTAATCTTAAATGTCTCTAAGCAGTACAGCATGATTAAATGATTGCAAAACACGACGTATGAGGCGGGGCCTGCACGAAATTAGCCCACGTGACCAGAACAATCAGCCCACGTGACCAGAACAATGGAAATCCACAACCGTTAACTGCTTTGATCCCGTGATTGGCTGATTCAAATAACAGGGTCGTGCAACACGTTGGGTACTTTGGGCCCCGCGGGTCGAATTGCTTTGTTTCAGAAAAGCATTGCCCAATTGTACCACTGAGAATAGGCACTGCCATTTGTTGTTTCCTCTCCATTTTGAATGCTTGGATCATGGCGGAACCCGCAAGGGCGTCAGTTTGACCAGAATTACAACGTATTTTGCTCTGGGAATATGGGTACAGCGTCAATTGTTTATGAACTTTTCAAATATTATTCGGTCGTCTAAGCTTGATTCGCAAATAAAATTGTTAAAAAGTTGCTTCAAATTGTTTTTTGCAAAAACATTTGCTTCTGCAAAAATAATCAAAACTTAAACTCCGTGAAAATTGGCCTATTGGACCATTGTTTACTACTGCCCATCAGAGTTTTATATTCAGATGAGTTTTAATCGTTGAAGTGCAAAATGATTGGCTATCGATAGTTTCACAACTGTTAGTTCAAAATAACTCAGAACAAACTCATGGAGTTCTATGAGCTACAATAACATGACAGGCTTATGCGACGTATATTTCTGTGCGATTGTACTCACATTTTTGACGAACACGTTGCCAATACAATTCGTGTAATAAGGGTAAGGACCTGAAACATCTTGAAGAGCTGTTGAGAAACTGATATGCAGCTTGTGAATATCCCGGATGTTGGATAGTAACTCCAGCACTGTTGAAGACGTGACGCAGGCGACGGAATCATCTTTCGCCAAACGTTCAAGATTGGGAATAATCACCTTTCAAAAAATTTCAACATATGCAAGCAAGTGAAGGACCTGCTTTTCAAGCTCTGGAGCAGGGGTTTTTAGCTTGGGATTGATGAACCCTTTAGGGGTCCATGAAAGCGTTTTAGGGGGCCTGTAAACCAAAATCCAATCAAGAAAATCCGCTAGTTTTTATCCGCCCATTTTGGCCAGTATTCAGTCTACTTGCACCACAACTGTAGTGTGACATCTTCATGTTGCAACTTGCAAGTCGACTGACCTTTTTTATTTGATTTTGGTGAAGGCACTAGGAGGCAGGCCGAAGCCTGAAATTTGTTTCTTGCCGGAGCATTTGAGTTGCTCACGTTAAGAAGCGACCAAATCTAACTTTTCCGAAATCGAAAAGACGTTGGCAAAACGATGGGGTTCGCAGTGGTTTTGGGTGCAGTGACAGGGGGCTGCAGCGACAAAGACCTTGATAACCACTGCTCTAGAGTTATTGCNGATGGAAGAGTTTGGATTTAAGATATTANNAAAGTTTATTACCGCCTTGCTGCTTCCTGAGCTAAAGGACTGAGAGTTTGCNTCCGAAACGTTTGGAGAGTTTGAGATTCAACTGGGTTTGAAACACACGCAGCTTCGTCAAAGCGAGGGCTGCCGAGATGGGACCTGTTGTTATCTTGCCAAAAACGCTCGGCGCTTCAGAAAGAGTATGACGCAAGGGCCAGTGACAGAGCAATTTGATCGTCTGACACCAGGAACCTTTAGCTGCCACTGATTTGGACTTCCAATACAAAACTATTTTGAGTTTATTAAAGTTATTTGCATTTATTATAGAACCTTAGGCAAGGGACAAACGCAGGCCTAGGTTATCATTAGACAGAATCGAGCAAGGGCATTGCTATAATTATATATTTAAGCTCAACAAACCTCAACGATGAACTGAAGCAACTTCGTGTAGTCCTCTTCAGTGACAATTATTTCCTTTAATACGTATATTCGAAGACGTTGCTCGCTTGTGAGAGCGTAGCGATGCCCTTGGCCGTCGCCTCCCCCACCAGGGTCTGCTTCGTTGATGTGCATGGCACCCTTCACTGTCTTCCTTACTGTCCTAACAGAAATATCAAAGTATTTTAAATAATGACACGCTGATTGCCAAATTACATGTTGGGTTAATCCTGCGTTCGGCGAGAACTACGATTGATTTCTTTTTCTTTTTGACAGGCGTCAAAGCAGTATAAGCACGAAAAACAGTCTTTTACTTTTCTCTTATTCAGGGTTTCTTTAGAGGGGTTTAAGGACTCGATTCGGGCCTCTAGAATTGAAAATCTGCGGTCCCTAGAATCAGAGAAAATTATTATCGGGTACTTAGAATCAGAGAAATCATGTCCATACCGGGCACCTAACATTTTTCTTTTAAAAAACCTGCTCTTATTATATTCCCAACATTCAGACAGTTTATTTTCAAGATTTTGATTGTTTCCTTTTCACAATTAAAACAAACGTAAGAGCTGCAAGCCCGTATATTTTTTGCGAGTTCTGTTTGAACAGCTTTACCTAATGAAGATACAATCAACGGGTATTCACAATAACCACTCGCAGATTTTATTCTCACCTTTCATTGTTAAAATGCTTAAAATTTCTTGTACCAAGGCCACTTTAACGTCTCTACCAGGGTTTCTCAAACTGGCGTTCTCGGACCCAGATGGGATCCGTGGGTGAGTTTCACGATATTCGTGAAGTAATTTTGAAATTCGAACGTGTAAGATTTTTCTGCGGCTTTAGCCACTATTCAGCGTTACCGTTTGGGAGGTAACCAGAAGCATTGACTGTCCAGGGGCACAGTGGTTTGTGGGCATACAAAAAAAAAATTATTGAAGAGTCTGTGTCAAAAAATCGAAACCAAAACGAACAAGCGACAGAAATTTAGCAACGTCTTCAATTTTGCAACGTAGCAACAATGGAGTAGTGCTGCCGGAACTCCGTTCCGCCGCGCCTCTGCCAGTGAATGATGGGTCGTTACATACAAATATAGCCTAAGCGAAAATGCCCAGCAGAGCTCCGGCACCTATCAAATTACCAATGCACCCCTGGGTAGGAACAATATCGATTTAGCTTTGCCGTAGATTCGGTTCCTATGTCTTCAAAGTCTTGCCAGACTCTGTTAGGTGCAAGGTTGTGGTTTGAATATGATCTCAAAATGCTTATTTCTAAGCTGAGAGATTTTCAAAATTCGCACTAGACTGAGACTAAAATTGTCTATGCTTGCGAAAAGCGCGCCGGGCCGGCCAACTTTTTGGGTGTTTAACAAGAACACAGATGACAGGTCATAGGTCACGTTTGTGTTGACAAACAACAAACTGCAAGCAGTGTTCGCAGACAAGAAACAGAAGCCTCGTCAGCCAGCAGGTAATGTCAACAATTACGGGAATTTGCATTACAAAGTGTAATTCCATGTAAAAGAGGTTATTGATATCATTTGTTGCCTGACGCTACGCATTACAGGAATTTGCATTACAAAATATAATTCCATGTAATAGAGGTTATTGATTTTATTAGCTGCCTGACGCATACTTGAATTAAGCAATTTTCGTGTTTTGCTGTACTTTTTTCAGTACTATGATTGTGAGGGTAGTAGAAGATTTTGACCAAAAACCAAAAAAGGAAGCAAATTACCTGTTCAAGACAACAGACATCCTAGAAAATCCGACTTCAGGACCTCTTTATAAATATTCCTTTGTAGGACACAATGCAGACGGCCTTAAAGAAACTCAAAAGTACTGAAATACGTCAGCATCAACATTCTAAGCAAGCTGAGATTGCTTCTTGAATAAATAGATACATGAAGAAGGCACCGCCAAGTGCTTTATTAGGAAGGCATCTCCGTTAGTTTTACTGAGCAGGCTTACTGTAAATATCACAAATGGCAATAGGTGATTTTTCTGGTTGTGGAGGTTGATAACGAGTACTTGGTGTATGGCCAGCAGTATGAAAAAAAAGCATAATACAAAGCCGCAATCTCCTTTAAAACTTAACACACTAAGCATTCAAAGCCCTATACTGTGAAAAAGGTGTAGACATCAAAGTCCGGCAAAATTTCCCCACTTTTCGCACATTTACTGCAACACACATTAGAAAATCAAAGCCTAAGAATCGCAACAAACGCTTACAATAAACAAATCCGTGCCTACATTTTTTGAAATCGGCATTATTCTCTTCTTTAGTGCAGGATATTTTATTTTTTGTACCTTTATACGACAAATCTTTTTACAAATATTCAGTATGAAATTGTGCATTAGCATAGAATAGGGTTACCACACGTCCTCTTTTCGGAGGACATGTTCTCCTTTTTAATAAGAATAATTAGTCCTCCGAGAATGTTTAAAAATTCCAAAATGTTCTCCTTTTTGCATTCTGAACAGTTAAATTGAAATGTCCACACCCGCAACTTAATTCTTGAAAAAATACATGTCGATTTTAAGATGGAAGCATACGGTAAACCTTTGTAATGTGTGATTGTTAATAATCTTTATTAAAAATGTGTCCTCGCTCGCAACCTCGTTGTCCTCGCTCGCAACCTCGTTTGTACTTCATTCCGCAGTCCAAGGTTGAAAATGCCCAGGTCAGTAAAAACCCCTACTTACGCAAATTATTGACTAATTGATCATGTCCTGGAACAACGTATCCATTACACAGCCTTGATGATTACTCCGGCAATGGCAAGTTGCAGCAATAGATTTCAGAATCTACGCACTTCAGGTCACTTTCATTTTGCCAAGTCTGCAATTTTGCATTCGGTCGAGAATCGACTGCAGGCGTCTGCATCTTCCAACTAGAACTGTAAGAGTTTATCGCATTCACTGGTAAAATAAGTGATCGGCGTTTTTGAATAGCAATCTGAGAACAGCAAAGTTACGTCATAAATAAAGCAATAGGAACAACTGTTGATAGCTCTTTTGAAAACTGAAATTGCGCCTGATGTTTTGATGAAACTTCAACACTAAATTGGACGCTGGCACGAGCAAGAAATCGCGCCATTTCCTGTGACCGAGGAAATCAATTAATTTCACTGCAGTGTTAAATGCTTTTACTGCAATATCACTGGCCAACAGCACTGCTCTGTATTTCTAACTGAAGATCTTATCTCACCACCGAAAAGAACCATTCATCTTTTGCTTTCAGGAGCAGTAGCCACGCAAGCAGTGTTTCTGCGAGAACGCAACTTTTCGAAATGAAAAAGCACGACTCTCAGTCACCACCCGAGGCGAAAATAACGAAAGGATTTTGCGCACATCCTTGGCGCAAAACCAATACGCTCAATGCCGCGTCTTAACTTTATACCGCAGGCAGTGAAATCCAAACCGCTCGCACGTATTAGAAAATCTTGTGCTTGAAGGTCAAAGCAATATGCTTTCGGTCGGAGTTTTTTCAACCCAGGCAGGAAAGCATCCAGGAACCCCAATTATACACATTCGTTTGACGTCAGAAAGGCAGCTGTTATTCGAATGGCAGTTCTACAGTATAGTGAACAATAGTGCAGTAAATGCCAGCTACTCAGAAGCTACATGCAGGAGAAGGTCTCATTTAGACAGCTTGTTGCTTATACATTTGCAGTGGTATTGTGCAGGTTCTGAACTTCTGATTACCTTATAGTACGGTTTTAAAAGCTTTCAAAAAACGTTCCGAAAATATCATCATTTATGCTGCTTCAGACGCCACCTGCCGTGGGCTTTTCCTTTTACCTCTTGTGCATCAACGTGTTTGGCCCAGTAGTCAGCCCACCAAAAGCTAAATTCTCTACACGAGGCTTCGGCAAACACCGGGGCGCAGCCCGGTGCCGGTCCGTGAAGAAATTGTTACCGGGCCGTGCGGAACCAAGGACAAACTAATCCAAAATGACTGGAACGACTGACATAAGGAACACACTGCAGGTGCCATTGACTGCCACAATCCCTACAGGTCGGAGCATCTTATTGCGGCAAAGCAAGCTCAGATCTCTCACTGAATCAGTGCCATGATGACTTGCGAGTTGTAATAAATTTGCATGTTCCAAACATCCGTTATTTTATTGAGGGCCGGCCCGCACAATGATGTCAGACCGCAACCGTTCCGCAGTGCGAGAAAGGTTGCCGACCCTGCTTCAGACTAGTCTGCAAACCCGATCCAGTGCAGTTAAAAAAGCAAGAGATGTTGGCATGTTGAGAAAAACAAATTTTGATCATGTGATATTTCATGACACAACAGCTTTCAGAAACGCTGGATCGAATTTTGCAGGTCGTTTATAACTGATTTTTGCCCGAGCCTGACAAAAACAAACAACCGATTTTTAGAAACATTTCATGTTCTTCCAAGCTCTGTTTGATCATAGGCCTTACAGTAATTATTCTACTGGTTGTTATTTGGGCATTTTACCGATGAGGCGGAATGACTTCGCTGCTTCGTTTTTTCTTTTTTAAACGAGGGGTTGGTGCTCTGTACAAAGCATCCAACTGATGCTTGATTTACGCAACGCATAAAAATAAACTCTATTGTCTGCAGAGAAAACAAAACATGCAGGAAACAAGNACTGTTTTCTGCTGTTGTAGTATAACAAGGAGCATTTTCCGGTCTGCAGGCCTANCCGTGAAGCTTGGCATTCANACGCAGCGCCCCTTTTTCAAACAATAACGAGACGTGTATTAATACTTACGTCAGTCATCTTGCTATTTTTTAGATGTAATCAATTGACAAACGTTGGTACATAGGAGCAAAGATTCGCCGGAAATGTACTTTGGATTGATCTAAATTCTAATGCAACGTGCAGTTTTCGGCAAAGAATGTGTCGCTCAGAAAAGATAGGCGCCACAATCGCGTTGAGGATTGTGAGTTTGGGCGTCGGAAGGTGGAGGACGGAAGGGTCCTTGGCTCCCGTCGATGTTGAAATTTGATATTTTCCTAATAACGTTTTAGTAGACAAATGTTTTCCTTTAAGTTTCGAGTTGGTAAGATGAAGTTTCGCCACTGTTGTCTCTCCTCTGGCAAAAAATCTTTTGGCCACCTCCTGGTAAAATTCACTATTCCCCCTCCCTTGAAAAAATCCATCCGACGCCGGTGATGCTGAGCCAGGCTCAGCTGTTCGTAATGAGCATGGCTCTCCGAAAATATACAGGTACTGTATTTGTTCGATTGTAAGCCGCGGCTTATGAAGCATTTTTTCATCATTTCATGCGGCTTATAATAAAGGGCGGCTTACGTTTTTATTTCTTTACCTTATCGAAAGCTATAGATCACTCTCAGTCTTTCCTTAGCTACGTTTTGTCGACCAAACTCTCTTTTCACATTCCATTCTCTTCAGCATCACGTGCACATCCATCACAGGAGGGACTATGATGAACAGAAGGCAGTTGTAGTGGTGAAGCATCATTACCAGGGTTGCCAATTAAACGCGAAACGTGCTAGCACGTGAAAGTATCTCATAGGCTCAGGTAATCTATGTTCAAGTCCGGCTTACAATCAAAGGCGGCTTACATTCATTTTTTAACACTATTTCGTGCGGCTAAAACTCGAGTAAATACGGTATAGCAAATTTCTTGCTACTTCCAAAATCAGCACCAAATAGTGTAGCACATTTCTACCGCAACCCTATGGCATCGTTTTTGTAGTTGAATCATTCGATTGCTTCTACCATTTTAATGGTGACGTGCTAGAGAAAGGTGATGATTTAGCAAACACCTTCCCGTTTTAGCAAACAAGTTTGACAAAACTGTCTCAAGTAAGCAAACCAGAAGCAATAAAGCAGCAATCAGCGACCTACATAAATCATACTGGTCGTTCGAAAAACAACTCTTATCATCTTCAGCAAAGATTCAACGCATCTCCAGTCGTACAATACGATTTCATTTGAATCACTGTTTGTTGCGTCGCTGATTCTTACACGACTTAGAAAGACGGCCAAGCTCCACTCTTATCTTCGCAGGCCAGCATGTTAACCTCTTACTTGCTGTAGGCTATGCACATCCGAATTTGACTGACTTTATTCGTAGATTTCAGTCTGTGTCGGTGGTCTCCGTTACGAATACCGCCAATAAAGCATGGGTTGTAAAGGTGAAAGACAGCGAACCAAAAATGTGGTCAAAGGTTTATTTAAATGTGAGTACCTAGCTGCGGTAAGACACTTGCACCATGATAACATGACGTGAAATAATCCAGATACAATCGGATTTGCAAAACGTCAGTTGTGTCACAAATCACTTTAGCATCGACAGCTCAGTATCAAACAAAACGCGGTCGCTCAAACCTCATCGCTCCCCTCTTCCTACGTTTGCAGGTTCATAACTCTTTCTGATGTACGTTTTCTTTAGGGTCGTAACGAGGGGGGCAAGGGGTGCACAACTCCCCAGACGCTGAATCACTATGGGTGTGCCGAATCACTGCGGTGGGCGTCAAAAAGTCCGAACAATGTCGCAAGTACTTTCATCAATACAGCATATTTGCTTCCGAAAAGACCTCAGGTTCCAACATCGGGGCGCCAAATTTACTTCTTGCTCCGGGCGCCATCGAACCTCGTTACGCCCCTGGTTTTCTTTCATCGACAGTTGACAACGACCACAGATGAAATTAGAAGCTTGAATTGCAATTGTTACCTTGCGAAGGTCTTTTTGAAAAAAACTTTCACGACTAAAAAGAGCATAACCTTTAGGCCTACCTGCATAAATCTTTTAGGGGTAAACCTGCTGTCCTGTTCGTTTAGAGCAATGGCCTAACGATCATGCTCGAGAAATTTCGACGTAAAAAACAGTCTGAAACAGTTGTGTGCTACACGTTTCCTTCCACAAGGAAGCAAAAATTTGCTGAATTGATTGAGATCATTTCTGTTCAGCAAATGCTAAATTTATCAAAGTATACGGACGTTGCAGCTACCTACTCAGTTTCGGTTGTAAACTGTTCCAAGATGCCTGTTTGTTGTTGTTAACAACACCGATTTTACAAACGTTTGGAGAGCTTCAAACCACTAACTTGAAACACATTCGTCTTATTTTAATGTAAGCATTGGCTATAAACTATTATTCAATGCAGCAAAAATTAGTGGTCTCCGATGTAATAAAGTTCTCCCCATAAATTTTCTTACTTTTTGGCTTGCATCTGGTATTTTTTGTTACGTTTATCACCGCTTGTTACGAATCAGCTCTGGTGCTAAAATTTTCGAAACATCAAGTCCTCTTACACTCAGTACCAATTTGCATGCGCTGCACAGAGCCTTAGCAATGCTGACTCTTTACCCTTTAGCCTTATCGTTCGCTGGAACAACTGACAGAGCGAAGGGCACACAGCAATCAGTTTATCAAAAAATGTAATGCCAGTGTGCGCACTAAGCCTAATGAACTTCTGTCACTCTTTTTTCTTTTTTTTGTGGCGCAATCAGTTACATCATCGTAAACCGCATCTGACTTCAGGTTTTCTGCTCACCATCCAACTGCCATGCGTTCTAAGTCACAGGCTTCATTTCCGAAGTTCAAACGTGACTTGAGCCAAAACCTATATCAGTGACATTACAACACAATCCACTTCAAAACTTTGTTTATACAGACTGTATTAATGCTTTCGGCAGCGATGCATTGTATCACTGTCAAAAGCTTACTGTCAATTCCCAGACTGATGGTTCTGAGTGGACTTTGTAGCTCATGTTACTTTTTCGGAGGCTTAGTTGTATTTTCATGGTTCTGAGTGAACTTTGTAGTTCATGTTAGTTTTTCGGATCGCTTAGTTGTGAATGTACGCATGCGAAAGTGATTGATTTACGCAATATGGTCCTGTGAAGCATTGGGTTCATTGCAAATCGATATCACATCCCCCCACCAAATTAGCCTGTGTCCGCTACTGNCGTCCAGTAGTGAGCTCAACAACAATATTACGTCAGAAGTCGCAACAAACCCACTACTATTGCAGAATTGCAACTAAACTTGCCAAAACATATCAAAATCTGTTGCTGTAACTTTAATAAACTGTCGATAACGAGAAAAAAACTGTGCTGCAAGAAAATTTTGACCTAACGATAAATTTTGAACTAATGATTAATTTTGACTTTTTTTGACCTAATAGCTTTGGAGTGGCTCATGGTATCAACGTGAAATTTGGTTTGTGGATGTTTCATAAACTTTTGAAAAGGTAGAAAAATTTTGATTTTGTGGACTTTTGGTTGCCCTAGCGATAACACGAGGTGATAATGAGTCCTATAGTTGCACGCAGTGTTGCCAGCTTGTATGGATATAAACCAAATCTAAAAAATTGACATATTTTCGAAGCGTTTGTTATACAAGTTTTTGGGTGGTAGGCCCATAACAGAAACAACAGGTGTGTTTTGATGGTAAATATACTTGAGCCTATAAAAAAATACTAAAACGTTGAAAAGTCTGCCTACGAGCTTATTACATCGCAGGTCACTTAAAACAACCTCGGGGGC
>JGI24021J15306_10006061_pt1 | contig 14464 bp, 15 predicted proteins | sample Ectturendosymbi1_FD_15306 | JGI IMG/M metagenome (IMG submission 15306) | reverse complement strand
AAGGAAACCAGGGGTTGAATAACATCCCCTTTGTATATGGCCATAACTCGTCGTTAGAATAGGCTAGAGAGCTGTTCAAGCCCTCAAAAGACTCGTGAAGATTTGTAGTTTAGACTGCAAAAAAATTTTTAGCTTGAGATCTCAGGTTTTTTGTTGATGTTTGCATAATGAGAGGATGTTTATGCATATTTTGTTTACATTTAGATGATGACGTCATATCCTGGGAGTCGCACAATCCATCAGATTTTGTGGCTCAAAGTGTTTTTGGATTCTAAGCTACAGTACGAGTCTTTACAGGGTTTGATGGACTTTCTAGCATTTCTGGTTCAAATGTTATGGCAAAACAAGAAAAAAATAATTAAGAGGATCCCCACTAATTCCCTAGGGAACCCTTACAAGATTAGGGATCTCTCGGCCATAATTGGGGACCAGAAATGTCAGGAAGTCGGTCTAGGCCTCTAAAGCTTCATATACCAGCCTAGAATCCAACCAAATTTTGAGCCACTATTTCGGCTCATTGTCCAGGTGATGACGTCATAAAAGAATAACCAAAATATAGCAAAACCTACCCTTTTTCTAACGACACCCACCGAAAACCCCGAACCTAAACCTCAAAATGTTTTTTTTTAGTGCAAACTACAAGGCTACACGAGTCTTTCTCGAGCGTCGCGATTAGCTCTCGATCGATAGCTCGCGGCAGTTTTCTCTGGCAAAAATGCCGTCAGTGGGAGACTCATGCTTTTTCTGCAATTTTTGGGCCATAACGTTTGTTCTAGACTTGCTAGAAGGTCAGTCAAGGGCTGTATAGACGCGGATGATCATCTAGTTTCCAAAAAAATTTTGAGTCATAAAAATGGCTCATTGGATTAGCGCCCAGGGCCAGTTAAAGTGGGTCAAAGATTAAAAGACCTGCCTTCTTCGTGACGTCACCAAGAGAAAACCCCAATCCAAATCAAACAACGTTTTTTTTAATCGAAACTAGAAGACTTGTTGAATCCGTGGATGGTTTGAACAGCTCTGTAGCTATGGTAGCTGGCGAGTTATAGCTTTTAATGCGTTTAAAATCCGCGCCGTAATCATGAGGATTGCGGGACTTAAAGGGTTAAACATGTTTTTTAATTTTTTTATAATTTTTTTTTAAACTTGTGTTTTTATTTCAGTGAGCATGTTGTGGGGCAAAGCCTCCACAACACCTTTTAAACTTGTTTTTCACGGTTGGATTTATGAGGAAAGGACACTTCACGTTGCGATGGTGTGTGGTTTGTTTGGTTTCATTTTCAGTGATAATGAGAATTGTGCCACAGGCTTTATCTTGCGTGACCATTTGGCGATAAATGCTTTGCTTTCAATTGTTGTAAAAATGGAAATAATACAGTAAATTTGTCAGAAGAATATCATTCGGAGATGTTAACATTTTCAGCGCCACGATAATTTTCAAAACGTACTATGCTTTCTTGAGTGTAGCGCCAGCGTACATTTTGAAACGTACTTCACGTCTTTACTTTCCAAAAGTGCTATGCAAAACTATGCGTCCTACCCTTGCACGAGCGTTTTACAACGTTCAAGTGCCTTGCTAATGTTGCGTAAGATGGTACGATGAGACTCGAAACTACTTTTATCTTTTCTTCATTCCCACTTGAGGAAAATTTGTTGTGGCGAAGTCGTTTTGCACGTGGCAAGGGTCTGGGCATGTAGTTTTGCTGTGAACAATGTTTTCGTGTTGTGATCAGGTTACTGTGTAGTGTCGTCGGCGTGTAATCGGCAAGGATGGATGCCTATTGTCAATTGCTTGCAGCACCAGATAACCTACCTACAGCGGAAAGTGAATTTAAGACCGCAGTGGGATCCTACCTCCAAATTTTGAAAGAGGAATACGAGCATTAATTTCTACCGGTATCTCCCACATTCCTCATTACCAGAATTTGGTAGAGGTGCTTACTATCAAGTCGTTGCCCCTGGCATCATCAGACCTCTGCAAGCCCTGAATGCAACAGAATACAATCAAGACTCATTGGACAGTATAGCGCATGCAGTTTGCAGTTGGCGAATCATATAGCTTCAACAAAATGCGAATAGCAGGTTTCTGCCTTGTGCGCTGTGTAGCAACTTCTACTGATATTACCCTCCACGTGGGAGTTGTTGCGGCATCAGCTTTAATTACGAGCTGCAGGGTGAGCTGACGCTGACAGAAGGTTTGAAACGTGCACGCAACGACTTCGCCAAACTGACACCTCGCAAACTCCGCGCATCATGGATTGCAGACTTTCTATTTCCTACAGAAATTGCAAGCGGCGCGGGGAAGAGTCAGCAGAAACCGTTTGTTGTCACGAATCAATAAGCAAAGTCAACAGCGATTGATCGTTGGATTCGGTTTTTGAAACACAACAGAAAGAAACTACTGTAAAAGCATTCTACCAGCGCAGATAAAATGAGTAAGCAAACGTCTCAGCAGATCAGGTGAGCGCGCGACAGACAATTGACGATAAGACAAACGCACAACGCGGCTATTTACAGTAAACTCAAACACGCATCTCAAACGCCTGATTGCGATCAAAGTATTACTTCAGTGCCGATTGGCAAGCTGCAACTGCTCGATGAATTCTCCAAACGAGACATATAATAAAACTTACATACCGAAACGGTGTTCGTTCCACAGATCAGATTTCGATCTTTGAGTTTATCAGAAAACTGTTGTTACAGTTAGCAGAATTCGGTCTGTGCGCAATGATGGCCGAATTGCCGAATTGTCACTAAAGTTTGGTTGACCCGATCTGCACTCTTCTCCAGGGCTGCGGAGCCATCGTAAAAATGACACAGTTCCGGCTCCGGAGCTCTTCTGTTCATGACTGTGGCTCCGGCTTCGAAGGGTCGCTATTTTCGTGGCTCATGCTCCAGCTCCGGCTTCGGTTCAATTTTACACATTGGTATTTTCTATGGTCTTGGTGTGCCTCAAGTTGAATAGAAAATGAAATATATGAAGTAGGCTACATAATGCTAAGAAAATATATCAAATTATTGAGTGACTTAAACTGGTAGTTTTTTTTTTCACAAGCAGCGCTCTTACCAAGGGCGTACGCAAGGGGGGTTGGGGTAAACCCCACTGAGCTTGATATTTTACAAAAATGTATTACCTGCGCAAAGGGGGTAACTGTTTTCGCATACTTTTTCTTGTTAATTTGTCGACTTAACAAAAAATCGAAAGTTTTCTTGTGTAATTTATGCGCATTCACAGTTCTTGTGTAGTTTAGCAAGATTCGATCTTTTAAACCGGGGTGTGCGCCAGCCAGCCCAGCCGCGCTCAACTGCTCGTATTCGACTAGACATTAGCGCAGCCTCATTTTGCAGCTGTGAATTGCTCTGACGCAATGATGAGTGTGTTTTACTCCCCTGTTTTAATGCGCAGCCTGATGTTTTTGCGGTTATGAACTGCTGTGTCGTAGCGTTGAGTTTATTTTCCTTCGATATCCTAACTTGGAGCACTGATAGTTTATATTCAGTGCAATGACCCATGAATCAAGGAGAGTGGTTGTAGAAAAATATGCATATTATGTCAACAAACTTCGCCCAAACCTAAGTTTGGAAACATGAATATGACGTCAAATTGTGACGCCTAAAACAACGCACATCGAATACAAATGACCACCATATGTCACTGAATGAAACTCCCCTATGAAAATGTTCTGCGTGCGCCACTGGCTCTTACCATGAGGAAATCAGCGAAAAAACAATCACAAGTTTAGACGATTCAGAGAACAGTTGCTAGCAGAAACGTAACTCAAGATAGCGATAATATAAACAATGTCTGGAAAGGCAGTTGCTGCTTTTTCCGTAAATGCCGGAGGACGTTTTGTTATTTATTACGACCAGAATCAAGAAAATGGCTGTTTGGAAAACTACATTTGTGTCCGAGCATTTAAACATAGACCAATCCCAATTGACCCAGGGTTTTTCACTGGTTGTGTGCTTTGCCTGTTGTAGTCTTGGCGATTCCAGCCAACAGCGCTGCCCGGGGAAACCATGCAAAGAGCGCAAAACACATCAATTACCTCTCTCATCTGTACTTTCTAATATGCACACATTTGCATTAACACCAATGCGAGGTTGTGTTTTAAACGCCCTTTGTTCAAAGAAATAGTATGACTTATAGCAAGAAATTCACCTTTGATTTTTAATAAAGCTGAAAACTTCTGATTTCTTATCTTTTGCATTCAATTAGAAGTGATGAATTGCAAAGTAAAGCACAATTTATTCTGCTAAGTTTAGAAGAAAATAAGACTGGTTTCCGTGCTGAAAATATATATTTTTCCACAGATGAAAACTTCACACATTTGTTTACATTGCTTTTTTATACTGGTAAGGTACTGCTGTGCAAAGCAATGCTGGTTCGCTACCAATTAGTTGTAACTTTCATTTTATGCTACTGCTTGTAAACATAATGTTTCCCCGTGAATTTTGCCAGTCATCTGGTAAACCTTGCTAGTAAGCTTGATGGTTTCTAATAAAAATTCCTACTTTACAATTGCGTGCTGTGCATTTCACTCTGAAACAGTATTCCCTCTTAGGTGCACAACTGCGCAGTACCACCAGACAAGTTGCGCAGCGCTATCTCATTCTCGCGCACTTCCAACATTCTAAATTTAACACGGCATAGGCTGCATATATGTCTATATATACATCGCATAGTCCTTTTAACGTTGGGAACTCTTCACTCTTTGTGTGTCTGCATGGTTGCGCAGTTGCATTTGCACATATCCAGGTCATTTCATGGACTTCAAAAATCCTGAAATCTTGGCATCTGCTTTTAACTACAGCGAATTATTAAGTAAAGAGAGATTTCTGATACAAGAACAGCGACCCGAGATTAATGTAGACCCCTTTACACCTCTTCAATACGTAGATTTTATGTCAAATCATTGGTTGATGCTCAGTTGTTATGTTGATACATGTTTCGTGCATTGCTGTTGGTGCTGACGTAAACACATCGTGCTGATTGTAATACTGGTAATTGTTGAAATTTTTGCATCCTTCGCTTTCAGTGCTCTGTGAACGGTCTCTTGCGGCTGGTCTTGGCTTGTTTTCGTAGGTTACGATTTTATGTAGGTTTTGTCTTAGCACTTTCTGCATAGCTGTTGAACTGGCTTGTTTTCGTAGGTTACGATTTTATGTAGGTTTTGTCTTAGCACTTTCTGCATAGCTGTTGAACTGCTTTTACTTTTAGCGAATTTAACAGGCTAGGCGGTCGTGGTTTTGCTTCTGACGTCTTTTGCGTCACACTCTCATTTCTTGCGTCACTGAGTCTTTTGGTTTTGAACAGCTAGCGTTGCCAAGTGTGGCTTTATTTTTTGACTGAAGATGGATTAAGAATAATCCCAAACGTCTCAAAATAAAACATGTATAGTTTTTTGAAGGCTTTTTTAGTGTTGATGAAACTGAAAAGTAAATTGCTTTTGTTTGATATTTGTAACTACACCGTATAATCGTTTAGCGGGCCATGGGCGGGCCGGATGGAAAAAGAACAAATGCCCCTGATCCACTGGCGGTTAATGGGCTGGGTGTCGCAGGATATGGGCCGTCCAGGCTCAAAAAATCTCGGACCGTGCCATCTCTACTGTCGACTATACTGTGCTTGTGCGACAACTTTAAATGAGTTGAACCTGTCAAGCTTCGACCGGGAATGGAAGGCAGACTGTCAGGTTTGGTGACGTGTGCTCAACCAGCAGTGCCTACTTGGTCTCGTCCTTCCTGATATTTGATGTCAATGAAAACACATATTTTTGAAATGTTCAGCGTGAGTTTTGTTAAGATTTTCCCCACTTGCTGTGTTGTTTGTAACGCAGTGTTTATTTCTATAAAAAAGACAAATAGAGATAATGATTCTGCCTTCGAACGACTGGTCTGAACCATTGGCATTTTGATCACATTTTGACCTTATCTGTCTGTTGGACAGTTGCGCGTTGTGTTCGTCATAAAATTTTCGTTCATACCATAGTGGAAGAGGATTATTGGATATCAGGATTGCTATCGACATAATTTTATTTGTTAGACGAACATATAAGCATTATGTTAACTCAGGGATGGCCAATTAAACGCTCGTGCAGTGGCCCTCGGAACCATTCATGGTAAATGTTTAAATCTAAAATTTGTGGAAAAGTGTGTGAGGTTGCGTGTGAGGTTGCATTGAATTGCTTGAGCTGAGTAAAGTAGATTTGCACAAAAACAATTATAATAAAACCTTTTCTGTGTGTTGTTATTGTTTTTGTTTTATTTATTTATTTTACGATCAAATTAGAAGGTACGGCCCTCCGCTAAACAAGGCCTTCTCAAAGTCGCCCCTGAGCAAGAATTAATTGCCCATCCCTGATTTAGCTCATGAAATGAGCGACGGTACTTATTGTTCTATAATACACTAAGAACAACTACATCCTGATGATTGTTTATTCAAAGGACTCCTTTCACAGCCAAGAATAAGACTTTTGCAGAGTACCGGGTATGTATTTTGCATACTAGAGGCAACAGAAGCTCTTATTCACATAGAATCAATGCAGGGAAGACTTAATATTTTCTTCTTCCACGTTAGTTGAGTGAATCTCCCCGGTTCAGTCATTCTTCATGACGCTTTTCCTTCTCACTGCCGAAAGACAACATGTATATAGACGATATACTTTCTCATTATTAGCATCGCGATTTTCCAAACCCACATTTCATCTCGGAAGGGTCAGTAGCATTACAACTTTTAAACAGATCTGGGATGTACTGTCAAACTTTGCTATTTTCAGCAACCTCTGCCAACCTTGCAAGTCTCACCTTATATCTAACAAGTTGGGTGATACATTAATGCCACCTAATACTTCATCGTCCTCTCTGTCACCTCCTTTTTTGTCAAATGTTTGCAGAAATTTCTGTGTTACTTAGACGGTTAGTTTTTGTTCTCATGCACACAGTCTTATCAAGCAGAACGTCAGCATTTGATGAGCACAAGGGCGTACGCAAGGGGAGGGGTTTGGGGTTGAACCCCACCCCCTTGAGCTTGATGTTTTACAAAAACTTTATTACCTGCACAAAGAAGATTAAGTGTTTTCGCATACTTTTTGCTTGTTAATTTGTCGACTTAATGCAAATACGACGGAATAAATTTGCATGCAAGTTTCAAGGCACATTGTAAATGGGTCAAAAAAAATAATTAGGTACTGGTGGGAATCTGGGTTATCGTCTGCATCCAGAAACCATCTCACCACTTTTTGCAGACCTTTCGTTCATCATGCATGTTTAAGATTGTGTTTCACGATGGTTCACTTTATCTGAAACAATCAAGGGCGTGCGCAAGGGGGGTGGGTTACCCCCTTGACCTTGATATTTTACAAAAACTTTATTATCCGCGCAAAGGAGATTGACTAATTGTTTTCGCATACTTTTTGCTTGTTAATTTGTCGACTTACTGCAAACACCACAGAATGAATATGCATGCAAATTTTAATGAATATTGTAAATGGGCCAAAAAGTAATAATTAGGTTTTGGTGGGAATCCGGGTCATCGTCTGCGTCTAGAAACCATCTCACCGCTTTTTGCAGACTTTTCGTCCACTGCGCATGTTTAAGATTGTGTTTCACGATAGTTCACTTTATCCGACACCATTGTCTTTATTTTGTCTTCTAAGACTGATCAGCGCGCTGATCCCATTGGCCACATCACCAGTTTCTGTATCATGATAGAACTGTTGCGCGAGCTCAAAAACAGCAGTTGTTAACATAGAAGCATTCAGGCATTTGATAATGTATCAGCATAGAAAAAGGAAAACTAAAATTTTGCTGGACTTCTAAAAATAACAAAAAATCGAAAGTTTTCTTGCGTACTTTATGCGCATTCTCAATTCTTGTGCAGTTGAGCAAGATTCGATCTTTCAAACGGGATTGTGCATCAGCTAGTCCAGTCGCACTTTTTCTATGCTCGACTGCTCGTATTCGACAAGACATTATAGCGCAGTCTCATTTTGTAGTTGTAAATTGCGCTGACGCATTGATGAGTGTTTTACTCCCTTGTTTTAAGGTGCAACCTGATATTTTTGCAGTTATGAACTGCTGTGTCGTAGCGTTGAGTGTATTTTCTTCCGATATCCTAACTTGGAGCGCTGGTAGTTGATATTCAGTGCAACGACACATAAAATAAGGGGAGTCGATGCAGAAAAATATGCATATTATGTCAACAAACTTCGCCAAAAGGTTGGTTTGGAAACATGAATATGACGTCAAATTATGACGTCACAAACAGCACACAGCAAACACAAATGACCACCATATGCCCCTGAATGAAAACCCCCATCATGAAAAATTTCTGCGTACGCCACTTGATGATCAACTATTTGAGATATGTGAACACCAGCGAAATTGCATTAAACATTTATCAGTTGCATCACAATGTTGCTTAAAATTGTAAATTATTGCGTGGTAAAAAGCAAAGTGAAGCGAGCAGCAGAAGTCTAAACCAGTGTTTCTCAAAGTGGGCGGAATCGCCCCTTTGGGGACGATTTTGATGGGCAAGGGGGCGAAAAATTCAAAGGGGGCGTTAGGGGGGCGAAAAAACGCCAAGGGGGCGAAAATGCTCAACCACTAATCGATCATCAAGTTAACTTCAGTATCCTAAAATTATGACTTACAATTATGTAAGTCCTACAATTATGTATCCCACAATGTATCCTATAATTATGTATTCAGTATCCTACAATTATGACTAGTTCATTTTACACACTTTCATACTTTTCCGAAAATCCCTAAGAAATCCATGAAAAAGGTTAAAACTTCAAATATAGGGGACAAAACCCTAAAAGTGAGAGCACTGTAGTCAGTCATGCCGTAGTCTCAGGAACGTATCCTTCGGTGGCCGTATCCTAGGTTTGATCAAACGTGTTTATCAAGGTTGGCTGAATATGATGACGTCATCAGAGCCCCCCTTTTTGGTCTTGCCTTGGGCACTCCCAACCTTAAACCCACCACTGGTTCTACTGCATACACGCAGTGAGCGCGAAGACCAATTTTTGATGAAAACATTATTTTATTGAACAATCACGTTTCTTAGATTTGAAACGAACTTTTTTTTCTGTAAATTTACTGATCAAATCGTTTCAAGAAAAATCAAACCTTGACGTTAGTAAAGAGTACTGAAAGGTTTGTCAATTTTCACTCCACATGATTATCACGAACATTTTTGCAATCGAATCATTGATGTAGCTAAGAAGATTGGGTAAATGTGAGACGAAAAAAGCAACAGTTAGGTAAGAGAGAGTTGTGGTTGCAAAACATTCTAATATTTATTTGTCGATTGCTAGCAAAGTTCTTGAAAAATATAGGGTTAGTGAGGTAAAAAAAACCTTTGAGCATATTGGACTTACCTGGACATTTTGTAGATAGTACCAAGCAATGAAGCAATGCCATCTTGATGGTGCCTGTAGTCTGCCATATCGTGCCTCTGCGTTACAGGAAGGTGTCAGTCTGCTAAAATCACGTTTATGTTCTTATTTACGGGGTAAGGGGTTAGCGAAAGAACACAAATTTTCAGACATCGTGAGAAGTGTTACATCGAAGAAGGATGTTAGTGGGTACGCGCAAAAATTACTAAAAGGGACCAAACACTGATACAACGCATAGGAAACACATGCATTTAGTACATAAAGTAATGGAATAGACGAGAATAAGAGATTAGTAAATAGCATCATGCATTTGAAGTGAGTGGATAAAAGCTTAGATGAAGTTGTACCTCGTTTAAAAAATGAATCAAATTCTTTCCACCAAGTTATCAAATTTTTTGACGAAATAGGTAAGTTGATGTTGGCGAATCATTACATTCCTGGAGATGCAATGAAACATTCAATGGGTGTGTTTATAGGCGTTTAATACTAGAACTAAACTGTGTCTACTTGCATCTGTTTTGGCAACATACATTGGCATGAAATAGGCTCAAAAAATGTGTGTTTAACTGCACTAGAGCACTGTGCAAAGGTGCCTCTGAGTTTGTTTGCTGCACAAAAAAAAGTTTTATTTGTCTGTGGATGTAACTGTCATCCTTCTGCAAGGCATGAACCAAAACATCAAAACACTTCACTTGTTCATCAAACTTAGCACTTTTAAATTTTCAGAGAAACATCTAGTGCTACAGGCTGTTTGCACTTCATCGGAGGAAAAACCACACCGACGGTCTTGTGACCAAAAGTCTCATTCGGCAGCAAAAAGCATGTTTCCCTACTTCACTTGCATGACCTGAGTCCTACCACTTACCAGCCACATTTTACACTTGATACATTGCGCTCAAGTGCGGCTCCAACCAGTAAAGTTAGGGTGGGAGGCAAATTCAGTAGTCTTTGGTAGTCAAGTCTCTAAACGGCTTCGCTACTGTTGGAGAGATGAAGTATATTTCACTGCTGTGACAAAACAATAGACCACCAAATGGCTTTATATCGCAAATGTTGTTTCCCAGATTGTACGAAAGTATGGTGTATAAAGTTACTTTCGCGGGTTTTAGGGGGGGGGGCGATTGGGGCGATCGCTCTCNTCTGAATCCACTCCTGTCGTATATAATATGTTGCAGTTATTTCTGTCAAACGCCTTAGACTCATTTGAAAAAGTTGAAAAAGCAGGGATGCCTTTGACTACGTAATGTGAAGAACATTGCAGAGAGAATTCGGAAATTGATATCTGTTGGCAGATTTTTGAATTTTTTATGTTAAAACTTAACCAAACGTTTTTGCGATAATTGTGTTGGCTGCTGATTAAGGAGCGAAGTGTGAGGGAAATAAAATCTGGTGCTGATTTTTCTCCTGCAGCACAGTTTAAACGTAGGCCTACATGAATCAATGCAAAGATGTACCTCATTTTCATCGATCCTTATTTTCGGTTGCTTATCTCCAAAGTGAACGTGGAAGCTCCTGAAAAAAGCATAGAAAAAATGGTGTGAATGTCAGAGTTTGTCGCTGAAACCATTTGAGACCTCTCGCAAATTTACGCACAAAATCAGATGTGAAGCACAGCTGATTGCACACAAAGTAATTTTGCACAACTTCAATTTTTATTGCAGATTCTTAAATTGTGTTGAAAGATATAAAATTAAATCAGTTGAAGTGTAGAGATGAGTGATGTTGACTATTATTTAAAATATTTACAAAAGAATACCAACATTTATTCGTCCTGGTGCAAAAGTACTTTAACATAACAGTCGTGTGTTGAAGAATCACTTGCAAAACATATGTGTTTGCCTTATGGATTAAAATAACTTTAAAACAATGAGTGGAAAACGGCCATTCGAAAGCCACTTGACAAGGACCAGCTTTGGGAAATTTACTTTCATCGTGGAATTGCGAACCGGAAAAGTGTGGCTATGTTGAGACAACAACCGCTGTTGGAATAATATGCCTAGTGCGATTCACAAATTCAACTGAGCTTGGAGGTTGGTGTCATGATGTTCACAAAAAGCAGTCTTTTCGAAAGTTATTGACCTGAACGTCATGATGGTAGCTCAAGGTTGTGCGAGTTAGGCTATTAGGCTACAGTAGGCAAGGAAAAGCAAGACAATTTTCGCTTCAACAAAAATGTGTAAAGTATTCCTCACCAGCCTTCTGCAGTCGCGAAAGTAACTGCAAGAACAATCGAAATAACGAGGAATGCTGGCTTCATCTTTTCTTGCTTCTTAAACTTTTAAACTCAAATCAGAAGAACAATACGTGAGCAAGAAAAAGCAGGTAATGACACTGATAGAGCTTGCTGACTTGATCGTCAAACTTTGTGCTGCAGCTGAACTTTTTTTCACGAGCAGAAAATCACAGGCAGTTGGTGGAGGTCGGTTTAATATATAGGCAGCGCCGCGTTTTCCTTTTGCAGTAAAGTATGCTTTCGAGATTCTGGTTTCGGATTGGAAACCTACGCATTTTCCTACACGCGGAAAGAGTAGGAAATTGTTACTGTGGACTGGTGTACCAGGAAGAGTGCAGAACGCTGTTTCAATGAAGGAATATGTTGCAACAAGCAGGTGCAAAGCAACTATCTACACCGCCACGAAGAGGAACACATCATCTTTCTTGGTGTGCGAAATCAATATTGCTGTGACCTCGAAAGCTTTGTTTAAGACAATGATTGGTAAGTCCTTAAGTCTTACCAATTTCGATAAGAATCTTAGGTGGCTGACCAATGCCCAATCTCTAACAAGGGCGTACGCAAGGGGGGGGTCGGGGGGTTAAAACTCCTCCCATGGCCTTGATATTTTACAAAAAGTTTATTATCTGCGCAAAGGGATTAATGTTTTCGCATGCTTTTTGCTTGTTAATTTGTCGACAATGCAAACACCACAGAATGAATTTACATGCAAGTTTCAAGGAACATTGCAAATAGGCCAAAAAGGAATACTGTAATAAGTTTTTGGTGGGAATCTGGATTATCGTTGATTGTGGTCCGCGATAGTTCACTTTATCCAAAACAAATGTCTTTATTTTGTCTGCTATGGCTGATCTGCACAAACTTCGCCAAAACGTTGGTTTGGAAAACATGAATATGACGTCAAATTATGACGTCGCAAACAATGCAGACCAACTTCAAATGATCACCATATGACACTGAATGAAACCCCCATGAAAATTTTCTGCGTACGCCACTGATCTCTAATACAATGGTTTTCAAGCTATTTTATGCAGCGACCGATTTTGCAACCCAATTTAACCTAACGAATTCCTTCCGAAAATTTCCAGTCAGGCATATGAAATGCAGTTGTGGTTGCACAACAGAAAATCACAATAACTAAAAAATAACGTACGATATCACTATGTTGAACAAAGGCTCATTTCTTAAATTCATGCACATGACAGCATCAGTGAGAGAGACTCGTGACGTACATAAATCACTCCACAGCACAACACAGTGAAAACTAGAATAACTCCCAAGTTAGCTCAGGGTTGCCAGACACCTTTTGAGAAAAAATCCAAAACATGTCTAAAAAAAGCCAAACCGGGTAAAAATAAAACCAAATTGTAAAATAACATGAAATTTACAATTCTTTATTAGTTGTAAGGTGGTCAATAGAGCGAATAGCACCGTGACAGGTTATGCTTACAGCAATCTGAAGTTGAGACACTTTCAGTGCAACACTTTTGCTGGTTGAACCCTTAACAACTTTGAGAACAGTTTTACCTGTTGGCGAAGCTCTTCTGATGCATTTCGTTTTTTTTTCATGATTCATCGAGTTACTGTGCGTTGGTATAATTGTAGTGTGGCATAATTTGCAATATGCATCCACAGAACCATCACTGGCTTTCTTCAATCAAAGAAATGTCTTTTCCCAGTTACTACTGCATTTCCGCACTTTATCGAAACTGCTCTTTCGCTTTGTGAATTCCATACACATGAATTGAGTTAGTTTATTATATACAAGGGCAAGACAATGTGTTTGAACACGACCAATAATGACAACAACTGCATTGAACGATTCCTGTGTTCGGTTCTGGAGATATGGGTTAGGGTTACCAGATAACGTTTGAAAAAACACACCAAGAACTGTCTAAAAGAACCTAATAACACTTTTCAGCAAGATATTCAAAAAGACAAGACACCAGTCTGATAGTAAGCCTATGTGCCAACTGCCTCCAGAAAAACCAAATATTAAAGAGAAAAAAACAAAAAGCCAAACAATTTTTTTGACGCCAACTGCCTCTAAAAAAGCAAAATTTGTTAAATATGATGTCAAAAAAGCCAATCTGGCAACCCTTCGTTAACTACAGCAATCAGATGTCTAATTTACAAAGACAGCACATTCTTACGTCACAAAGTCATTCGTGCGTTGCCAAACGCAATGGTACTGTAATGGTCATAATCACATTTAAAAGAATTTTGAATGAGGAAGTAGGCTATCATTTTTGCCAGGTGATCCTATTGTTTTGGCTACGACAAAAAGTTGTTCCATATAAGAAATATAAAATATAGAAGTAATTATGAGTATTTTTATCAAAAGCTCTCGTGACCCCTAGAAAAATGGCAAACGACCCCTAGGTTGAAACCACTGGACTCTAATAGGTCAATACTTATCAGGTATCAATATCAGTGCATTAAAACATCACTGACAAAATAATGCAGCCAACATAAGTTTGAACGGAGTAGTGCTCTGGTACAATTCATCTGGAGGATGGCGCTAGCACATCCATACACAGGTGAACCACGTTTCCCTTTCAAAACTGACCTATTCAAAACAGACCATTCATAACAGACCACTCACAACAGAACCACGATTGTAACAGGCCTTCATAACAGACCTCTTCAAAACAGACCATTCATAACAGACCTCTTCAAAACAGACCATTCATAACAGACCACTCACAACAGAACCACGATCGTAACAGACCTTCATAACAGACAATAACAGACACTTCTGTTCATAAGAGACTACGTTCATAACAGATCTATTCATACCAGTCCACGCTTATAACAAACTACTTCATAA
>JGI24021J15306_10006056_pt1 | contig 14467 bp, 10 predicted proteins | sample Ectturendosymbi1_FD_15306 | JGI IMG/M metagenome (IMG submission 15306) | reverse complement strand
TCTTCAAAACAATAACCTTATTAAATTCGCAATAATTCGGCCATCAACTTTAAACCACGATAAGAATTTATGAAACTGTCGAGGGGCGCCCGACGAGACAAACTGTTTAACAGGCTTTTTTCGGTGTCCCAGCGGCTTAGCTTTAATTTGTATGAAATTGTTTAATGTTTGCGCCAATAAACTCTCTCTCTCTCTCTCTCTCTCTCATTAGTCTGCTCTGGTTGAACTTCAAGTCTCAATCTTTCATCTGAAATTTTTTCTACACTTCGGCAATCAGAAAGACTTTTTCTTTTCATAAACTGCCTAATACCCATTTTTTCGGCACTTTCTACAAATAATCATAATTTAAGAATAATTAACGGCCAGAACAACATGAGCGGAGAAAAGTAAGAAAGCCCCTCTCCTAACATTACTAGCTGGATCCGCCCTGGTTGGATTGCACGACAATAATTGGTGTCAGATAGTTTTACAGTTCCAGTGAAAGCATTAGGAACGGCGTACAATATTTTCCCATTTTTGTAATTGCCGTAGTTTGTTTTGTAGTCTTGAGTTTGTTCGCTAGTTTTGAATTTTCAAAAAATTAAAAATCACTTCATTCACGTATGATGTACGAGAGGTAACACATTATATTTAAAAGGCAGTAATAAAGACAAACAATGTCGTGACGATGACATGCTATTATAAACATGAAGTTGATAACAGTTTATTGAGCTTTCGGGAGTTGGTGAGTCTTACGAATTTACTCTAGTAACGGTGCATCTATATTTTGAACATTCGAGGCAAACCTGCCTGAAAATATACGAAATGCAAGTGATTCGAATTTTGCAGCATGTTTTGACTAAAGTCGCCTGCTGAACCCTTTCACGTAATTACTTACATCCAAACAGCTTACAGAGTTCAATTGCACTTTTCAATCACAGTAAGCGAAAGGAAATATGCATTGTGCATTTGTTGCGCGTATTCCGAATTTATGAACGCATCATATAATTTTATTATATTTGCATTTTGTTACGAAAATATACTTACCATTTATCTGTAAACCCATAAAAAAATTAACAGAAGTTGTTCTAACCCATTCAGTTAACAATTCTTGATTCCTTTCCCTTATTAAGTCAAAGTAATTTCAAAAATTATATTAAAATTTCGCTTACTTCATGCCTGATTATCTTTAGTCTATTTGTTTATATGCTCTGTGCAAAAATTCTGTTCCCATTCTTGAAAATCTAATTGCAACAGTCTGCATATTTCGTGGATGACATTGCCGGCAACGTAGTGCTCACCTGGCGATTTTGGCTGTGCTCCTTTTCCAAAAACAGTAAGAGCTGTAGGCAGTTGGGTGCGCATTGTGTGCTCGATCTTCCCGGTTGTTTTGTTAATCATCAAAATCTGGTTTGCATTGTGAACGGCGACGTACACCCAACCCTGCATTTAGGATAAAAAATTTGTCAAATGCAACTTTCATCAGGAAGCTACAATACAACAACTGAACTAGAAATTTTTCAAACGAAATGCACTCACTAGAAAGCAAACAAAACGTTATCTTTTGCGAATAGATTTGCTCACACTGAAAAGGAATCTTGCATAATAGGTGAATCCAAATCGATTTGATTGGCATCATGTAATTCTGATCATAATATCTACGAAGTGCTTAACGCAACCGAAGACTACTGTTTATTCTCGGCAGGTTACAAGCATAAATTCGTGTGCAATGAACTAAGAGATAACTGCAGCCATGCTGTGGCTAATTCGAATGAAGGAGTGGCGGGCGCGAAACTACGAACAAATAGCTGCTTGTAACCTTCATAAAGGAAGCGGTACCTCTGATGCAACAATAAACGTTAAGATTTTTAGCACAACCGCACACAAAGGAGCACCAGGTGGTTGCTGAAGACGCCCATACGCAAGAGTTTCCAGTTTTATGTGTGCATCGTCTTGCAAAAATGTGCAGTGTAAACAGAAAGAGCGCACGCTTTGTGCCTAGACAGTACAGGTAGTTTTTTCATTTTTAGCTGTACGTCAGGACTCTGGTAGTGACAAATTGCGAAAAATCTGCAACAAATTTTCATACAGACTTTAACCGTAATGGAAAGTTCATGAAAATCATTTATTGCTTCCCATTATGCTCCACTCAGTGAACAAGGTAAACGACTGCCAAAGTGTAATTTGACTAACACCGAATAGATAAACATTAACCCAACTGTTTTGAGCAAGTTTTGTCCTACGTATGCATAACATTGCTTTCGTAAGCCGATGAAAGTTTTTTATGCATGCAAATTACATAATTAAGACAGAAGTTGTGTTTTTGCCAGTAAACCAATTTTGCGTTTTTGCTGAACAACTACTTTGCGTGAAAATGATCTTTTTTATTCTGAATGATAGCTTAAACGCTTCAGTGAGAAAAAATAAACGCATGAAAGTTACCTTTTCAAACGTTAATTCTATCTGAATAAGATTTCATGACTGGGAATGCATATAATGTAGTTTCGTGAAATCGATGTGCTAAAACTTGCTGACTGATGCGACTGCGACACCTTGGTGGACACCAAATACACTTGAACAGAGACATGTGTAGGTCTGAATCATCGCAAAATCATGAAAACAGATCCCAGTCGGCTAATTCCCCGCAAGCTTGCAGAAAACCTAAAACTTGTGATTATCTTTTTATAACGTGCGCTGTTCACTGCTCGTCACTAAATTAGCTACGTATAGAATGCGTGCTTCTTAAAAATGGCATAGAAAAAAGTGAAAAAATATCTGAACAAATAGTTACCATCACAAAGCGACACTTCGACAGCTCAAAGGGTTGTTGAGACTGAATACATGCGCCTGTGTTTATCCGTCAAAATACAAATAGCGTTGTTTCATCGTTCTTTGCATCAACAACCCAGATATCTATTCGATACACAAGATGTGTACTCACTCCATAGATGTGTAGATCAGTTAGGTTGAGGCTGCTATTAGAAAACAAGAATTCTTGGAATACAGGAGCATGGATGTTGGCGTAGTAGATTGACATGCTGCTTGCATCTATCCAGAAAATTCTGCAGAATGTCAAAGAGTTGGATTTAAATTTCTAGAGCACAATGTCAGGAAACATGTGGTTTGCGGAAAATATTTTTGCATGCACTTGTAGACCGAAACCGTTTTTGATAATATTGATATTAAGCAGCTATTTATCAAACTTCTTGGATCGCTGTAAAATTATCCATTCTGCGACCTGTAACACTGGCATTTTGAATGAATACCTGCAAGCATAGGCTGTAACCGCAGCGTAGCTCGGAAAGTTAGTTGCATTGCATCACTTTAGCGTGCTTTACCTCGAGTAGCCAATTAGTCATATGGGCTCATGGGTGTGCTACTACTTCTTTCCATTATGATAAGACACACTTTGAGCATCTCTAAATGATCTTCTCAAATATTTTTAAAGATCAATTTAACACCAAACCAACTTTTTTGCTCATTTCATAAAGATTCTTGAAAGAAGTAAAAATATTAGTTTTGGAGTGTAGCAAAATGAACAAGATACGCTTTTTCACTTTGCAAACATAAAAGCTTTGAGGTCACAGTAGTTTAAAAGTGATATACCATTTTCGTTACTCCAAGAAATTACAACATTATCTAAGATAATGCAATGTGATTCATTAATATCAATTCTGCAAATTCCATAGTATACTGCATTTTAGGTGTTAAAAACTACAAAGACTTGTAAAATACTGTCTAAATTTCGCAAACACCACCGGTGCAAAAACGTCAGGAGAAAATTGCAAAGCCAAAGTGAAAGTATCCCAAAAAATATTAATTTCCGCAGTCTCTCTAGAAATGCTCCAACAAAACAGTCAACATAGGCGTTTTTGATAAGATTCAGCCCAGAAAAAGGTCCATTTTATGTGTTTTTGGTATTTGCGTTCAAAAGTTTTGTGCTGGTTCTTATTTGCAAATCTATATATTCGCGTTCATTTCATCTCGTCTTGATTTTTATTATTTAGATAGAAAAATGACATTCTGTAAAGATGACATTTCCCACAAGAACGTGCTCAAGTAGTTTGGAAATAAAGAAACTTCTTCAGAAGGAGTCACATTGATATGATTGACTAAATATATACAGTATTTCCATTCATACCGAAGAACAACAACACATTACATAAATGTGCCTGTATTCTGATAAGAGGAAAAACAAAATCATTGTTTACTGACATCTCTTCCGTTAGGCAGAAAACTGAGTTTATTTTCCATAATAGTACTTCTTTGGTGGTATAATAAAAATCAAACCTTGCTGCAAAAGTGAGTCGTGCCAGCTTCTGAAAAACAACTCTTAAACTAAATGTTTTTGCTTTCTGTTTTTGTTTGTTAATCATTTGCATTTCAAAGATTTCTTTACTGATCCCGAAGCAATTTTTCTGTTGAATGTTCCTAATTATGATATGTAAAAAAATTTGCCAAGACCACGTAAAATCATAGCTTTTAAGTACAAGCATTACTGTTTTGTCCTATGTTTTCATTAGATTAAACATGAAGTTATACACGAAATATTGCAAGCGCTTTGAATTACATTAAAGAGCGAAACAACTCAAACCACTTTATAGAAACAAGCGATAAATACCTGTCTGTGTCAAAATCGATGGATAGTTTTGCAGGCCTTCCCGGCGTTTTCACCACCACAGTGGGATTAGCTCCTGATAAGGTAGCTTTCATAATGTGAGCGAAACCGCTCCTTTTATTTCCCTGACTCCAAAGTAAAAGTCTTGGACAAAAAAATGTGAGTTGAAACAATGTCAGACAGTTGGTTTCATCAACTAAAATATCACAGACTTATACATAGTGACTGTTTTTCCGCGGATTAAATAAACTGCTATGACCTTAGGCCGGGCAAACATTAAAAGTTCACTAACATCCATAAAGAAACGGTATATCTTTGAGGGTAACTGCTTCTAATCTGAACCTCAGGACGAATGACGAACTAAATGTCTGCTTTTAACCAGCCTTGAATGGCATAATGCAATTAAGTAGTGGTTCCCAAAGCAAATAACATAGGGCTTGGCTAACGGTGGTGTGAGATCCCAGTAACAACAACTAGGCATATCTTACGTATACCCTTATACGCAATATATGTAAACCAGTACTTAAGTTTAGGAATAGAATGTCGATACTAACACCTGTAAAAATTTTTGAAATTACATACAGACGTTTGGGAGACCGTTGGTCTAATCCTTTCATTGTTGAATGAATGTGACTTAGATGTATCATAAATGCCACCGTTTGTGACTTGGAATCTGACTTAAATATAATATGACTTAGAATGCAACAAAGAGGTAACCACCACATTTTGCGCATGCGTTTATCTCTAAACTGGTTTCCTCTTTGCCTATGAAAATATCTCATGTCATAAGTTACTAACATATTATTGATTTAATGTTATCTTCTGATCATTTTTGAAAGAGTATCAACCGTGAGTGGTAGCGGTGTGATTTACGTATTTGTTTCCAAGGTGTAGTTACTCATCCATAAAAACTTTACCCTTTTTGGGGGTAAACAGCGATTCCTCTTGGCGTTGCTATGTTGTTCAAGATTGCAGCCGAATGTTTAAAATCAGATGATGTCACGCATATCCAGTTGCGTCCTTGATCGGTCCAATAAATGTTTCCAGAAATCCAATCCACGGCTATGCCTGAAGCTATTGAAAAATTCGTTTTATGCAAAATGTACTTTGACCGCAGTATTATAAGAGCTTTCCAATATCACTACTACTTTAGAAGGAAAGGATCAACAGAAACAGCAGAAACACAGGTTTTTCAAACCCTTTTGAAATTGACTAGTTTTGAAATTGTTGAATCACACGAGGGATTCATAATGTATAAACACTGCCGTATTAGGTTTTCTGCGTACAGTAGGACCAACCTTTATTTCCCTGGAAAGTTATAAAAGCATGATGATTTATCTTTCAATAAATTCAAAAAAATAACTCAGATATTGAACATGAAATTGTTTGCTAAATATATGTTTACCCTCACACAACAAAAATGTTATTAACACAGAACTTTTTATTGTGGTAAAACAAAGCGTGAAAATACTGCTAAAGCTACTGAGTAAGCTGTTTAGACGATTGCAGAGGAATTGTAAAGTGTATTCATAACACTTCGCCGAAATTCGACACGTAATAAGTCATACCAACACACTTTCAAAAGATTGGTCCATGAACTTACCGTTAAACGCCAAACAACAGTAGTGTCAACTGAACTACAGAACGTGCAAGCAAAGCGATTGTGTTTCTTATTGCATAACTATTCGGAAATGCGTAGGCTACATCGCATGTACATTATTCGAAATGTCATTAACGCTAAACGTCTTTCAAAGCACAAAAGGTGTGGGCTTTCAAATAGATTCAGCAGAAATTTCATGTCGCTGTTCACGTAAAATACACGTTAGGTTAGCACTAGCTAATTGCAAATGCTTATGAACAGAATTATCTAGGCCCCTAGCCAGGTTTTGAGGTTTGGAGGGGCAAAATACATTTTTAGAGGGCATGATTTTTGTTTTTATTATATTTTTAAAACAAATTTTTCTGGGAATAAAAAAATTTGAGGGGCACTGCCCCCGAATGCCCCCCGTGGCTGCGTGCCTGCAATGCTCAGGTACAGTAACAAAATTTTGCAAACGCGTGATTCAGCCATAAGTTCATGGCAGAATTGAAGGTACTGCGTATTTAGGAAACGGTGAAGCTGTTTCAAATGCAACTAATCAATTTCAATCGATTGCTATGTGCACAAAGCACATAAACCGCCTTCTTGGTGGGTTCGTAACAGCGGTATACGTACCAGATGTACAAATTGTACCAGATGTACAAATTCAGGTTTATTCATGCAGTTGTTTAACGCATATTGTGCTTTTGTAATAGAATCGTAATAAAAATTGCAGTATCTTCAATTAATTCAAAATCAGCCAAGGGTTTGTGGTATGAATTAAAGTACGAAGAAAGCATAAATTTAGCAAAACAGTATGCAAATGTTTTATGTTTGCGACATCTAAAGGTTGGTGTTCGTCACATTGGCAACTTTCTAACTTGTTTGAACATTATGTTTAGATCGTAAGAGTTCTATAGCTTTATCTTGAAGTCAGTCGCAGAGAGTAAAGTGGTTTAGCAGATCCACAAGCGTTTGTAAGGTGTTGTGCTGGCTTGTCAATTTGGGAACACCAGTTGATGTTGTCGTCAATATGAAATCAAATTGTTACCCTTTGGTTAATTATTTAAATATGACATGTATCTTCACATCTCTACGGGTGTTGATAAACAATCAACTGAAGTTGCAGTTCATTGTGATGACTTATTAATAGTTTTGGTGCACTGTGTTCAGTTGTTCAGAAACGGTGAGAGTTATTAAAAGGTTGTGCAATAGCAAGCTTATCAAAATTACCTTGTTTGGTTATTCCTTTGTGATATCGAAGAATGGAACGCGTTTTCGTGCTGACTATCGCCAGATTCCCACGCCCAGTATCCATTACCGCAATTTCATTGCGCTCGTGGTTACTGCAAAGAAAATTTCTCACTTCCCAGATTTTTATCACGTCAGCAAAAAGTGTCACGTCAGCAAACATTTTATCACGTCAGCAAAAGCATTGCTGCAAAGTCTTTCAAAACTACCAAAGATGTTTCTACCTAAGCTTAAGTATATCGCACGTGCACGGTGATTTCGACAAATATTTAAGCTACGTATCAGTATTTCAAATTGCAACAATGCCCGATCTACTGTATCTTCTTTCAGAATAGCAGAATGTTTTAGCCGTACTTTCTTCAGAAAACTGTGCAAAACTCATGGAGTCGTGCAAAAGAAAAACTTTGTTTAATACCTGTCAAGCGAACCGATAAAATGCGGGAATCTCAACATCAACAAACGATTACTGAGCACAAACTTTCTGTAGAAACGCTGGCGGTGAGGAAGGGCAGATGTGAAATAAATTCCAGTTGTTCGAAACTCTGAACGTTCACTACTCCACATTAGAATTGGATTGATTTGAGCTGCAATTTCAAATAATGCTTTCTTGATATTGAGTTTCTTTGCATTAGTTTCTTTGCTGTAAACTGCATTGAAAACTACAAGAATTATGAGAAACACAGATAACAAGAGTCTGTTCAAAGTTCTAACTACCATACCAGCGCACAGCATCAATAATGCTCTTTACTCTTGGCAGTAATGATCTTTACTCTTGGTTGTTTGCATGACGATTTTTAGGTCAACAGATGTTTTAAATGAAAAAGTCTTCTCACACTAACGTTACATAGAATCCAGAAAATGTCTTACCGAAAGTCTGGGTCTGAAACGCTATCGACCAAGCCACACATATCACTGAAAATTCGTTATAGAACATAATTGTAGAATTAACACGATTTTTCTTCTTTGCGATAAAATAGACTCATTGCAAAGTTTTTTCTGAATATTCCATCAATTTCACCCTCAGGAAAAGGTTTCAAAGCCGGTATCAGGCAAAGTAATCCAATCTAATTGAAGATGCGTCTGTAGAAGAACTGCTTTTCAAATCTTCAAGCCGTGCTTAGCTCCATTTCGCGTAAACCACAGCAGCTGTATTTATAAGGCTAAATCTATTTGTGCATAAGTGATGAGTGGAAAAAATGCTAACACTACAACTGCTTTTGATTCACGTACTAACTCCAGTACTTTTTATTTTATTTCATTGCACACCCACGCTACCTATACGTCTGTTTCAAGGCGTCCGTCTGTCGTGCAAGCTTTCATCGCTCCTCGCAATATCGACGTGTGCGAAACGCTGACGTGGACAAGAGCTCGCGTTTACCAACTCCTAGCAAGGAAAAAGCGCACAGTTTAGGAATGGTAATCTGGGGATTTGCTAAGACGAAATCCGCTTTTCCTCTGGGTGCAGCTCTGAGCGATGTTTGGCAAGCTCTATAAGATCGCCGTAATGGCTCATCGGAAATTTTCCCGAACCCAAGATATTGATGAAATAATGCATTTAATTTTTTAAATTCGAAAAACGTGGCTTGGTTCCTAGTACTCACTGGAAGCTTCAGAAATGAATGTTTCGCTTCATACACTTCTCCTTCCCGCAAAAAAGACATTTTTTCTACTTTTGCCGATCGATACACATCAGATTGCAATAAATCTTTCCAGCGGCTGATCCAGCTTTGGCGTGTGAGAAGGCAATAAAAGAACAGGATGTCAGAATATAGTTCAAAATAATCCTAATTGTACCAATATTACACAAACGCTTGAATACTGTTGCGAGCAGGTGTGATTACTAATTTTAGAAATTGGACCTTTAAAGTTTCTGCACATATGTATAGTTGTGGTGGGCAGAGTAAAGCCATGTTAGTGTTTACCACCGCTAAAGACTGAATCTGCCGTTTGCGTTAACCGCTCAACACAACGCTGCAGGTCCTTTAACTGCAAATGCTTTTAGGGCAGCGGGAGTGCATTGCACCACGCGATATTATCCTTGACCTACTCCATGCAATGGAAAACTGCCATACGCAACCTGAGAGAAAACGTGTAAGTTTTATTATGAAGCCAAACCAGAAGCATTTCAAAATTGTGAGAGGGTATATGAAGACGAGTTCGAGACAGTCCCGTCGCCCGGGGGGGCTTTGGTGGGCTTAAACCCCCCAATCAAAGCTCCAAGCCCCCAAATTAAAATATGAAACATTATAAATCAGTGGAATTTTTGTTAAATTTGAATGTCAACCCCCACCCCCTGCACAAACGTCAAGCCCCACCGCACAAATGCAGAGCCCCCTTATTGACCACTTTCTGACGACGGTTCTGGTTCGAGATGCGGCAAACGGCACAAAAAAGGGTGACAAAAGGTTCGAAACGAAGGACAAGGCTGAGTTAGCGATCGGAAATGTATAGCTTGTGTGGTAAGCTTCCGTTCAGCTGGAACAGCTATGGAAGGAAGGCAAGTTCGTAGTGGCAGATACGAATGAAGTGAGCTCCTGTACAGCTGAGAATGATGAGGTGTGTTTGGTCATATCATACTTGGGTGAGCAACCTTGCCGTCAAAGCACTGGAGGCTGGGAAGGCTTCAGCAGACTGTGATGAAATCCGACCTGAAATGCTCAAAGCCTTGAATCGTAAAGAAGTTCTTTGGCTGACTCATGTGTGTCAGGTGGCCTGGTGTTCTGCAAGAGCATGGATGGTCATCCCCATACACACAAAGAGAGACAGGAATGAATGCAACAACTACCGGGGCCTTTCTCTCCTTAGTCTCCCTGATAAATTATATGCCAAGTTCCTTGAAACAAGATGCCGCGAAATAATTTAACCAAAGCTAAATGATACACAGTGCAATTTTCGTCCAGGCCGTAGGGCTACAGACCAAATTTTAACTCTCCATCAAATTTTCGAGAAATCTTGGGTGTATGACAAAGACGTCTACACATGTTTTGTCGACATCGAGAAAGCATAAGACCGGGTTCCCCGTGAAAGCTTTCGGGAGCGTTGCGGGAGCACGGTGTTGATGGCCGCCTGTTACTGGCCGTTGAGTCAGTGTATTCCATCTCAGAAGGTTGTGCGCGTGTCGGGGGAGTTAAATCACAACCGTTCGCCATTGATGTTGGACTCCAATAAGGATGTGTGCTGTCAGTGTCATCACTCCTCTTCATAGTCTACATGCATTGGATAGACAGTCACAGCCGAGTTGATGAGGGTGTCACAATTTGGAGCTGCAGAACCAACCACTTACTTTTGCGTACGATTTGGTTGTGCAAGCGCAGTGGTTCTTAACCGTTTCTCTACCACGCGTCCCTTAAGTAATTGTCCTTTGTTTCAAGCTTCCCTGGCATTAAATATGTTGTAAAACCAAATGTATTTATTGGTAAATTCATTGATCAAACTTTCCATGTTGCAGAGCGCGTAAGGTCTTGCGCCCCCTGGAAATTTATTGACACCCCCGGAAAAGTGTGTCACCGCAGTTAGCAACAGGTTTTCAACATGCACTCGATCGGTTTTCTGCTGCATACCACCAAGCGGGATGAAAATCAGCATTAAAATAGAAGTATTGATCATGCCTCTCGAGAAAACCAAGGTAGTGTATACTGCAAGTGAGTGGCAATACACGGCAGCAGTTGAAGTTCAAGTACCTACAGGAGGGGCACGGCCGGATTAACCATTGGGTAAACCAGGCAAATGCCCGGGGCCTCACGCTTAAATATGAAAACACTCCTTTACTGGTTTTTCATGTTTTTAGTCTGTTCACTACGCGTCAAAATTGTAGAGCTTTTTGATTACTGTGTTTAGTATATAGGTTAAGGAAACTGACAACTGTGGCATTTATCGTTTTTAAGTGACTTGAAAGAAGTTAACCAAACAGAACCACGCTTTATGACCGAATAAATACATCGAAATCAGTGCATCTATGGACGTCCGCAGAAATTTTTCCAGGGTGGGGACAACGTCGAAATATTGCTTATAGTTTTCAGGTTGCTGACGATGCAATGCAAGTGGACGTTCACAAAACGCTTTACCCTTCTACCCCATTAGTCTGTGCTGGTTGAACCTCAGTTCTTAATCTTTTGTCTGAAATGTTTTTTACACTTCGGCTATCAGAAATGCTACAAGAATAATGAACGGCCAGAACAAGATGAGCGGTAAAAAAACAAGAAAGTTAGACACTATCGCAAAACTTCTTCAAGCAATGAAAAGTATAACTACACGTTGACAAGACTATCGTGTTCTTACTAAAGTTAGAACACCACGCAGGCTTTAAAAAAGCTGAGATGAATTAAAAACAGCTTTGTCCGTAGTGCTCACTAAGAAGTCAGAACTAAACCTTAAATATAAAGCCTATTCCCACAAGTCTGCATACATGTATTCTTACAAGGCACGTATTTTATACTGTGTGAAAAGAAGCCTACTTGAGAGTCGTTTGATTAAGCTATTCACTCGGGCACTTTGATCACAGTCTCACACTAACAATGAATTTTTGAAACTTGTGGAAGCTCTGCCAGGCCCGTAACCAGGGGGGTTCAGGGGGGCTTCGCACCCCCTGCAAAACGTTTCGTCCCCCCTGGAAAAATCTGTTGGGCATAATTGAAAATTATTGGACATAGTTTGAAAAATTTGGACCCCTCTCAGAAAACTCTTCGCCACCCCTGGTGCCTCAAGTTAGTTACGGGCCTGAGCACTGCTACCGATATACTCATGCTTCTTTTCACACAATATAAGACTATACGTGACTTACCACTATCAGCAATGTCACTGTCTGGCTGCATTACCTGCCAAGATGACAGTGTTCAACAGTCACATGCAGGGCTCCCATTCAGCACTGGCGCAGCCAGAATGAGGCCTAAGAAGGTCATGCCCCCCCGAAACAAACTTGCTAAGATTTTTACTGGTGCTGTGTATCAATTTGCAACTGTTAGAAAATAAACAGAAGGAACAGTCGGACTCAAAGACAACGTCATTGACTGGTCCCTCCCGAACAAAATGCTTGGCTGTTCTACTGACATTCAATGGTTTCAAACAAACCCAGATTGCACACCAAAAATTCCATATTCGTACAAAAAAAAACAGAAAGCTTTGTTACCAACAAAAACAAATGAGTGTGCTTATTTGAAATGAAACGAGTTCCTCTTCCAAATTTTCTTCTGCAGCGCAAACATTAACATTTGGACGACCTTTTTGTTGCTCAAGACGTTTTTCATACCGCCGGTAACACACTCTGTTGATGATATCTATCACTAATTGTAGACTTGCATTTCTTATTAGTTGTACAATCTTGAAGTGCAGCGAGATCTAAAATCCCACAAAAAATATAATGCCGATGCCTTCTTCCTCTAAATGAAATTTATTTTTAATTTGCATGCACAGAGAAACATGGAAATTTAAACAATCAATCCCAACTGTTTTTTCACCAGTTCTGTTGTTGCTACGCGTTTAGGGGGCCTCGCGGACACGACTTTGTCCGGGGCCTCGCGTTCATTTTATCCGGCCCTGCCTAGGGGTAGTATTTACAAGGTGATGGAAAGCCGAACGAGGAGATTGATACACGGATTGGTAAAGCTGATGGAGTTCTACTTGAGTTTTATCGCTCTATGGTCACAATACGGGAGTTTTCGAACACCGCAAAGCTGTCAGTTTTTAAATCAGTCTTTGTTCCAATCCTTACCTTTGGTCATGGATCTTGGGTAATGACCGAAACAAAGCGCAAGCGTCAGTGATGGGATTTTTGCGAAGAGTCCACAGTGGGACACTTCGCGACAAAGTGTGCAGCTATGAAATTCGCGGAGCCCTGAATGTCGAACCACTTCTTCGAATCAAGAGATCCCAGCTACGTGATTCGACCATGTGTTCACAATGCCCCACTAAAGACTGTCGAGGCAAGCCCTACCGGCTAAACCCACGGGAAAGCTGTCCATAGGTCGTCCAAGGGCTACATGGAGTGACTACATCTGCGACCTTGCTTGGTTCTGTCGTGATGTGCAGCCGACCTGAAATTGCTGCTGACCGTGAAATATTCCGCGTCCTCCTAGGGATGCTGCCCCCGCGATCCCCCCTAAAGGTTAAGTGGGCATGAAAATGAATGAATGATCTTCATCTTGCTATAGTTATACGATTCACCTACTGAGTAGGCATGATCAACACACATTCAAATAGAATCGTTCCTTAAGACCGGAATTGCACATGCACCACTACCACTGATGTGCTAAAAATAGGTTGGGTTGTGTGAAGATTTCACATTCACATGGCTTTTGATTAAATTCACGTGATTTGCTTTCAGTCGACTAAAAATTCAAATACCTTTCGTTAGCTGCCCAAACGTTTTTCTTGGAGTCATTCCCTTACTAGTGAACCACTTGGCATGAACTCGTATATTTGTAAACTAAATGTGTGTCGTAAATTCTCGTGCCGGGCACCTGCCGAAGTTGACTTGACTCACCACGAAGATTTTCCGTGCTGTTGTGCAACCCTTATTAAAAGCAATCATTTTGAAACGTGATGGTAACACTTCATAATGTTTTCAATACTTACCGCCGTGCAGTAATTTCCGTGCAAAGGCTTGCCATTAACTCAGAGTAGCGGTTCCACATAACCGTCTGGGTTATCTTGAACACATATTTTGTTACCAAAAAGTTTACGCGAGAGCTAGAACATTTCGTTTACAAACTTTTCCATCCTTTTTTTCTATCTCCGAAGGTTTGTTCTACCCTCAACAATTATGGGTAGCCGATGTACATGATTCAACCAACAGGACGTGGGACAATAATACTTGATAAAAGTAGACTATACGTAAATGTTTTCTTGATGATACGTTTTTCACATGAGATTACACGATCCAAAGCAGTTTTTCGAGTGTCTTCAATACACCAGCAACAAATAATTAAGCCATGACTAGCAAAGCTGTACATGGACTCAGGGGCGCAGCCAGGATTTTTCTAAGGGGGGGCTGAAGTTATGGAAGCAAAAGCCTTGAAAAGGAAAAGTTGCTTGTGATTAGAATA
>JGI24021J15306_10006054_pt1 | contig 14469 bp, 9 predicted proteins | sample Ectturendosymbi1_FD_15306 | JGI IMG/M metagenome (IMG submission 15306) | reverse complement strand
CAGTGACAATTTTATTAAGCACTAGAAAATTCATCATTCCAACACAGTGCATTTTCCTTTCTTTTGTGGTCCAGAATACTATTATGCTCTGCAATAGCTGTCAATTATCTTTTTGCACAGTTATCAGACGGCGTACACAAAACCAGCTGAATACTTCTTTGCAAGCCACTCCAGCTCAATCAGGCACTCTTTGCTAAATCTTCTGCCACTCTCGTATGCAGCTTTCTCACATTTGAATACATTTCCGTCTGACTAAAAACGCATACCTAGATCTAAGTTCAGTTTTTTCAGAACATCTCAGCTTTCTTCCAATCTCGCTTTCCNCTTACCCAAAGTGCATGCTTACTCCCATGTTAAGCAAAATCGCTAAACTTTTTTATNCAGCTTCAACACCACTATCGGCTTCTATGTGTTCGCTTTGTGATAAACCAAATAAACAGGTTTAAAATCTCAACTANACCTTCTGACCAAAATATACTAAATATATACCAAATTTGTCATATATAGCAAATCAAAAATGTNTATACCAAGCACTTTGAAAATATATACCAGTTGGCAACACTGGGACACTAGAGTCTGCAGCCTGCAACACGTATTTTCTCTGCAAAGTTTTGATTAGTCAAGTCTATGACATCACAGAGCGTGGCTAAGATTGGATATGCTCAATCCAGAATGATTTTACTCACTCTATGATGTAACAGTCGCTAGCGATTTTAAAAAACAAGAGATAAAATACTGCTTGAAGACGTTGTTTTGGCTAAATCCAATTTTAAACAAAACCATTTGCGACCCATTCATAAAGCCTTGGCGACCCTATTTTGGGTCGCGACCCATGGTTTGAGAAACGCTGTAACTTAGTTACCACGTTGTAGTCATTCAATGCTACACTGCGTTGTCCCCATTGACGGTGTGAGGTGCTGCAAAAATGCATTGTTAGGTCATAATTCCTTGAGCTTCCGGAGCACGCTCCTGTTTTTTTCGGTAAGACATTTCGGTCATTTGTCCTGTGATAGTATTAAAACTCGTCGTAACGGTACTCACGAGCCCAGTGCTCTTCAACCTTTTTTGTTATGGTGCACCCTTTAAAGATGTTTTGACGAACTCATGCACCCTATCCCTATTTAGACACGTCCCCCGTGTTCCTCACCTCATTGCGTCACGTCTGTAAGCACCCTGGCCTAAATAAGCAAGTACCCTAATTCAGTAACTCAACTACATAATTCAATTGTAATGGCTCATTCTCTGTTGCTTATAAATCGCCAATCATCAACTTATTACAATTAGCTCGCCGTGGTCTGATGCTTACGTACCACACTTTACAATGTGCAAGTCTAGGTTAAATCGTGGAAGTCATTGGCTGGTTAATGGTTCATTTTTGCTAACATACATTTTTTGTAAAAAGTATCTGTTTATTCTGACAAGTTTGTGATGCACCCTTGTGAACTTTCGTAGTGGTGCACGTCAGGGGCAGAATGGGCTTCAAAACCGGCCCGGGCATTCTCACTACGCCGGCCCTGGCCCGTGCAACAAAGAGCAACAGAAGGGCACTGCGGCTAATAGAACGATCATAAAAATTGGTGGTTGTATCAAATCAAAGGAACTGCTCAACAGCGAGAAATGGGTGTCGTTTATTAATTAAATGTTGCATCAGTTGAGACTTCTCCCATAGCCTATTTTGATATGCCCGGTGGTTTTTCATGTTTCACGAAAACAAAACAGTGTGGATTATCAAACAAAAGTTCGTGTTTTGGCTATAACAATACGCAAAATGCTGGACGAAAAAAGACTGCCTTATCAACTAAAACTTAAATTATATTATTTCAAACAAGCATAGTTCAGCAAAGCAAGTGTCTGCACAGTTCGCTGGTGGCAGCAACACTATCGATGATAGGTTTATTGTCAGGTTTGGCCAAAATTCCTTTCTCTACGGAGACCAGCATAAACGCTTCGAGATATTCTTGCGTCATTGTGCTTCGTAGACGGTTTGTAATTCTCTTTAGAGCAGAGAAACATCGTTCACACGTTACTGGAGACACCGGCAGTGTTAGCAGCAACTCATAGGCAAGTCCAATGAAATGCTCTTGTAGGCATCTGTGAAGAGATTCAACTTCTGCAGCGCTTTGTAGCAGCAGATAGGACAAGCTTTCATGAATTACACGTGATAGACAAAGGATTCGTGCTGTGTTCAAGTTCATTGCTGTTTTCGCATCTGCAATTGTTGTTTTAATGTAAGTCATGGGTTTCCAAGGATTTTCAGTTCTATGCAAAGTTGTTCTGCAGTGATGCTATCATCAAATTTCAATAAATACTTACAAAGCTCTTCCATAGTCACCGATGGCACTTGACCAAAGTTTCTTAGGTGAAGAAGTGAGAGATCAGCATCAGCATACAACGTTGAAGATGTTCTATCAAAGCGTTGTTTGATGCTGCTCAGGATAGTGCCCACTATGCCGCTGTACACTCAACGCGACACTTTTTACTGGGTCACAAGCTGATGAAACCTCACCTATAGACAGTTCACCTCCCATCAGGGGCGTAACGAGGAGGGCCAAGGGGGACGCAATTCCCCGGGCTCGAATCATTCTGCGGGCGCTGAATGACTGCGAGACCGCTAGAAAGTCCCGACAGTGTCACGAGTACTTTCTTCAATACAGTATATTTGCTTCCGAAAGGCCTTCGAACATGGGTTCGCAAAACTTGCTTCTTGCCTCGGGCGCCGTCTAACCTCATTACGTCCCTGCGCACCACACATTTGCGCGTCTCTGTCGTCTTGTAGGAAGACTTTTCCACAACAAGATCTACATCCATTTTACTTAGCTGGTCATTAGCCCATTAGCCCGCTGAACGAACTCTGCAGTTGAATCATGACAAACTTGGAAATCAACCCGTTTCTTCTGCATATTATCTACCAATTGACCAAGTATACGGTGCACATGCACAGTCAGTAGATCCAGTTGCACAGTTTGCAAGTAGCCTGTTTGGAGAGTGGCGTAGTACAGGAAAATATTTTTAAGCATACTTGGACATTGAGAGCCGTTCCAAACTTCAAGAGACCTTCGATGTATCCAAGCACCCTGCTTTTGATGGTTGCATGAATCTCTTCATTGCCGATTATGGCATTGAGAGTAGTGATAATTTCCGTGAAAAGCGCTCCGGTTGGGTGTTGAATTGACCAAAAATTTTTGCAAGGCAACATCTTTTGACCACCATCTGGCTTGTCCGAAAGTTCTAATGCGTTTTACAGTAATAGAATGTCAACGCTAGATGCTCGTTCGCCTACACCAGTGGTGCTCAAACTTTTTGGCTCGTGGGTCACATTTGTCTTTTAAAGTGTTAAGTTTTCTTTCCAATGAAAATTGCTTCGCGGGCCACGGTTTGAGCACCAGTAGCCTACACCTATGTCATTTAACAGTAAGAAAGGGTGTTGCACCAGCCATCACAACACTCGTAGTTTCGGTCATGACCAGGTTTTACTCACATTAGTACCTTCAGAAATATTCCGGTTTGCAAGCACACTTTTTAAGATCCATTCGCCCGAACGGAATATAGCCTAAAGTAGACATGAGACCTCGTGTAGCGTACTTTCGCTAATGGCAACCAAACCCTTGCTTCATAACGTCTCAAACAGGAGCTTTTTACTCTGAGCAGCAGTTTCAAATCCATTTCGTTTTGCTTACGGCCTATATCCGATATTTGATGTATAAAATGCTGCAAACGAATTTATTGTAGGCCTTTTGAATGTGAAATAGCTCTTTTTCAATCAGTGACTCCAGCCCATTTTTGACTCGGAGGCTGCGGGCCACCGGGCATTGCCCAAATGGCCAGTCCGCCCCTGGTGCACCCACGCATATTTTGGTGCACCGTGCACACCGGTTGAAGAGCGCTGCACCAGAATACCTTTTAGGACATTATGACCGAATAATTGACTTAATTCTTTTCGGTCATTTAAAAAAAATTGGTCTATGACCGAAAGAATGTAGGCACGCTCATTGCATTTTTGTCAGAAACCCTAAGTTGTTTGCTAACGGACAGGGGCGTAACGAGGGGGGCACAATTTCCCGGGCGCCGAAAAGTCCCGACCATGTCACAAGTACTTTCTTCAATAGAGTACATTCGCTTCCGAAAGTCCTCAGGCTCGAACATGGGGGCGCCAAGCTTGCCTCTTGCACTGGACCCATCTAACCTCGTTACGCCCTGCTAACGCACCAATGTTGCTATAGCTTTTCACACGCTGCAATATGGTTCAATATGGGTCACTAGTTCCGACAAGAAACTCGTTCACTCACCTTGGTGTTGCAAAACTAAGATGCAGACGTACTGCACTGATAGCAGACCTGAAAGTGGTTTTTCGTTTTGCAGGCTTCTAAAAATCTTGCGCCAGTTCTAAGTTTTCCATATTCATTGCCTTCCTATCTTCACACTGCTTTTACTTTCAATGCTGCCACCAATCATTAAAAAATGAACTTGCAACAAAAACAGACCTGTTTTGTACAGCCCAACGGCAAGTCCAGAAGTGTGTAGCGAACGAAAGAGATCGTGTTTGTGATTGCTGGGCAGTTCTCACGCGGAAAAGAAATAAGGGAGCTGGAGTTTTATTACGTAACAATAGCAATGTTGATTCTAGTCTAGACGGTAAGAGGCTGGATCTAAGACCATCACGTGAAAACCGGAGTTCAATGAAGTGTAAAGCATTGTGTAGTTTCGACTGAGTATTTTTTGTCTTTGTTTTTACTTCGATAGGCACCGAAAAGGGGCGCATTTTTATCAGAGGGACGCCACAGACGTTTTGAGGGGCACGGGGCAACTTCCCCCCTGGATCCGCCACTGAATATTACCATATACCATAGAAAAGCAAATAACGCGAAAATGTACGGAAAGATGTTCACTGCAGGAATTCATATGCAACATACAGGGGTGTAGTGCTGAAAAAGGGTTTGGGAATGCCATTCTCACTTTTGTTGGTCAGTACAAAAAGAGTCAGAATGTAAAGAAAACACTCAAGAGCTGACTGCAGCTGCGTAGTCTTGAACAATTTTCTTACTGGTTTAGTTGATCAGGATCAAGAGTAGATAGCGGAGGAAAAAATTGTGTTGGTTGTGACCTACATCTTTTTTTTCTAAATGGCACAATTTTGGAGCAGTTTCTTGTATTTTCAAAGTTGTGTGAGAGACTAACGCATGGAACAACAGATGCTTAAACTGCTGCGTGCGTTCACCTTTTCCAGATACCAGCATCAACACAGGCGACGTGGTCGCTGCTTAGGATGACTGAAAACGAGTCCATCCCACTCGCTGCACTTTCCTGGCCAGGCCGAGAAAGACACGAGGTCACTTGAATCAACTTCGACGCAATGACCAGGTGACTGAGTTTAAGAATGTAATCAACGTACAGAAACGAGTCCAAACACCACAAATTTGCACGAAGTATCTTGCTCAAAGCAAACAAAACAGAAGCACCATATTCGGCAAGTAACAAAGCTGACGAGAGATTTATCGATTGAATGATACAAGAATGTGTTTTCATTGCGACGCTATGCTCACTCAACGATATGTAGAATTCAAACATACGAGCATACAAGTATATTTACAATTTTCAGCATAATCTGACTTGTATATACATTATAACGATGAAAGTTGTTCAGAATTCTTCAAAAACAGCGTTAGTCAGCTCTGATTGAAGCAAAAGTTTGCCGAAAAAGTAAAATGCATTCATTGCACGTCTTGCGGCATTCGATTAAGTTGGAAGCAACGCACAAGAGATGTTCGATAACCAGTGCAAGTAGTAATTAATCTGAAATTCCAGCTTCACCGAGCAGTACGCTGAAGGTTATCAAGGAACTAGTCTACCGTAACACCACAATCGTTACGGTATCAGCCATGGGCGTCAGACGGATTTTTTTCCAGGGGGACCAATAGTGGATTTGTCCAGGAGGTGGCTAAAAGATTTTTCCGGTGTGGGGGGCGACAGTGGTGAAATTTCATTTTACCAACTCCAAAACTGAGAGAAAAACATTTTTCTACTGAAAAGTTAATAGCGATAATCACATTTCGAAATCCAGTGGGGACCTTTCCCCCCTTTCCGACGCCCGTCATATCAGCTCAATCCAGGTTGGAATCACAAGCGCGCTGCATGTGTAAGAGCACAGGCGTGATTCAAGCTGCAAGGAGCTTTAATGGATTGCGGGGTTACATCGGAGAGAGTGCTAGCGTAACACTGGAAACGATTGGCTGGCCATACATCTGCAATTACGATCATTTCTGTGCAGGCAGCATTTTTTTGCTTAACCGGAAAACTTAAAACAAGAACACCAAATACTTCCTCGTACACGAAGTATACGTTCAGCACATAGAAAGTGGTAGAAATATTTTTCAAAGGCGTTTTAAAAACAGGCATTTGTGGGTGGGTTCATCTCCTGTCGAGTTTAGTTATCGAATAAAATAATTCGGGCTATTCTTTCAATAATGATAAGACGAAGATGATCACGGTAAAAACACTACAACATATTCGTGCTACATTCGAAAAAAACGCCATTCATTGCGTCAAAAGCAAAATAAGCAGCAGTGAGATTGGCGCCATCACCTTTAACAACCAAACGACGTTTAATCTGTAAAATTTGATCGTACTTTTCGAGATTTCAAAACAAGTGCTTGAAAATTTTAAAATTCAACGCAGTCCAAACAGTGGCGTGCAGAGGTCTGGTGATGCCCAGGGCGACTGCTTGACGAAATGCCCCCCCCTACCAAATTCTAGTATTGACCAGTGGCGTATGGTAGTCATTGTTACTGGTTAATATGCCATTTTGACGTCACAATATGACGTCATATTCACGTTTGCAAACCAACGTTTTGGCGAAGTGTGTTGACACAACATGCATATTATGCTACAGGCACTCTCCTTACTCGTTGTTGTACAACTTGTCACTGTAATGAACGTAAATTATCAGCGCTCCAAGTTAGGAGATCGGAGCAAAATAGAGCACTCAGCGCTAAAAGCAGAGCAATTATAATAACTGCAAAAATATCCGGCAACGCGTTGAAACAAGGGAGTAGAACACACTCGGTGGTACGTCAGCGCAGTTCAAAACTGCAAAATCAGCGGCGCAGCCAGAATGAGGTCGAAGTGGCCACGCCCCTCCCGAACCAAACTATCTAAGATTTTTACTGATGACTTTTGCCAATTTTTAACTGTTAGAAAGACGTCAGTGACTGAAGTCGTGATTGACTGGCCCCTCCCGTACAAAATTCTTGGCTGCGCTACTGCCAAAAATATAAGGCTGCGCATCAAAATAGTGGAGTAAAACACATTAAACACTATGACAGGGCAGTTCACAACTGCAAAAACATCAGGCTGCGCGAATGTCTCGTCGAATAGCAGTCGAGCAGAGAAGGCATGCGGCTGGGATGGTGGACACTCAGGGTTGACAGTTGGAAACTTCTAAGCTACACAAGAATTAAGAATGCGCATAAAGTACGGAAGAAAACTTTTTGTTTTTTATTATTTGGCTGTGATATGTACAACAACTAGGGGGACATATCAGATGCGGGCTTGTGTGAGCCGTTATGACCAATCCGCTTGAACTGCCAATCAGAGACGCCGGTACAGGGGTAAATGATGGGGCACTGCCCCCCTGCCTTTTGAAACGGGAAGCAACGGGGCACACGTGCCCTTACACAACAGTATCATCAAGACCGACTGAAAACGAATTTATTGCATCTATTCGCGCACACAAAATTCAGTTTGGTTTTCTATACTTTCTGTTATTATTTTTGAGGTCAACATTGCTGCTGACCATGTAAATGCGAAGAGAATGACTATTTTAGTGCTCTTTTACACTGAACTCAAACAAACAATTTTTAACCCGTGGTACAGTACGTCAGAACCATGGGGGGCGCAGGGGAGAACGAGCATTTGCCCCCCTTGGAAATCGGAACTAAGAATCAAAATTTTATAGAAAAGCTGACGTCGACAGCTCAATGCCGGTTAATTGAGTTAAATATCGCAATGACAGATTATTTGCCAATATGACAATCACACTGCACAAGATCCAGGTTCGCTGTTCTGGTGTCATACAGTGGCGAGCTTACAGGTCGCTCATTTATCTGCAGAGGCAGGTTGCAAAACTTGCGAGCGGATTGTTCTACTGTTGGTCTTTATTGTATAACAATAACATGGCAACAAATCTAATGTTCACTTCAAGTTACGATATTAGGCGTTTTGCCGCAAGTGACTGTTGAAGGCTGACATCTGCGCGGGTAATGCAGCGAGACAGTGACTGCTGATAGCGGCAAGCAGGGACGACAGAGATCGTGGGCATTGCCCCCCTGACCTTTCAAAAGGGGGGCAACAGGGCGGAGGTGTCGTTTTCACAACAGAATCATAGATAATTTTACGGTATGTGAAGATCGAATTGAAACAAATGTTCTATAGTTTCTTTTATCGTTTTTAGGTCAACATTGTTGCTTAACAGAAACAAGCATAATTGGTAACGATTTTTTCGTTTTTTATTCAAGTTTCCATTGCCCTCAACAACCTTTTTACTGCCCCCCTCCCCGCCCTAACGCTATTCCGGCATCCCTGCTGCCAATTAATGACGAAGCTCGAAATGATGCACATACCGCAAGCACAGATGTGCGGCTGTATGAGCGCGCACCCAGGTCTGCTACATCAAAAAAACGAAGCGGGAAATTAGTGATGCATGAAAACGTCTGCTAAATCAAGCAATGTTATATAGGATGGTTTTGAAATTTGGATCAGAAAATCAATTAAATGTCCATAATTATCTTTCAATCCTTTTTTGTGATTCTCACTTGATCGCACGATCAGGAAAAAGGTCACGTCACTATCAGTTTGATTGGGTGTGCGCCGCGTGCCTAGAGCATGGGTCTCTGGTTTTGAAGAATGTGAGAATTACTGGCATTTGAATACGTAAAAACTACTGTTGACAGAATAACAAGTTCAGAAAAGTCACATATATGCAGCATGTGTCAGTAACCATACAATAGGAAAAATCATCCAGTTACAGAATTTTTATTTTTGTGATTTTACTCTTTCGATACCCACCTGCCTTGGATGCCCAAGGCCTTCGCCCCGTTCGCCCCCTTCTGCACGCCACCGAGTCCAAAACATCCACCAATTTTCGGTTACAAAATGATACAAACGAACCGCTATGTTTTGTTCCAAAATGAGCTGCATGTTTCACGGCGCAATAGTCATGGTCCATCGCGCGGCAGACAAATTTTACATCGGTTTTTCGCATTCAGTCATTTAAATTCGCGGAACCAAGAACACTTATCAAACAAACCCTTCAGTGACAGGCGGAGCTTAATCTTAACGTCACACTCGCGCTGACGTACGTGCAAGAGCATCGCAAGTTCAAACGTAAACACACGCGCTCATATGCGGGGATCAAACTCCATGTAAGGATGCACGGCAGTGTTCGGCTGCAGGTCGTGGCGAAGGGATGGAGGCTTTGGCGATGAACCGTCTAAACTGCTGCGAGAGGCATGTTGCTCTGACGAAACAGAAGATCACGAATTTTGAAGGTGTTTGCACACGCGCGCGAAAATGGATGCTGGTCTTGATTCAAAAGCAGGCAAAAACGAGGCCCAAGGTTCATGCAAGCAGCTGGAAGTAGTGAAGATAATTGATAGGATCGATATTGAAAGCGCTTTACCTCTACAAACACCACCTGCTTCTTCAGCCTAATCAGCGTTACGCTTATGAGTTTTGTGCGTTTAGTGGTCAAACGAGATTTAATATCATCACTCTGTTATCGCAAGAAAATACCAGCGTAGCTCACACGTTTTCCAGGAAGTCCGCGATTGGTAACTCCTCGACAATCGCTGATCGTTAAGAACAAGCAAATCACATTACGCGATGCGCGGAGACCGATGAGGAGACTTATTTGGTGGTGTTGGAGACACACCTCGAGCAAAAGCGAAGAAGAAAAGAGGTCGTTTAGACCTAAATGGTAACTAGTTAGGTAACCAACATCAAACTAATTAAAGCAAATTCACTGTGTTCACAATTGCTATTTTCAGACAGTTCTGAAAACAATACGACCAAGTGACTTATACTGGAGTAGTGGAGCGGTTGTAAGTGAGCCGATTATATTCGCACACTGCTAGACACTGCCGGGAGCAGAAAATTTCCTCACCAAACTGCTTGCTTGGACTGAGCAATGAGGGCGGCTCTTCTCGAAGTTGATGCGACGCAGTCTGGAAAGTGAGCGAGAGCATGGATGACGCAATATCTGTATTTCGAAAGTGTGCTGCTGGGTTGAGGCCGGGGGGCAAGCCGGCGACCAAACTTGGTAGAGCAGTGACTTGACCGCTTGATCTGCGACAAACGCACAGCTCAATGAAGATTCCGTAACAAGCTTTGGTTGCTACAAAAATCTTTCGATAGAGCTTAGTCTTTGCTTTTTAGCGTAACATTTTTGGGAATTTCGCTAAACAGTTTTATCAACTTTTTGTAACAGAATGAATACATCCAATATCGCATTAGCGACTGGCAAAAGTTCTACAATAAAACAGTTGGGAGAAAAGATGCTTTTTTGATAAAAGAGTAGGGGGAAAATGAACCAAAGCAATTGACAACCACGTCGTAAAAAACAGGTAATTTTTGTCGGCATCCTCTTGAATTGAAACCCTGGAGCTGGAAGTTGCAATCACTAAACTGAATAAAGAAGTTTACGTAGATAAGACCTGACGAGTACGCACGCTGCACGAACAATCCTTCTACTCACTGCATTGGAAAGAACTTTCCCAATTGTGGCAACGAAGTCAACGGATGCGAGTCATCGAATGATTTTTCAGAAACAGAGCAGCTGGGCTGAAAAGTGTCGGAAAGTGACACCAGTTATAAAATTGGTCTTAAATGACCACACAGGCAATAAATAGCAAGAATTTTGAACAAAAACTAAAAAGACAAGCATATTTCAGAATGTGTGAACAGTAGAAATGTTTTCGAAAACCGAAAATATTTTGCTATAGCCGACTAGAAGTACGGAGTTTCAAATGTTTTTTTTTCCATTTTGCACGTGTACGTCTGTTAAGGTACCCGAAAAAACGGACTTTGATGCGATGGAAAAAATCGTGCGAAACTTGATACGCATCACTGCGCAACCGAAAAACAATGTGCTAATGAATTTAAAGTAAACCAGCTTCATGGCAGAAAAAAAACTGTATATCAGGAAAGTTGTGTTCAGAACCAGCCGCATATTTCATTTTCAAAAACAAGCCATTCCAACAAGGAGTGACTGCTGCCAGAACTTGTGCTAAATAAACTAAAAACCTTTAATTTTAATAAACGCATTCGAGAAATTTTCACAAGTTTTTACCAAGTGAAACATGCTTCAGTTGTTCTAACAGAAGACATAGCTATCAGTTACGTTAAGTGTGTTGTTGATGCCTCCATAGTGGTTAACCACGAAAAATGCTTCACAGAAGTAAACGTCAGTTGTTTTTACGTAAAAGTAGTTGCCTTCACAATAACAAGCGCCAACCTGATCTGCTAACCGAGGCACCACTGTTGGAACGAGACTTTCCGATACAATCTCTGACCGCTGACCCATCGTCGCAGTCACCATGGTGGGGCCCCGACTGTTTGACCCCAGGTCCCAGGAAGGCGACGACAAACTGCCAGATTCAGACGATGTCTGCGCAACGATAATTCGCGGCAATAAACATCGGGCCTCGACCTGCCTTCAATTAACTTGCAACATGCGATTCGTCAACTGCTGCAACAAACGTTTGAACCGCACCTTCGTATGAGATCGGACAAGCTTCCGCGGGACAATGCGGTTGTTGGCAAAGCAAGGAAATACGTTGGGTAGTGAAAAACATTGTGCAAGATATAACGATACGCTTGGGGGTGCATGCGACAACTATGTCGCGCACATCAGACGTTTTGCTCAACCGAAACCGCTTGATGTCGCCCGTGATTTTCTCCCGAAATTCGAAGTTATATTTGCTGCGTGAATTTCGTTTGAAAAATTCAATAACAATGAAACCGCAAGTTTACGAGATGAGCGGCACTGTCCAGTGCTGAAGTCCGACAGGTTATCAACAACATTCGAGTCAAGTGGAGTCTAGTCCTGTTAGACAATTCGAGTACGGGCCAATACATCAACTGCCGACAGGGAATTGTCGTCAATTGCTTCGCATTCTGGATGACCATGATAACCTACAATCTTTCAACAGCTACAGGTTTCATTTGGATTCACTCAAATAGCAAGCAATTTTTTAAATTGCAACATCACGTCTTTCAGGCCTCCATGAAATCGTTAATTCGCGTTAAACTGAGCATTGGCGCTGATGTGTGAGATTCGATTCGAGATATTCAGCTGTCAAAAAACGACGCAACTTGTTGCCGTTATTTGCCCGCATAATATCGAATTGTGCAGCAGCACGTAATAGACATAGTAGACGAGTCAAGTGAGATGCTACTAGGAAAGCCAGCATAACACGATAGAGCTGTAAACACATTACAACTGTAAGCACATGTTTAAACCATGTTTGAAGTGTCACATTACAGTAATGTTACTATCGCTCGAGATTTTTTTTTACTTCTTGGCATTAAACGCGTTAACGACATGACGTTGGAAGACTTGTTTCCACACAACAAACTTAAATCAAGTGATACGAAGCGAACCTATGAGCGGCAGTTACGTCGAACTTACTGCTCAAAATCTCATGACGTCACCTTTACCCAGAGCATCAGACATCGGCAATGATGATAAATCAGTCAGCAAACGTTACACTCGTTAAAACCAAACATTGTCTTTGAGACAATGCCACAGCAGGACGTCTGAAGTTCGCTCATCAGATCATTGCCAGTGTGACGTCACGTCACACAGCGCCAATGGGAAGTCATCTACTGTAGTTATGCAATGCAGCACAGGCAAGCAGAGTGAACCTGGTCGATCTCATATTGCTTGTGCTGCCGAGCACCACGGTCCCTGGATTCTGAGTTCGCGTCTCCACAAAGGAGACTGGAAGCCATACACAACTTCCAATATCAACCTTTATAATTCCACTAAGTGTGAAGAAGTGGTGGAAATACCAAAACAACATACTCGTTAAGATGGACCAACCGTTCATTATACGAGGGCTGGCCGTACCTGCTTCGTCTGCTGTTGAACTTGGCACAGTCTTCGATGAGCTTCCAAGTTATCCCTCCGTGCAAAAGATTTCTTGCACACCTCACAGCGGAAAGGCTTTTCTCCTGCAGAGAAGAGAATCATAATAACCAGTGAAACAAGCTGAACTTATATCGCAACCATGATGTGGAAGCATTCAGAGCAGCTTTGAGTGCGTCGAGCACCTACTTCGACGCAAGTCCGGATGGAAACTAGCATTCACAATGGTAAGATGAACAATGTTGAATCGGCAGTGGACTTTGGATCACAACAAAGAACTTTCGCTTTGGTTATACTTCCTTTCAAAAGATGTTTAAACCATGTTCTCCGGAATATTTAACTGTGTGTGTCATTCTTGCATAAATGCCCCGTTCCTTCTCCAGACGGCTTGCAAATTTGCGCTTTGATTAGCTATTTTTCAACACACGGTTTTCAGAGATATTAGAACAGTAGCAAAATAGAAAAACACTAGTTTCTTACACATTATATCTCACGTAAAAATATATCACTACAAACATAAGCAGATACGAAAACCTGCTACGGGATGACGATACGCGAACTATCGCGATTGCTTGCCTGCAATCCGAGACCATCCAGTTAAGAGCACGCCGAAACATCATGATGGCAATTTGACCATAACGAAACAGGTGCGAATGACAAATTATACGTGGTGGGAGATGTCGGCGATGAAAGATGTGAAAGGGTGCGCGTGGCGAGAGACGGGGATGAAGTGGATTGTCCGGGGCCTGTCATTTTCTTGTCGCAGACTGTACGCCCTCCCCCCCGTGGCAAATCTACGTGTGAGAAGCGACGTGCGCTCTGGAGGATCTTCGCAGTGAAAGGTCTTCGGAGCTAGTCACAGGCACTGAGGCAGACATTGGTTAACGACAAACCTGTATGGATTTTGGCGTGCCGGCGCAGATGGCTAGCGTTGGTGAACGTCTTCCCGCACTCGTCACACGGGAGCAGTCCGATCCCTGTGTGCTTCTTCTGGTGGAGACGCAGGCAGTGGAAGGCGCGGAACTGCTTGCCGCATGTCTCGCAGTGGAAAGGCTTCGCGTCTGAAATCGAAGCATGCGACTAACGTTGCAGCAGCGCCGCCAGGAGTTAGTATAGTCCTATGGCTGGTGACGCTCATCGAATGCAAATTTCCTGATCGCTGTCGTCGTGGTCTTCGGTCGAGTCGCGAATTTTTTTACACATGTTCTAATTTAAGACAAGTTTCTTCGACGTCCAACACATTCACGCTTCCATCGTAGCACAAGCATTTCACCGCAAATGTTTGTGGTCATGGGCGTTGGAAGGATTTTTTCCAGGGGGGGGGGGGC